>WNGA01002561.1_pt1 | contig 31888 bp, 29 predicted proteins | sample 5400061 | NCBI WGS metagenome assembly WNGA01 (sample SAMN13153366, study PRJNA577476) | soil metagenome | isolation source: 100 cm soil or saprolite under grassland replicate 2 | place: USA:California | collected 2016-06-15 | reverse complement strand
GAACGAGCCGACTCGGCCGGTGAGCGACAGCGCGGCGATCGGGCCCGCGCGCACGGCGCGCGCAATCCCCGCCTCCAATCCCTCGACCTGCCACCCGCTGCCGACCGTGTACGCGAGCCCCAAGGTGAGGGCGTTGCCCTGCCCCGCGAGCGGCGTGGACAAACCCACCAGGGCCGTCAACATTGTGAGCATGGACCGACGCACGTTTGTACTCCTGACAGGCGCCACTTCGGGGGCGCTCATCCGTCCGCCCATCCCGCGGTCCGGCAGGCCGACCGGGGCGGACCGGCGGTCCGGCGGACCAGCGGTCGGGCGGCTGCGGTTCGAGCTCGACGATCATCACCGCTGGTCGCTGTGGTACTACGGTGACGCCTCGCCCGTTCCTCTTGTCCGCGGCGCCGAGATCGTGGCGTGGGTGGGGGACCGGCCGCTCACCCTCGCGGAGTTGGAAGATAGCACCGTGGGAAACCGCCGTCCGCCGGGCGGCGATGCTGTCGTCGTACGCGGCCGGGCTGCCGGGGTGTGGGTCGAAGCCGAGCTCCTGACCGCGGGCGGCACCGACACTCCCCAGGCGTCCGTCACGGTCACCCTCTTTCCGGACCGCTTGCTCCCCACGGTGAGGGGCGTGCGCTTCTTCCAACTGCCCCACGCGCAGGTGCTCGCGGGAGATGGACCGCTCGTGGCGCTGGTGAACGGAGCTCACTCGGCCGACCCGAGCCGTGTGGTCACCGTGGGGACACCGGAAGCGGAAGGGCTCGCGAGCCATGCCGCAACGGGGCTGACCCGGGGGAGTCGTGGGCTCGCCATCGCGTTCGACGCGGGCGAGCCCGGGGAGGCCCGCGTGCAGCTGTCGCGGGACGCCCTCGAGTCGGTGAGCGACTGGCTCCCGGCACGGCCGCTCCGCCCCGAAGGCGACGCCTCGCGCATGCGCCTGTGCTTCCATCCCGAGGGCGACGGCCTGGAGGCACTGCGCGCGCTGTTCGTGCCCTCCTCGCCCGTCGATCAGGAGCGCCTCGCACAGGCCGTGGCGCCCGCAGGGTGGTGCACCCGGGCCGAATGGTCGGGTACCGTTGCCGAAGCGGACGTGATTGCCAATTTGGACTTCAGCGCCGCGAATTTCGACCGGCGGTTCTTCCGGCACATCGAGCTCGACGACGGCTACCAGCGAGCCATCGGAGCGTGGGATGCGAACGACCGGTTCCCGCATGGCCACGCCTGGCTCAGCGACCAGATCCACGCCCGAGGCTTCAAGGCGGGCCTGTGGATGGCGCCTTTCGGCGCGGCCGAGGCCTCCGGCGTCCCCACCGCGCAGCCCGACTGGCTGCTGCGCGATGCCGGCGGGCCCGTGGTTTGTGAGACGCGCGAGGCCTGGGGCGGCAAGGTCTACGCGCTGGACGGCGCGCACCCCAAAGCGCAGCAGTGGCTGTTCGATCTGGCCCGCCGCGTCGTGCGGGAATGGGGCTACGACTACGTCCGAATCGACAGGTTGCGCTGGGCGACGGTCGGTACGGCGCACTACGGCGGCCTGACCCACGCGGAAGCGTACCGCGCCGGGCTGGGCGCGATCCGCGACGGCCTCGGCACCGAGGCGTTCCTGCTGGCGAGCGGGGCGCCGTTGCAGCACGCCGTAGGGCTCGTCAACGGCATGCGGATCGGACCGGACGTCGACGCCAACTGGTCGGGCATCCAACCACCGGCCCGCGCCACGGGCCTGCGGAGCTTCTACCACCGATCGACCTGGCTCAACGATCCCGACTGCCTCGTGGTGCGCCCTCCGCTCTCGCGGGCGGCCGCCGAAGTGTGGGCGTCCCTCGTCGCGGTCACCGGGGGACTCACCCTTCTTGCCGACAACCTGCCGAAGCTCCCACCCGATCGCCTCCCGCTGCTGCAGCGCACGCTCCCGGTCGCTCCCGTCACGGGCCGCGCCATCGAGACGGGTGTCGCCGAGCGCGACACGGCGCCCGCGATCGTGGCTGGGGACGACGCCTACCCGATCCGCGGGCCGTGGCGCTTCCGCACGGGCGACGATCCCGGCTACGGCTCCCGTGGGTTCGACGAGGAAACGTGGGAGACCATCCCCGTGCCGCAGCGCTGGGACGAGGCGGGGCATCGGGACTACGTGGGGTTCGCGTGGTACCGCACGAGGTTCCAACTCCCCAAATCAAGCGACGGACAGACGGAGCGACGGAACGCGTTCCTGGAGCTCGGCAAGATCGCGGATGCGGACGAGACGTTCGTGAACGGCGTGGAGGTCGGCCAAACGGGCGAGCTGTCCCAGGCCGGGCGGGGTGACGCACAGGCCTACCGCCGGTATCGCGTGCCAGCCGAGACCCTGAACTGGGGGGGAGAAAACGTGCTCGCCGTGCGCGTGCTGGGGACTGGCGGCATCTGGAGCGTGCGCCGCAGCCGCCCGCCGCGTGCCTGGGTGGCCGAGGGCGCACCCCGGTGGTGGACGGTCGTGGTGGTGAACTGGGAGGACGAGCCCCAGGACGCGTCCCTCCCGCTCGCTGCGCTCGGCATCAAGGGCGCGAGGTTCGACGCCTACGACGTGTGGCGCGACGCAGCCGTCACCGACCTGAGAGACAGCCTGACGCTCACCCTCGAGCCGCGCAGCGCCCGCACGATCGCGATCCGCCCCGCAGCCGCCCGGCCCCAGGTGATCGGCACGACGCGCCATGTCGTGCAAGGAGCCGTGGACGTCGTCGACGAGACCTGGGACCAGACCACGCGCACGCTCAACGCGAAATCCACGAACCTCGATGGCCGGGCCTACGCGGTCACGATTGCGGTCCCGAAGGGGTTGCGGCCGGGCGCCTGTAAGGCCGATGTCCCTTGCACCGTTCGTAGGCTGCAGTCAGGGCATGCCGTGCTGGAGTGGCCGGCGGGTGGAGACGGACGGGATATCCGGTGGGAGTTGAGTCTTAGGGCGACAACTGCAACGAGGAAAAGCAAAGACTAGACGACTGTCTGCTCAATGCCGCGAATGAAATACTTCTGCGCCACGAAATAGAGCACCATCAGCGGTATCACGGCCGCTACCGCGGTCGCCATCTGGTACGACCAGCTCAGGTGGTCCATGCCCCGGAGGTTCGCGATGCCCACCTCGAGCGGCTGCATCCCGCTCGTGCGCGTGGCCACGAGGGGCCACACGAAGCTCCTCCACTGATCGGCAAACGCGAGCACGGCGAGCGTGGCGAGTGCGGGCCGCGACGGCGGCACGATCACCCGCCAGAAGATCGTCCACTCTCCGGCACCTTCGAGTCGTGCGGCATCCTCGAGGTCGCGCGGGATCGTACGGAAGAACTGGCGGAGGAGGAAGATCCCCGTGACCGACACCAGCTCGGTCGAGATCAGGCCCTGGTAGCTGTCCACCCATCCGAGCGCGTCGATGAGCAAAAACCGCGGGATCACGAGCACGATCGCCGGAGCCATCAGCGCGCACAGGTAGGCGAGGAATAAGCGGTCGCGGCCGGGGAAGCGGAGCCGCGCGAAAGCGTACGCCGCGGTCGCGCTCGTCAGCACCTGCCCCGCGACTACCGCGACCGAGAAGATCACGCTGTTCAACAGGAAGCGCCCGAACGGCACTGCTACGAGCGCCGCCGCGAAGTTTGCGGGGACGAGCTGGCGCAGCGAGTCCGGCTCGCTCATCAGGGCCGTGACGACCATATAGAGGAAGGGGGCGATCATGAGGACCGCGAGCGGCAGCGCGAGCGCGTGCGCGAGCCACCCTTGCCGCTTCCGTCCTCCCCGGCGACGGTCACGCAGTCCTTTAAGGTCCCGCTTACGCATGCTCCACCCGCCGGTCGAGCAGCTTGAGCTGGGCCCAGGTCGCCCCGAAGAGCAGCGCGAAGAGGAGCAGCGCCAGTGCGCTCGCATCGCCGAACTGCAGCAGCTCCCAGGCGGTCCGGTAGATGCGATACACGACCAGATCGGTGGCGCCGAGCGGCCCACCGCCCGTCAACACCATGACGAGCGCGAACACCTGGAACGCGCCGAGGATCCCGGTCACGAGCACGAACAGCGTCACCGGCGAGAGCAGCGGGAACGTCACCCGCCAGAAGCGCTGCCAGGCGTTCGCGCCGTCCACCCGAGCGGCGTCCAGGTAGGCCTGGGGGATCGACCGGAGCCCCGCGAGGAAGATCGTCAGCTGGTAGCCCAGCTGCATCCACACGGACACCAGCATCACGGCGACGAGCGCCGTCTTGGGGTCTCCGAGCCAGTTCACCGGCCCGAGACCGGCGCGCCTCAGCAGGTGATTGAACAACCCGAAATCGGGGTGGTACATCCACTGCCACACGAGTGCTACCGCGACCACCGACGAGGCGTACGGCAACAGGAACAACGCGCGCAGCGCGGGCGTCGCCGCACCGGACCTCCGGCGTTCTCCGATCATGACCGCGAGGCCGAGCGCCAGCGCCATCGACACCGGCACGTATAGGGCGTACAGCAGCGTGCGGCCGAGCGCCGACCAGATCACGGGGTCACGGATGATGTGGCCGTAGTTCGCGAGCGCGACGAAGGCCGTCGTCGGCTCGATCGGGCTCCAGCGGTGCACCGAGACGTACAGCAGCTGCACCAGCGGGACGAACGAGAACGCAGCGACATGGAGCGCCGATGGCGCAAGGAATCCCCAGGCGGCCACCGTTTCGCGCCGCGGCCGGGGAGCGCTGGCGGTGCTCCAGGCGGCGAACAGCGCGCCCAGGGGCCCGAGGGCCGCGAGACCGACCATGACCGGTAGCCAGCCGGCGGTGCCGGCCTCCCCGGGCCGCGCCCGCAGCTCGACCCAGCGCCCGGGCCCGAGGCGCACGGCCACGGCCGCTCGCGAAACACCGGCGGCGGTGCGGCGCCACGCCGCCGAGGGCCCCGAGTCCCCCGGCACGATCTCGGCCTCGCGAGCGAGCGACGTGAAGCCCCCGGGCGCGCTGCGAATCTCCGGGATCCGCGCCGCGGCCTCCTGCATCAGGAACCGCGTGTCGTACAACCACTGATCGGTCGCGTCGCCCGCGGCGCCCCGCACGTCTGCGAATACCGCCACGCCGAACAGCACGGCCACGAGTCCGTAGCGCCGGAAGGTCTGGCGCCACGCGTGGCGCGGCCTGCCGACTGCCGCCACGCTCTGCGCCCCCGCGACCAGGAGGAGGAGGAGCCCGCCGAGCGACCACGGCGAGACCAGCCAGATTCCCGCAGCGGGCCGGGCGGCGACCGCACCGACGACGTCCCAACCGTCGCGATCGAGCAGCGGCGCGAGCGCCGCGTCGCCCGTCCAGCGGACGGCGACCTCTCGACGTACTCGCTGCAGCGTCGCCGCGGGCAAGGGAGGGGCGGTCGCGTGCACCAGCGGCGCGGTGGCGTGATAGATCTCGAACCGTCCGGAGAATCCCGGCAGCTCCTCGAGCGCCCGCGCCCGGATGAGGAGCTGCGGCAGATCGTACCCGGCGCCGCCCCGGGTGAGCGGAGGGGTAACGATCGTGAGGTACGCGGCCGCGGCGGTCGCGTCATGCGCCGCGAGGGCGCGCTCGTAGCGGCCCCGCACCCGCTGGGCCAGAGCGAGCGGCAGGAGGGCGCCGACGACCATCGCAACGAGCGCCCCGACGCGCCGGCGCGCGAGCGCAGTCATCGTGTGGCTCCCAGCAGCCGATCGAGCTCGCGTGCGGTTGCGCGCGCCGCCCGCCCGGGATCGGCGCCGCCCACGGTGACGCGGTCCATCAAGTCGGCGAGCTCGGCCTCCACCTCCCGCCATTGGGCGACGCGCGCCGCCCACGCCGGCCGGCCGTGCGCGCCGGCGCGCAGGAACGCCGCCTCCCAGGCGAGCGTGTCGGCCGCCGCCACCCCCTGCGCAGCCGCGGTCACGGCCGGCAGCTCGATCCCCGCATCACCTCGCGCCGCGTCGGAGAACGAGTCGGTGAGCGCGGCCGCGAGCTCGACCGAAACCCTCCGCCGCAGCGCGCGTGCCGGAACCGCATATCCCGAAGCGTAGAGCACGGTGGCGGGCGGCGCCCCGGCGCGATGCGGGATGGGCGCGAATCCCACCCGCAGCCGGCGCGCCGCGACCGAGGCCCGGAAATCACGAACTGCGTCGTGGCCCACCGTCATGAACGCGACGCGGCCGGCTGCGAACAGCCGCGCGATCTCAACGCCCGAGTAGCCCGGGTCATGAGGCCGCGGCGCCACTCCCCAGCGCCTCACCCAGCCCGCGTACCAGCGGATCGCCGCGACGGTGGCGGGCGCATCGAGGCACCCCGAGGCGCGTCGGCCGCCAGGACACAGCACGTCGCCGCCCCCCGCCCATATCCAGGGCAGCCAGACTGAGGGCCGCCGGTCGAAAACCGCGCCCCATTGTTCGATCCGCCCGTCGCCATCGCGGTCGCGTGTGAGCAGCTGCGCTGTCCGCAGGAAATCGTCCCACGTCCAGTCGTCCGTCGGATACGCGATCGCCGCGCGGTCCAACAGCTCCCGATTGTAGACGACCATCAGCGGCGCATAGCCTCGGGGGAGGGCGTATACCGCTGCACCGCGACGGAAAATCGCGAGGACCTCCGGGTCGTAGCCGGCGAGGTCGACGCCGACGCGGGAGAGGTAGGGTGCGAGATCGAGGGCTCCTCCCCGGTCCACGAGCGCGGGCACGTCGACGTCGTCGAGCTGGAACACGTCGGGGAGCGCATTCCCCGCCGTCGCCGTGAGCAGGAGCCGGCGGTACTCCGCCTGGGAGAGCACGGCGTTATGCTGCACCACCGGCAGCCCTGGGTGCCGCGCGCGATAGGGCGTGAGGAGCTCGTCCTCGAGCTGCGCCGCGCCGTCATCCGCCCGGTGGAGGAGCTGGACGCCCGGGCTGGGCGCGGGGCCGCATCCCCAGCACGCGAGCCAACACACGAGACCGCAAGCCGGCACGCGGCTCACGGCAACCGCGCTCCCGCCGCGTCGAACAGGTGCAGCCGCCGCCGGTCCAGCTTCACACCCACCCGGTCGCCGGCACGGAGGTCCGGGATGCCGTGCACTCGGGCTACGAGCGGCTGGCCGCCCGCGTCCAGTCGGACAAGCGTGTCGGGACCGAGCGGCTCGACGCCGCGCACCTCGGCCGCTCCGATGCCCTGATCGAGGGCGACGAGGCTCACATGCTCGGGTCGCACGCCGAGGTAGATCTCGCCTTCGTAGCGCGCGAGAGGCACGGGAACAGACCACGTGCCGCAGTCCACCACCCCTCCCTCGTCCTCCGTCCCTCTTCCCCGGCCGGGGAGGATGTTCATCCCCGGGCTCCCGATGAAGCGGGCGACGAAAACGTCGGCCGGCCGCCCGTACAGCTCGGCGGGCGTGCCCACCTGGCGAAGCCGCCCCGCCTCGAGGACCGCGATCCGCTGGCCCATGGACATGGCCTCCAGTTGATCGTGGGTCACATACACGACGGTCGCACGGAGAGCGCGGTGCAGGTCGAGCAGCTGTGCGCGCAGCTGACCGCGCAGCGTGGGCTCGAGGTGAGACAGTGGCTCGTCGAACAGGAAGACCTGCGGCTCGCGCACCAGGGCGCGCCCCAGCGCCACGCGCTGCCGCTCGCCACCGGAGAGCTGTTCCGGCCGGCGGTCGAGCAGTGAGCCGAGCCCCAGCCGGTCCGCGACCTGCTGCACACGACGGGCGATCTCGGCGGCCGGGACGCGCCGCACCTCGAGCCCGAAAGCGATGTTGCGCCGCACGGTGAGGTGCGGGTACAGCGCGTAGGTCTGGAACACCATCGCGACGTCGCGCGCGGCGGGGTCGAGACGGGTGACGTCGCGCTCGCCGATCAAGATTTCCCCGGCGCTCGGCTCCTCGAGCCCGGCGATGCAGCGGAGCGCCGTCGTCTTGCCGCAGCCCGACGGCCCGACCAGTACGAAGAACTCCCCGTCGCGCACGTCGAGCGACAGCTCCTCGAGCGCCGGCCGGCCCTCGGGATCGTACCACTTGGCGAGGCGGCGGAGGGTGACCGACGCCACGGAGGCCTAGTCCCGAGTCGGCAGCTTGAACTCGACCGGCATCTCGAACCGCACGCGCACCGCGCGACCTGCGATGCGCCCCGGGGTAAACCGCGCCGCCCGGACGTAGTCCTTCGCCGCCTGATTGAACCGCGCGTCGCTGCTCTCGATCACGCGCACCGTTCCGTCCTCAACCCGGCCGGTCGTGTCGATCACGGCCTCGATAATGACCCGCCCGCTGATCCGGGAGAGGAGCAAGGACGCAGGGTAGGTGAGCGCCGGACCCGAGGTCAGGTGGGGTCGCTCCTGCACCTCCGTTTCGCCGTACACATCGCCGGCGATGTGCAGGGTGATGGCGGGCAGCGAGGCGGCGGAGAATTCGACGGGCACTTCGACCAGCGCCTGCACGACGCGCCCGCGCACGCGGGCCGGCCGGAACAGCGTTTTCAGCACCAGCGCCCGGGCGGCGGCGGCGAGCACCGAATCGGACCCCTGCACCACGAGGGCCGTCGCAGGCTCGGGGTTCCCGGCGCTGTCGATCACCACCCGGACCACGACCACGCCGTCGCTGCCTCCGGCGGGATAGCGCAGCGGCGGCGTCAGCACGATCTCGGGCCGCTCGTCCACTTCGCTCATCCCGTAGACGCGCTGGGGCGAGGGTGGCGGCGGGACGAACACGGTCGGCCCGCACGCCCCCGCGACCACCACGCCGATGAGCACCGCGTGTCTCACGGGAGGGCTCCGCTCAGAGCGCCGCGATCTGCCGGAGCAGCTCGGCGTCGTCCCGCCGGGCCCCGAGCTCCGCCTCGATGTGGCGCCAGCGCAGGATGCCCTGTTCGTCGATCAGGAAATACGCGCGCTTCGAGAAGAACCGATCCTCGAGCAGGACGCCGTACGCGCGGCTCACCTCGCGCTTGAAGTCACTCAGCAGATCCTGCCGCATCACGTGCTTCGCCTTGTACGCCTTGAGCGTCGGCACCGAGTCGACGCTGATCGGGAGCACGATCGTGCCGGCGCGCTCGAAGGCGTCATAGTCTTCACTGAAGGCGCAGTTTTCGGCGGTACACGTGCTCGTGAACGCAAGCGGGAAGAATGCGAGCAGCACGTGCTTCCGCCCGCGGAACCCGGACAGGGTGACATCCGTCCCCGCGGTGGACGGCACCGCAAAATCGGGCGCCACGGCCCCGACGGGCAGGGTCGTCGAGGGCGCCGCCGTCACGTCACGCGCCCGACGAGCTCAGCACGGCTTGAGCAATGAAATACACGAGAGCCGCCGTCACCACTCCGGTCACGATCACCCCGCGGACCGTCTCGATCGGCTTCTTGGTCGGGCCGGTCGTTCCCACCAACGCGTTGATCTCGAGGAGCGCGATGATCACGAGCAGCACCACGGCCCACAGGCCGCGGTTCCCGCCCGCGGGGAGCGTGAAATGCGACGCCGCGCCCATGAAGAACAGCATCGGGAACGAGAGCACGACGTTGGTGCGGGAGGCGAGGAACGCGCGGCGCGCCGCCCCGGCCGCCGCGGGATTCGCCTGGCCCCCGCCCGCGGTCGCCACCGCATTCGCGATCACGATCTGCTGATTGGGCCAGATCACGCGCCAAACGTTGGCGAGCATCACAATGCCGAACGCCGCGCCGGTGAGAATGGTGAGGCCCCAGGGATCGCTCCAACTGGCACGCCGCAGACCCAGGATCACGACACCGGAGAGGAAGGTGACGGCCGCGCTCCAACGGAACCACCATAGAGCGCGCGGCACGAGTTTCTGCGTTGCGCCGCTCTTGGTCGCCGCGTCGGCCTCCGCCATGAAGGGACCCTGCACGAAGTTGAAATAGTAGAGGAGACCGATCCACGTGATGCCGGAGAGAAAGTGAAGCCAGCGGAACAAGAACTGGATTCCCGCGTCCGAGAACAGCGCCATCGTGCGCCTCCCAGGTAGGGGACCGCGACGGAGACGTGAGCAGCCGGTTCGGGAAGATATGGGCGCTCCGACCGGAATCAAGCGGGAACCTTCATCCGGGATCGCGGGTCGTCACCGACACTCCCTGTGCTGGACGATCATGGCGCCAGCCGGCAAAGACGGGGGCGGCGAGCCGAGCGGCGGGCTGGCCGACGCGATCAAGAAAACGTCGGCGGCTTCGCACCGTTCACGTATCAAAACCGTCGGGCGGATTACGTCGCGGCGTGGTGGAACGTGGTGAACTGGACTGAGGTGGCGAAGCGCTTCGAAGCGGTGAAAAAAGAGATTCAGACGTCGAGCGGCTCCGTGAACACCTCGGCGCTGCCGTCGGGGGCGTACCGCACGGTCACCCGCCAGGGCCGGCAGCAGACCTGGCAGTCTTCCACGTATTCCTGGAGCGGGCCCCCGCCCGGGTCGAGACCGAGCTCGTTCGCCTCGCCGCAATGAGGACAGACGACGACCACTTCGGTCTCCGTGGTCCCGTCGCCGGGCGGGAACTCCTCCTCATCGTCGTCGATCACGAGACGCTTCTCCTCGGTATCCGCGGTCCGTCAAGGGTGGCGGCCCGAATCGGCCTCCATCCCATGCAACTCGGCGATGCGGGCCCGGGCGTGCGGGATCAGCGGTGTCAGCCTCGGCGCTCGTTGAACGTAGTCGCGGTACGCCGCCAGCGCCTGCTCCTTGAGCCCGCGCGCCTCGAGCACTCTGCCGAGCGTGAAGTAGGGCGCCGCGAACAATGGCTCGAGCTCAATCACCTTACGGACCTGCAGCTCCGCCTCTCCGGGGCGGCCGGCATCCGCCAGGGCCTGCGCGTAGCGGTGGCGCACCTCGGCGTCGTCTCCGCCCAGCTCTACAGCCTGGGCGTATTCGCGCAGGGCGGCGGCGTGGTCCCCCTCATCCAGCGCGACATCCGCGAGCGCGGCGTGGGCCGGATAGAACGCGAGGTTCTCGACCAGCGCCTGCTGCAGGGCGACGCGGGCAGCCGCGCGGTTCCCCAGCGCCAGTTGCAGGAGTCCCAAAGCGTAGTCCAACAGCTCCTTGGACTCGTACCAATAGGCGAGGTGTTTTTGGTCGCGTCGCCGCAGCTCCTCGACCAGCGCCGCCACCTCGGCCGCGGCGCTGTCGTAGCGTTGAGCCGCCACGAAACACAGCGCTTGCCAGTAACGCAGCCGATAGTGCTTGGCGGGGTCGCCGCGCACCAGCTTTCCGAATTCCGCCGCCGCGGCATCGAACTTTTTGGCTCCGTAATCGAGCACCGCGATGGTCAGCGGGTCCCGCTGCCACTCACCGGGAAGTTGATCATAGAGGAGGACGTGGAGCGTCCGAGGCATGAGCGGGTTCTGCAATAACGCTCGTTGATACAGCGAATCGACCTGCAGAACGTTGGGCGACTCGAGCACGCGGGGTCGCTCCGCGACGTACTCTTCGAACCATCCGGGGAACCGCATCCAGTACGCGACCCACCGCCCGTAGAGCGGTTCGGCCCGCGATGGCTCGAGGCGCGACGCCCAATAGAACGCCCGCTCCGCGCCGCGCGGGTCGTTGCGCAGTCGGGACACACCGTAGTCGAAGTACTCCGCCCAGTCATTGGTGTCGGCGGCGCTGGGCAGACGCGGCCGCTTGGACTCCGCCGGGTTCTGCAAGGGCGGCGGCTTCTGAGCCGCGATCCCGTCGGATACCAGGGCGCACGCCACACCCACCAGCGCGATCCGCCACGGGCTGATCACCATGCCCTCCTTACTTCGGCTGCGCGAGCGCTCTCAGCGCGGACGCATGCAGCAGCCCGTTCGATGTCACCAGGCTGCCCGCGAAGATGGAGCGCTCGCCGCCGAGTCCGGTTGCCCGGCCTCCGGCTTCCTCCACGATAACCTGGAGGGCTGCGATATCCCACGGGTGCATGACGGGATCGACGGCGATCTCCCCCGCCCCCTCTGCGACAAGCATGTGCTGATAGAAATCGCCGAAGCCACGCGTGCGCTCCACCCGGGCGATCAGTCCCGCGATCCCGGGCGGCGGCCCCGCCTCGCCGGGCCCGAGGTTGCCGTGGAACAGCATGGCCTGCTCGAGCCACTCGATCCGCGACACCATGATGCGCCGCCCGTCGCGGAACGCGCCGCCGCCTCGCGCCGCGTGCCAGCGGGCGGCCAAGGCGGGTGCGCTCGCGACGCCCGCCACCACTTCGCCGCCGGTCTCGATCGCGACCAGGGTCGCGAACACCGGAATGCCCCGCACGAAGTTCCGCGTGCCATCGATCGGATCGATGATCAGCCGCGTCTCGGCGGTTCCCGGCGCGTCACCTTCCTCTTCGCCCAGCACGCCCAGCTCAGGGTGGTTCGCGCGCACCAGCCTCCGGGCCATCGCTTCGATCGCCTGGTCCGCTGCGGTGACAGGGCTCAGATCCGGCTTCTCCGCGACCCGGAGTCCGGCGGCCCGAAACCATCGGCGCGCGATCTCGTCGGCGCGATCAGTGAGCTCGGTGAGAAAAGGAAGCCAGTCGGCAGGGGACATGGAGTCGGAAATGGAGCGGATGGGATTCGAACCCACGACCCCCTGGTTGCAAACCAGGTGCTCTCCCAGCTGAGCTACCGCCCCCTCCACGAAAATAGGGATGGAGCGAGTAGACGGGTAGTGAAGAGTAGACGCGCAGTCGCCGAGGCGCCGCGTGGATCGGAGATGCAGGGTGGTAGGAAGTCCTCATCGCTCGCACCTCACATCCACTGGGCGTCTTGTCGACTCGGCGTCTCCCTATACGTCTCATTGCCGCGCCACTAGAGTACGCCATGCACCAAGCGCACGTCCTCCTGCTCTGTGGCTGTCTGGCGGGCTGCCGCTCGGGTCCCGCTCCCCTCCGCCTCGGCACTACGTACACCGTGCAGCAGTCGGGAGCGCTCGCCGTGCTCGAGTCGCTCTGGACCGGCCCCCCTCCCCTCACGACGCTGGTCGCCCCCTCGGGGCAGATCCTGCGCGCCGCCGCCAACGGCGACTTGGACGTCGTGATCACCCACGCGCCGGCCCTCGAACAGCGGCTGCTCGTCGGGCCCGGGCACGCGCTGCAGCGGTGTCCACTCGCCGCCAGCCGGTTCGCCGTTGTGGGGCCGGCGGCGGACCCCGCACGTGTGGCGACCGCCGTCACCGCGGCGGAGGCGTTCCGACGTATCGCGGGTGCGGGCGGGCCGTTTGTCTCCCGCGGCGACTCGTCCGGCACCCACTTGGAGGAGCTCGCGCTGTGGCACGCCGCAGGGGTGACGCCGGCGCCACGCTGGTACCTCGAGTCGGGCGTCGACCAGGCGGCGACGCTCCACCTCGCCGACGAACGCCGAGCCTACGCCCTCGCCGACCTCCCCACGTACGCGAGGCTCCGCGGGCTGGCGTCCCGCATCCTGTTCGCCGCCGATACCGCGCTCACGAATCCCTACACGCTCTACGTGGTGCGCCGCGCGGAGCCGCATCCCACCGCCCGGGCCTTCGCGACGTGGGCGACGCACGCGGGACGCGAAGCGATGCTCGCGCTTCGGCTCCCCGACGGCACGGCGGCGTTCGTGCTGCCGCCCGGCGACTGCGAAGCTACTGCGAGACGGTGAGGGAGTACCCGGTGAGCGAGCGCAGCTGGAAGTCCGACGCCGCCACAGCCTGAACGGTCGCCGCGTACTGGGCCACATTCCGCGTATCCGCGACGCCGATCGTGACGACCGCGCCGTTCGTCAGCGTCCCGGTGACGGCAAAGCGGGTCAACGTGGAGAAGGGCTGGGCGAAGACCCGAAGCCCCGGCCCGGCCGTGACGCTCGTGAGCGCCTGCGGCCCTGACACGCTGAACAGAATCGCGCCGTCCGCGCCGGCGTTGGGAGTTGCCAGCGAAACGGTGAGCACGCCCGCCACCGGGCCGGTGCCGGGGTCGCTGCTGCAGCTCCCTGCACCCCCTGTGAGTGCCAGCGCGACCAACAGCCATCCCCCGAGCCGCTTCATCGAGACGCTCCTTTCCGCTTGAGCGCGCTCACGAGCGCTCGTTGCTCAGCCGTGAGCGGCGCCCCCGTCGCCTGCACCCAGGCGAGAAAATCGCCCAGATCGAATTGGCCACTGTTGTTCCCCAACTGGTCGAGATCCCCGAGCTGCGGGGCAGTGAGCGTGCTCGATCCGTTGAGCAATTGGGCCACGACCTGGGCGGTGCTGAAGGTCTCGAGGAACACCGCGCGCACCGCGTACGGCCGACTCATCGGCAGTGTGATGCTCAGGTTTTTTGTCACGGTATCGCCGGCCCAGCCTTGGAACGTGCGCGCAGCGCTGGTGTCGTTGGCCGTGACGGTCACCGGCGTGCCCTCGGTCACGAACGTGTCGCTCTGCGCCGAGCCGGTGATCGTCCCGCCGCTCGTGGTCGTGTAATGGACCTGGTGCGACCGCGCCAGCGTCACGGTGAGGGTTTCCGGCGTGGCACCCGCCGTGTAAGAGTGGGTGCGCGGCTGTCCGTCGGACCAGGAGGCGAAGACCTGGCGCGTGCGACCCCCGGCCGTGAACTGCGTATCTGCCACGTTCACGCTGTGCACGGAGTTCGGCGTGAGGAGATCCCGGAACAGGTGATACGTAACGCCATCGAACTGGATTACTGCGGCCGAATCCGTCGCGCGCACCACCCAGACGGGGTAGGTCACGTGGAACTGCATCGTCCCGTTCGGCACGAGCTGCGTGATCTGATCGAGCACGAGCCCCGCGGGCATGCCGTCAGAGTTCCGCACGGCGGCCGGCACGGTCGTCGGCGTGAACGCGACGTTGCCAGTCGGCCCCGGATACAAGTCTCCCGCGTCTCCGCGATCCGAGCAGGTCGGCGTCGGTGCCGAGGGAAAGCACTTCACGCTGGGGTCTGCGTCGAGGTTCTGGTATCCGTCCGCCTGGACGATGGCCAGGCCGTGAATCGGCCCGCTATCCACCTGATTCGCGGAAAATCCGCTCGCAATCTGCGCGGAGTCCACGTGCCAGATGAGCAGCCCACCGCCGCAGGAGGCAGGTGGGCTCGGGCTGGCGTACCAGGCTTGGCAGTGGTCGCGGAGCATCGCGCTATCGGATTGCACCGGCTGGCGATTCTCGAGCAGGAGGTATTCTCCGCGCGGGTTCGCTCCGCCCACGGGCAGGTAGAACGCCGTGTCGGAAGTGGGTGCGGGTCCGAACGCGTACGTGTTGTCAGTCGAAATCGGGACGATGGTCACCCAACCGAGCTCGTTCAGCGTCCACGCATCCATGCGCGACGGGCTGAAGGGGGAGGTATAATTGCCGCTCCCCATGAGCGAATACTCCCCGATCCCCTCGGTCTGGTTGCTCGTGTCGTAGAGGTCCGGGAGGCCGAAGCCATGCCCGGTCTCGTGCGCCATCGTTCCCACCGGCATGATCTGGCTACCGTCGCATCCCTCCAGGCCGCCCACGCCGCTCTGTAGGACGTAGTCGGCCACCTTGATGGACACGCCCTGCGCGTTCTGCGAGTGCGTCACGTACGGCGTGCCGGTGATGAAGTAGCGGTGCGACCAGAGGTGGTTGTTCGTCGCGCCGCCGCACGCGCCGTCGAGGGGGGCATGAATGAAGGCTACGAGATCGACGAAGCCGTCGCCGTCGGAATCGTATTGCGTCCAATCGACCTGATTGTCGAGCTTGCGCAGCGCTTCCCGCAGCCCGCCTTGCATCCGCGCCACCGCCTCGTCGCTGAACAGCCCGTTGCAGTTCTGATTGCCGTACGGATTCCCGGTGCACGTGCCCGCGACGCCGGTGTAGGTGACTTCGTTCGAGTCGAGCGCGGCGTATCCGTAGGTCTGACCCTGCACGCTGAAGAGGCCGTTGGACACCTGCTCGTAGAAGGTGCGATACGTGTACGGACGTCCCGCGGAGGCGCCGGTGGGGGACGCTGCGAACAGCACCTGGTTGTACTGGGTAGTGGTGCGCAGCTCCGCTGCGGGCGTGTCCTTGAACTTGAAGAGGAGCGCCGGGACCCGGAGCACGCCTGTCACGGCCGTGCCGGAGGCGAGCGGTGCGCCGGCGGTCGCCATGGGGGCGTTCAGGGCGCCGAAGTTGCGGCGCGACAGGAGCCGCGCCCGCAGGGCGCGCACCGCCCGTGCCTGGCGGCGCCACACGCCGTCCTTGCGGAAGTCGAATCCCGGGATCTCGCGGCGCCCGCGAGGAGGACGTGCCTGCTGGGCTTGGGTCACCGGGGGCAGGGTCAGCGCGGACAGCACGGCGACGAACACGAGCAAACGGCGCGTCACGGGAGCCCTCGGAGCGTGAACGGGAACGGGTGGTTACGGCAATTTAGCCTACGCCGGCGACGCCCTAGGGGGCTGTGTCATGTGTCACACGGCGACCCGCGAGTAGTACACCGAGCACCATGAATCCGATCACACCGCCCACGACTTTCGCCTCGTACAGCCACGGGCGCGCCTCATCGGCCGGCGGGACGAAGCCGAGCACGATGGAGCAGAGGACGGCGGCGAACCCGACCAACCCGGCGAGGGCGGTGGCGAAGGTGCGCTCGCGACGCAGCCGCAAGTACGCCAGGAACAGATAGAGATAGGGGATGAAAAACAGGACCAGCGTCGTCTGCGTGAGCACCAGGTAGGCGTTCTTCACCGTCGTGCCGACGAGACTCGCGATCACGAAGACCGTCGCAATCGCGCCCTGGACGAGCAACCCGACGTAGGGTGTCTGCCATCGTGGATGGATCCGCCCGAACGCCGCCGGTAACGCACCATCCACGCCCGCGACGTATGGGAGCCGCGCCGAACCCGCGAGCCACGCGCCGACGCCGCCCAGGTTCCCCAGCACCAGCAGGATGGCCACGATCGCCGCTACCGGCGCGAGCCAGCCCGCGCCGAGCCGCTCGACCAGGGCGGCCGTCGCCTGCGGCATGCCGTTCGTGATGCTCACCGTCTCGTGCGGCAGCGCGACGAGCATGGCCGCCGTCCCGAGGACGTACATCCCGACAACCGCGAGCCCGGAGACCACGATGCCGCGGCGCAGGGTGCGCGCGGGGTCGTGGATCTCGTCGCCCAGGGTGGGAGCCAGCTCGAGCCCGGCGAAGGCGAAGGTCATCGTGGCGAACAGGTTGATGGACTGCAGATCGAGGGTCGCGGGAAGGAGGCCGCGTGCGGTGACCGGCGTCGCGCTGCCGTGCGTCGCGAGCGACCAGATCGCCAGCACCAGGAAAACGAGCCCGGGCAGCCAGGTGCCGTGGCCGCCCACGTTCTGCAGCCGCTTTCCCACGCGGAGGCCGACGACGTTCATGCCCACCGCCAGCCAGAGCCCCGCAAGCGACACGAGAGCGATGAACACGTTGTCGTCCCCCAGGCGCACAAAGCGCGGGCCGGCGGCGTACGCGGCGATCGCCGCGGTGGTGACGAGGAGCGACGGGAAGTAGAACAGGTTGTTGACCCAGTACCCCCACCCCGCCACGAAGCCATGCAGCGGCCCGAAGGCGCGCCGCACCCAGCGATAGATCCCGCCCGCGCCCGGATCGATCTCGGCGAGCTCGCGCACGGCGATCGCCGACGGCAGGAAGAAGACCACCATCGCGAGCAGCCACAATCCCAGGCTCGCGAGCCCGAACTGGCTCGCGGCGGTGGTGAGCCAGCGGAGCCCGACGATGGCGCTGATGTTGAAGAGGACCACATCCCGCAGGCGCATGACCCGCGGGAGCTGGTTCGGCCCGGTCACGGTTCGGTCGGATGAACCTTTGCCGCCAGCCAGCCGATGCCCGTCCCGAGCACCGCCCCGCCGAGGACGTCCGTCGGAAAGTGCTTCCCGGCGGACACCCGGAGGGCGGACGCGCCGAGCGCTCCCGCATAGAGCAGCACGGCGTTGCGGCCCCGGTGCGGCAACCGCTCGCGCTCGGCCATCACGAGATAAGTCGTCGCCGCCGCGAACGCGATAGACGCGTGCCCCGACGGGAAGGAACGCTGGCTATTGGGATCAGCCGCGGCCGTCGTCGCGTCCGCAGTGTACAGCACAGGTCGCTTGCGGCGCACCACCACCTTCATCCAGTCGGTCGCCGCGAGCGTCCACGCGAGCGAGTTGGCGAATACCGCGACGTGCCCGCGGCGCTGCGGCCCGGTCGCGCCGTCAAACGAGAGGGCCCCCGCAAACCCGACCACGCCCGCAAGCAGCGCGGTGCTCGCGCTACCCGCCGATCCGGAGAACGTGCGGAGGGCGGAGCGGTCGATGCCCGGGAGCGACCGAGGATCGCACGGGGCACAGGACGGAGCGGCCTTCGGGAGTTTCGTGGCCTCCGGGATCAACGCGGCGACCCCGGCCGCGACGACCGACGCCGCGTCTCCCCAGCGTACGCTGTAGGGCGACTGCCCCCGCGCCGACTGGCCGCAGACGACGAGGAGGACGAGGGCAGCGGCCAGGCGACGCATGCGGGGCTCCGATCGAGACGGGCGGCCCTACAACTTACGCGTGCTCGGGCGAGCCCGCTGACGGGTCGCATCTCTCGTGGCCTTGCGGTTTTAGCCCCTCGCCGTTACCCTTGGGGCTGAATTTTCCCATTCCTCGCCCTGGGGGCCCGTGAACACCGAAACCCTGCAGCACATCGCGTTATTCGAGAAGTGCAGGACGTTCCTTCCCAAGGCGCGCGAGGTCCAGGCGTCTGGGCTCCACGCCTGGTACAAGCCGATCTCCGCGTCCGAAGACACGGTGGTCGTGATCGAGGGCAAAGAGCGGATCATGATGGGCTCCAACAACTACCTGGGGCTCACGCATCATCCGGAGGTCCTCGGCGCCGCCAAAGCGGCGCTGGATCGCTACGGCTCGGGCTGCACAGGTAGCCGGCTCTTGAACGGCACTCTGGATCTGCACCAGCAACTGGAAGCCGAGCTGGCGCAGTTCTTCGGCAAGGAAGCCTGCCTCGTGTTTTCGACCGGCTACCAGGCGAACCTGGGAATCGTGTCGGGCCTGGTGGGCCGCGGGGATTTCGTCTTCCTGGACAAGCTGGACCACGCCTCGATCGTGGACGGCGCGAAGATGTCCTACGGTGAGACGGTGCGCTTCAACCACGGCGACATCGGCCACCTCGAGCGCAAGCTGCAGCAGGTGCCGGCGGGCACCGGCGTCATGATCATCGTCGACGGCGTCTACTCGATGGAGGGAGACATCGCCGACGTGCCGAACCTGCTCAAGATCGCGCAGAAGCACGGCGCCGCCCTCGCCATCGACGACGCGCACGCCGTCGGTGTCCTGGGCCCCCGGGGCGACGGCACCGCCGCGCATTTCGGGCTGAGCGACGACGTGGACCTGATCGTGGGCACCTTTTCGAAGTCGCTCGCGTCGATCGGCGGCTTCGTGGCGGGTCCCGATGGTGTGATCGAGTTTCTCCGCTACAATGCACGGCCCCTCATGTTCACGGCCGCGCTCCCGCCCTCTAACACGGCCGGCGTGCTCGCCGCACTGCACGTGATGCAACGCGAGCCGGAGCGCCGAGACTGTCTCTGGGTAAACGCTCGCCGCCTCCAGGAAGGCTTACGTGCGATGGGGTTCGACATCGGCGCGACCGAGACGCCCATCGTCCCGTTCCTGATCGGGGAGTTCGAGAAAACGCTGCTCTTCTGGCGCAAGCTGTTCGACGCCGGCGTGTTCACCAACCCCGTCGTGCCGCCGGCGCTGCCGCCGTCGCGCTGCCGGCTGCGGACCAGCGTGATGGCGACGCACACGGCCGATCAAATCGACTACGCCCTGGAAACCTTCGGCAGGCTCGGAAAAGAGCTGGGGGTCATCTGAGCGCTCCGCAGATCGTGCCCGTCTCGAACGGGCGCGGTCTGAATCGGTTCATCGGCTTCCCCTACGACCATCACCGCGGCGACCCCCTCTGGGTCCCGCCGCTGCGAATGGATGTCCGCACCCTCCTCACGCCCGGGAAGAACCCGTTCTTCGAGCACGCCGAGGCGCAGTATTTCCTGGCCGTCCGGGACGGCCGCACGGTCGGCCGCATCGCGGCCATCAAGAACGACGCCCATAACCGGGAGCACGGCGATCGCGTCGGATTCTACGGCTTCTTCGAGTGCGTGAACGAGCAGCCGGTCGCGGGTGCGCTGTTCGATGCGGCCGCGGGCTGGTTGCGCGCTAAGGGCTTCCAGGTGATGCGCGGGCCGATGAACCCGTCGGTCAACGACGATTGTGGGTTGCTGGTGGACGGGTTCGACACCCCTCCCACCATCATGATGCCGCACAACCCCCCGCACTACGTGGCCCTGCATCAGGCCTACGGCTTCACGAAAGCCAAGGATCTGATCGCGTTCGCGAGCCCGGACGGCGACCCCCCCGAGCGCATCACGCGCGCCGTGAAGGTCATCGCGGAGCGCAAGGGAATCACCCTGCGCCCGCTCAACATGAAGCGCTTCAAGGAAGAAGTGGAGCTGGTCAAGGCCCTGTATAACCAAGCGTGGGAGCGGAACTGGGGGTTCGTTCCGCTGACCAATGCGGAGATCGACCACCTGGCAAAGCAGCTCAAGCCCATCGTCGTTCCCGACCTCGTCTGCTTCGCGGAGCGGCAGGGCCAGGTGATCGGATTCGCGGTCGCGCTGCCGGACTTCAACGTTGCCCTGAAGCACAATCCCTCCGGCCGGATCTGGGGCATCCCCAAGATTCTGTGGTACGCCCGGCGCATCCATCGTTGCCGCATACCATTGCTGGGCACGCTGAAGGAATACCGGGGAGCCGGCGTGGATGCGATGATGTACCACTGGATCTGGACCAAGGGCGCGATCCACGGCTACTACTGGGGCGAGGGCGGCTGGATCCTCGAGGACAACGCCCCGATGGTCAACGGCGCCCTACAGCTCGGCTTCCGCCCCTACAAGACGTACCGGGTCTACGACAAGCCCTTGTGAAGGCGTTCGTCACCGGCGGCACGGGATTCGTCGGTGCGCACCTGGTGCAGGCCCTGCGCGCGCGCGGCGACACGGTGACGTGCCTGGTGCGAAACGCCGCCAAGGCGCAGGCCCTCGGCTGGACCGACGTACGCCTGGTCCGGGGCGACCTGGACGACGCCGCGGCGCTGCGCGACGGGTGCGCGGGCGCCGACGTGATCTACCACGTGGCGGGGCGCATCAGCGCACGCGACATGGACGAGTTCATGCGCGCCAACCGCGACGGGACGGCGAACGTGCTCGAGGCCGCCGCGCAGGGGCCCCCGGGACGCTTCGTGCTCGTCTCTTCGCTCGCCGCCGCGGGGCCGACGGTGCCGGGGAAACCGATCGACGAAACCCATCCCCCGTCCCCCGTCACTCCGTACGGCCAGAGCAAGCTGGCGGCGGAACTACTCGTGCGGGCGATGGCCGCCTCGTGGACCATCGTGCGGCCGCCCACCGTGTACGGCGAGTGGGACCGCGAGGTCCTCAAGGTCTTCAAGCTGGCCCGCACCGGGTTGGCGCCGGTGTTCGGTGACGGATCGCAGGAACTGTCGGTCATCTACGCGGGGGATCTCGCGGCCGCGCTGGTCGCGGCGGCCACTGCGCCCGCCGCGGCCAACCGCGTGTACTATGCCGCGCATCCCGTCGTGACCACCAGCCGCGAGCTGGTCCGGGCGATTGGGCGGGCGGTGGGACGGGCGCCGCGCATCGTGCCGCTGCCGGGGCCCCTCGCCCGGGGCCTCCTCTGGACGATCGGCTCGATTGCGCACCTCGCGGGCCGGGCGACACTCTTGTCAGGCGACAAGGCGGCCGAATTCCTGGCCCCGGCCTGGACGTGCAGCTCCGACGCATTGGCCCGCGACGCGGCCTGGCGCGCGGAAACCGACCTGGAGACGGGATTGCGGCGCACGGCAGCCTGGTATCGGAGGGAGGGGTGGCTGTGAGGCCGCTATACGACGCTACGACGGTACGTCTTAAGTCGTCTCTTACGACGTGGCGTCGTAGCGTCTTACAACGGTTCACCGCCGTCGACATCGTCACCCTGCTCTACGTCGCCGTCGCGACCGCCGCCGTTCTGGTGTTCTCGGGCCACGACCACGCCAGCTGGGACCTGCTGCTCACGGCGCACGTCCTGCTCGTGACGCTCGTGCTCGTCGCGCCGCTCGCCCGCCAGTCCGGTCCCCTGGGTCGGTTCCTGGGCGATTGGTACCCGATGCTGCTGCTCGGCGCGCTGTACGCGGAGGTCGGCGTGCTGAACGTCGATCTCGGGTACCAGCACGACCAGGTCATTCAACGGCTCGAGCTGTGGGTGTTCGGCTCCCAGCTTTCCTACCGCTGGATCCGCGAGATGCCGAATCCGCTGCTCTCCTGGTTCCTGCACGGCTGCTACCTCGCGTACTACGCCATTCTGTACGCGTCGCCGCTCGGTCTCTGGTTCAGCGGGCGGCGGGACGCGGCGCGACGCACGATCTTCGCCGTCATGGTGACCTTCTACCTCTGCTACGTGGTCTTCCTCTTCTTCCCCGTGGCGGGCCCGCGCTACACGTTCGAGCTGGCCGACAATGCGGCCACGGCCGTCTGGCCGGCGCGCGCCACCCAGTGGCTGCTCGACCTCGGAGACTCATGGGGCGCCGCGTTCCCGTCGTCGCACGTGGCCGCCGCCGTGGTCGCTGCGTTGTGCGCGCTGCGCTACTGGCGGCCCCTCGGGCTGCTGCTCACGCCGTTTACCGTCGGACTGGTGCTGTCGGTGGTGTACGGCCAGTTCCACTACGCGGTGGACGCCGTGGCGGGACTGATCGTCGCGTGCGCGGTGCTTGCGTCGCAATTCATCTACGCGTCGCAGCCCGCCGCCGTCGCGGCGGCCCTCCCGGGGCGCGAGCTCGAGACGGGCCGCGCCTAGTGCGGCACTAGCGGGTGAGACGGACCGCGCGCGAGGCGACCGTATCCAGATCTCCCCCCAGCGCGTCCATCTCGAGCTGCAAGCGGCAGTCGATGACGAGCAGCCCGATCACATAGGCCGCGAGATTCACGAAGAAGATCACGCTGAAGATCAGCGGATACGGGAGCCACATCCCGAAATAGAGCGCGAACCGCTTGACCCCGGGGTCGAGCTTCGAGCGGTCGGCGATGCTCGTCATCAGCAGAATCGCCGCCAGCGCGACGAGCACGAGCTTCCACGACACGAGGCCCCCCCAAGCGAACCCCGCGAAGATCGCCGCCTCGGACAGGCGGTCGACCAGGGTGTCGAGCCGTCGCCCCGCTTCGGACGCCAGGCCGTACTCGCGCGCGATGCCGCCGTCGATCCCGTCCAGTACCTGGCCCAGCGCCATCAGGCCGAGTCCCCCCGCCCACCCCGGCCGGCCCCTTGCGACGACCACCCCTGCCGCCACACTCACCGCGAACGCCGCCCAACTCACCTGGGCCGGCGACAGGCCGAGCGTCACATGGCAGAGTCGCAGTAGCGGCCGGATCGCGTGGTCGAGCGTGCGCCCGAGCGCTGGGGCGAAGTCAAACACGATGCTGGAACCAGTAGACGCCGACGTTGGCCGCGAGTAGCACGACGAAGACGATCCCCTCCTTCACCTTGTCGGGAATGCTCGTCAGCCACCCCCGCGTGACCCACGGAGAGTACGGATAGAAGGGCATCTTCTCGAAGCGGACACTGTAATCCATCGCCACGTGCATCGCGAAGAACAGAATCGGCAGCAGCGTCCCGAGAAACACGCACAACGGCACGATCCAGAGCAGTGCCACCGGCTCCTGCAGCGAGGATCGCCAGTAGTAGCCACGCTTGTCTCGGAGACCGACCGCCCGCAGGTAGAACGGCAATTTGACCGCGTGGTCGATGTCGGCGCCCATGCCGAACGCATAGGCAAGCACCCTGTCCCGCCCCTCCAGGCCGATCGCCTGAACGCCGAGCGTCGTGGCGAGGAAGTGCGTGACGATCGTCACCGTGCCGCGGCGCGCTGTTGTGCCCGCCGTCCGGAGAACCAGACGAGGGCGAGCCCGCCCCCGATCCAGACGAGATCCCGCAGCCGGCTCACGATGGCGGTATAAACGCCGAGCGCCGGGTCGAGCCCCAGCAGCTGGAACACGAGGTACAGCGAGCCTTCTTTGGTCCCGACCTCGAACGGCACCACGAAAATGGCGTTCTGCACGAGGGATGTGAGGCCGCCGATGACATAGGCCTGCGCGAACGTGATGTTCAGGCCCACCCCGATCGCGATGAGCACGTACTCGATCATGAAGATCGAGCGGCTGAGGTATTCCAGCGCCAGCGCCTGAACGAACCGCCGGGGGCGCCGGTGATAGAACTCGGTGATCTGCGCGTCCATTTGCGCCAGGGTGGCGCGCTTGGGCTCGAGACGGCGCGCCAGGCGGTCGAGCAGCGGGATCCGATGCAACAGGTCCAGCAGCCGCTCGAGCCCCCCGTACCGGTGGCCCGTCAGGAGCAGCAGGACGAGCGCGGCCAGCACGACGAAGGCGAGCGCCAGGCTCGCCAGGATCGCGGGGTGCGGCGGGAGCAAGAGGGCCCCGAGCACCACGGCCGTGAGAAAGCTGAGCAGCATGCCCAGTGTATGCAGCATCTGGTAGATGACGACCGAGCCGGCCGCCCGCCGCAGGCCCAACCAGGGCGCGACCGCGGCGATCTTGAAGGGCTCGCCGCCTACGTTGACCATCGGCGTCATGAAGTTGAGCGAGAAACCGGCGACGGTGATCGCGTAGGCCCGCCAGAACGGCGGGCGGCTCGGCTCGTCCGCCATGCTGAGCCACCAGGCTCCCGCGTTGCAGGCGCACACCACGCTGTACAGCAGGACGATCGGCACGAACAGCCACCCGGTCCGCACAGCGTCGGCGAGGAGCTGCTCCACCCCGATGCGAGCCACGAGGTAAGCGAAGACCGCGGAGCCGCAGACGAACAGCAGGAGCTGCAGCTTGCGGCTCACGCGCCGTCCGGGATCGCGACCGTGGTACCGTTCCGGGCGGCGACGTACGCGTGCTCGACGACGCTCGCCACCCGCCGGATGTCCTCCAGGAAGGGTCCCGCCGCCGCGCCGGGATCGCCGCGGTCGAGCGCCGCGACGAATCCCTCGAACAAGCCCGCGAACCAGCGATGATACGCCGTCTTCTCGAGCTCCGGCGAGTAATCGAGCCGCTCGACCGCGCCGGCCCGCTCGAGACGCAGCTCGCCCTGCGTCCACTCGATCGCGCCCGCGTCCCCGACGAACCGGATACGGTTCTCGCGCGTCCGCGCGGCCCACGTGAAGAACATGGTGACCAGCCGGCCGGGATACTCGAACCGCAACGACGCCGTGTCTTCCACCTCGTAGCCGGCGTGGCGCAGACGGCCGGTCCAGGCGCTCACGCTCGCCGGCATGCCGGCGATGTCGAGCAGCTGATACACGAGATGGGTGCCGTGGTCGAGCAACACGCCGCCCCGTCCGGCCGCGCTCGTGCCGCGCCAGGGCGTCCCCACAGCCACCCGGCCGGGGTCAGCCATGGTGCGATGGACCGAGAACTCGGCCAAATGCCAGCGGCCGATGGCACCGCTCGAGAGCCATTCCTTGACCTTCATCCATACCGGATTGTGGCGGTATTGATGGCACGGCACCACGATGCGCTGGCTGGCCCGGGCGGCGGTAGCGATTCGGTCCGCCTCGCCCCGTGTGAGCGCCACCGGCTTCTCGCACAGCACGTGGTAGCCCTGCTCGAGCCCCCACAGGGTGAGCTCGAGGTGGGAGGCGGTCGGCGTGCAGATGTCGATGAAATCGAGCGGGGCCAGGTCGCGGAGCTGCTCCCGCCGCCCCAGCAGGGGGATCGCGTCCACGGGCGGCACGTCGACCGCGCTGTCCACCAGCGCGACGACCTCGACACGGCCGCGGAGGGCGGCGGCGTCGCGAAGCGCGGGGAGGTGCGACTGTCGCGCGATGCCGCCCGCCCCGATGACGGCACCGCGGTACCGCTTGAGCTCAGGTGACGCGGGCGTAGCCATTGCGCTCGGGATCGAGCAGGCCGCCCAGCGCCGTGGCGTTCCATTCGTGGATCCACAGCAGTACCACGAGCAGCAGGTTCATCCACACCGCTTCGACCCACAGGAACGCGGAGACGTGCGCGGCGACCGCCGCCACACCCAGCAGCACGAACCGGATATTCTGTCCGAGCCAGGCGCACAGGGGAAGCACGACCTCCTGACGCGCGCGGTACTCGGCGCGGAACGCGTCACTCTCGCTGCCGCGGCGCAGCAGGCGGACGAGCTTGGCCGTGCGGGGAAAGAGCTGCGCCTGCCGCACGACATAGTCGCGGTAGACCCGCGCGCCGAAGCGCCGCAGGACGGTCCCGCGCTGCCCGCCGTCGAGATCCTCCGGCAGGTCCAGCTCGCCCCCGTTGCCGACGCCGATGGACAAGAAGGCGTTGCGCACGAAGTCCACGGCGGCGGCCTGGTAGGTATGCGCCAGTCCCGCCGCCATCCCCAGGAGAAAGGCCCCCGGCCACCAGAACCCTGTGTGAATGAGCCGGTAGATGAGGTGAAAGTAGAGATTGATGAATCGGAGGCTGTCGCTGGTGCCGTCGAGGACCCGGCCGAGGCGGGTGGACGTGCCGCGCAGCCGCGCGAGCTGCCCGTCCGCCGAGTCGAAGATATCCGAGACGATGAACAGCGCGAACCCAATGACGTTGGTCCAGCGGTCCTGGTATGCGAACAGGTGGCCGGCGACGAGCCCGATGACGAGCGACCACAGCGTCACCTGGTCCGCCGAAATCCCCGTCGGCTGGAGCGCGCGCGCGATCCGGATGCCGATGGGGCGGAAGAAGTGGAGGTCTGCCCACTCCTCGACCGCGCGGCCCTTATGCGACAAGTCGTTCGGCGGCTTCACCGAGCACATCCTTCATGGTGGCGAGGGCGCCCATCGCCTGATCCTCGTCGATCACCAGGGGTGGATTGATGCGCACCTCGGGGTTGTAGATCATCGCGAGCACGCCGCGGGCCAGCAGCGTGTCGAAGATCCAGCGTGCGCTCTTCTTGTCGAGCAACTGGCGGGTCCCGGGGACGACGAGATCCATCCCGATCATGAGGCCGCGGCCCCGCACGTCCGACACGATCGGCAGCTCGGATTCCCAGCGCTTCATCTCAGCCAGCATCTTGTCTCCGAGCCGGCGGGCATGCTCCACCAGCTGGTCCTCCACGATCGTTTCGATCGTGACTCGCGCCGCCGCGGCCGCCAGGGGGTTACCCCCGTAGGACGACGAGCTGCCGCTGGGGTTGGCCCACGGCTTCGAGAACGCGATCTCTTCGCGCGCGATCACGCCGCTCATCGGGAAGCCGCCGCCGAACCCCTTCCCGACCGTGAGCACGTCGGGAAGCACGCTCTCGTGCTCGATCGCAAACATCTTCCCGGTGCGGCCGAACCCCGTGATCATCTCGTCGCAGATCAGGAGCGCGCCCAGCTCGTCGGCGAGCTCGCGTAGCAGTTTGAGGTAGCCCGGCGGCGGGACCACGTTCCCCGCGGTGCCCTGGATCGGCTCGACGATGATCGCCGCCACGTCCCTCGTCGTCTCGAGCTGGATCTTGTTCCGCAGGAAGTCCACGCAATGCCACTCGCACGACGGGAAGGTCTTGCCGAAGGCGCAGCGGGCGCACGACGCGTAGGGTGACACGTAGGCGCCTGGCATCAGAGGCCCGAGCCCGTGCTTGAAGCTCGAGCCGAGCAGCGGCAGCACCCCGCCGGTCTTCCCGTGGAAGCCACCCCAGAAGCCGATGACTTCCGTGTGTCCCGTGCGCGACTTGGCGAGCCGCAGGGCCGCCTCGATGTTCCGTCGTGAAGCTGCCCACGTGCACACGTGCGATCTGCCGTTGCATCGCGGCGACGTATTTGGGATGGGCGTATCCGATGCTCGCCACGCCCACGCCGGCCAGCAGGTCGACATAGCGGTTGCCGTCCACGTCGTACAGGAGGGCACCCTCCCCGCGGTCGATCGAGAGCTGGCTGAACAGCGCCACACTCTGCGTGCCGGGCGCCAAGTACATCGCCTCCGCCTCGAACAAGGCCTTGGACCGGGGACCGGGAAGGGAGAGCTGAGTCCGGCGCAGCGTATCCGTCACGAGTGTTCCCGATGCGCGACACGATGGGTGATATAGGCCGCGATGGCCTGCGCCGCGTCCTCGCGAAACGGCGCGAAGCTCGGCCAGTCGTTGATGTCGATCAGCACGGGGCGGTCGGGCTCCGGAAATGCGACATCGCCCCCGAACACCTCGAGCCCGAGGATCGCCGCCGCCTCGAACGCGAGCGCCTTGAGCCGGTTCTCGTCCACCGCGGGCCGCTCGCCGGCAAAGCCGGCCTCCGAGCCGTACCAGTTGAAGAAGCGACCGTCGGTCACGCCGTAGAACTTCACCACGGGACCGGGCACGTGCTCCTGCAGCGCCACCCAGGGGATGCCGCGCTGGGTGAACCCCCGCACCGTGTCCGCCACCTGGTCGAGCGACGTGGCGACCACGTCCTCGGGCCGCTCCGCGTGCACGTCACCCCGCTTGACCCAGACTTTTGCGTGATCGGGGCCCAAGGCCTTGAGTTGGCCCGCGGGCGGGAGCGGCGCGGAGCTGGCATGAATGAGCGTGCGTGGGAACGGCACCGTGCTGTCGCCCAGCCGCTTCACCAGGCGGTGGCGGTGACAGCTCAGCGCGCTGGACGGGCGATTCACCACGACCGCCCCGTCGAGCTCGAGCGGCATCAGCTGCTCCGCCGCGAGCGAGCCCTGGCACATGTTGAGATACAGAGGCGCGGCGGGAAGGCGGCCCTGCTCGACCTCCCGCTCGGTGGTCTTGATCGCCCGCCAGCCCTGGGCTTCGAGCCGCGCGACCGTCGCATCCAGGATCGCCGTATCATTCACGCCGTGCTGCAGCGGTGAGTAGGAAGGGCTGCGGTAAATCGCGACCAGTGAGGTCAAGGCGACGTCGCTCCTCGAGTCCGATGTCTAGGTTTCGCGCGCAGCGAGCCACGCGTTGGCGTGCTGAAGATCTGATGGCCGATCGATGTCGATGATGCGCGGCACTTCCACCGCCGCCACTCGCCGCCCGTCCGCGACAACCGCCTTCAGGAAGCCACGCATCCTGTGCCCGCCGCCGGACACGGCGTCCGCGGCGGCGCGCCGCATCCCGGCGCTTATGCCGTAGACCCCTCCGGTGACGCACGGAGGATGGACCGGCGCATCGCTCAGGGCCCGGACCTCGTCGCCCTCCCCCCCGCCCCGGATCACGTACACGGGAGACTCGTCGTCCACGTACGGCGTCACAGCGAGCACCATGTCCGCGCCCCCCTCGAGGTGCCGCTCGGTCGCCCGGAAGACCGCCCCCCAGTCCGCCGGTCGCATGACCGTATCCACCATGCTGCAGAATACCGGGCCCGCCGGCACCGCCCGCAGCCCCTCTACCAGAGTGTGCAGCGAAGATGGCGTGCGGCACTCCACCACCGTAAGGAGGGGCCCGAACCGCCTCCCGTCAAGCAACCGCGCCACCGCGGGGAAGTCCGCTCGAACGGCACAGGTGAGGCTCCGGCACCCCAATGCGGCGAACGTCTCGAGCAACCCCACGATCTGCGGCCGCCCGGCCACCTCGACCAGAGGCTTGGGCACGCGGATGCCCCCCGCGGCGAGCCGCGACCCTTCTCCTCCGGCGAGGATCAACCCGTGCATCTTACTCGAGCACCTGTTCGACGTCGGGGAGGCGACTGATCCGCGCCGTGGGGACGATCTCGGCCCCGGGGGGCGCCGTCCGGTCGGATGGGGCGAGCCAGCACGTGCGGATACCCAGCCCGGCGGCCCCGCGGATGTCCGCCTCGAAGTTGTCGCCCACCATCCACGCGCGCTGCGGCGATGCCTGGAGCGCGGCCAGCGTGTGCGCGAAGATGTGGGGGTCGGGCTTGCTCCACCCGACCAGCGCGGAGTCGCTGAGCACGGCGAAGAATCTCGCCAAGCCGAGCTCTTCCAAACAAGGTCGCAAGTTGCCGGTGAAATTGGACACGATCCCGAGTCGGTAGCGCCGGTGGAGCCGCTCCACGACCGGAAAGTTGCGTGCCACGATCTCCAGCGCTGCGGCGTGCAGCCGCTCAGCGAGTGCGCCGGCGTCCACGTGGTCGGGCAGGAGTCCGACGACCAGTCGAGCCTGCGCCTCGATCGCGGCGCGGAACCCGAGCGCCCGAATGCCGGGCAGGCGCGCGAGCGCTTCGTCCGAGGCCTTGAAGAAGGAGTCGAAGGCGGCGAAGTCGAGCCCGCCGCCGACCGCGCGATAGGCGGCGTGAAAGCGGGAACTCCAGTGCACCCCGTCGGCGTCGAGGGTGCCGCCGAAGTCGAAGAGGACGACGTCGGCCGGCGACTTAGTGACGGGCGTGCGAAGGGTGCTCGTGCGCGCCCATTTTCATGGGCATGGACATGGGCTTGCCCGCCATCTCCATCATGTGGTGGCCGCCCCCCCCCTCGAGCCGCATGTAGTGCCGGTAATCCTTCTGATAGAGCGAATCACCCGGGTCCGCCGCGGGCCACGTCACGCCGCGATCGGGCACGAAGAGCCCGCCGACCACGCCCATGCCCCCGTCCGGGATCGGTGCGCCGGTTGGGTTGTCGTAGGATACGGCGATGCGGTAGCGGTGCGCCGGGACGATGTGCACGCCCAGGCGCGTCCAGCCGTAGAGCATCGCGATCGGGATCGACTCGATATGCCCGCTCGAATCCGCCACGGGAGCGGCACGGTAGATCACCGCGCCGGTCGTCACGTCGGCGAACTCGATCACGCGCCCGTAGTCGTGCATGTGGCCACCCAGACCAACGATCTTGCCGGGCACGCCAGGGCTACCCTCGTAGGCGCGCGACGAGCGCCCCGGGGGGAGCGTGAACGACTTGTCGCCCACCGGAAACGCCACATCCATTTGCCACGGCGACGCGGAGAACAACGGCCACGGCCGCGTCGCAGGCGTGAAGCTCATCACCAGCCGCACGCGGGCGCCACGGTAGGCAGCCGGAGTGAGGTTCTCCACCATGGCGCTCGCGACGACGTGCTCCCCGCGCTTCAGTGGCAGGCCGAAGAGCAGACGCGGCAGGCGGATCGTGCCGGTCTCGTGACCTGCCGCGAGCAGGCGGCGCGAGATTGGAAGAAACAGCTCGCGGTGGTCCGGGTCGATGAGATTGAAGTGATGGATCAGCTCGTCGGGGAGTGCATGCCCGGCGCTGTCCACCACCTGCACCCGGAAGCCGTAGATGGATCCGGTCTCCGGGATCTCGAGCGTCGCGACAGGAGGCTGCGCCAGTCCATGGTGTGGCGTGTGCGCGGGCAAGTCCATCGGCGCCAGGTCGAGGACGAGTGTGCCGGCTCCATCGTCCAGGAAGATCCGGGCGCCGTTCGGGTCGACCCAAGACTTGGTCGCGGGTAGATCGCCCGTCGCGACCATAAGCATCAGGCTCACCAGCAGGCGATTGGTCATGGCGCGGGGAATTGTAACCACCCTCCAAGGCCCGGGGCAACGGACCCCGCTACGGCCGTAACCGCCGCACGGCCGCGAGCACGACGGCGGGCTGCTCCTCGTAGATGAAGTGCCCCGCCCCGGGCACGCTGTCCACGACGAACATCGGCAGCGCGCCGGCCAGAACCGCAACGTCTTCCGCGCTGACCCCGCCTTCGTGCGTCGCCGTCCCGAGGAGCAGACGGACCGGGCATCGCACCTCGGGGAGATGCGGTCGCAGCGACTCAGGCTCGCGCCGCCGGGCCATAGTGAGGAAGGCCTTGAGGGTCGCGTCCAGATCCCGCGTCGCCCCCGCGGTGTATCCCTCCACCACGGCCGGGTTCACCCACGACGTGTCGCCCGACGCCTTGACCAGATGCCCCCGTATTTTTTTGCGCACGAGCTTGACCCCCCCGAACAGCTTGATCCACGGGGCGAGCTCCATGGCGCGCCGAAAGCCGCGCGTGGTGGCCCGCTCGGCCGGCCCGCCGTCGATGGACACGATCCCGACGACCAGGTCGGGTCGCCGGTAGGCCAGGCGGTAGGCCATCGACGCGCCGAGCGAGTGAGCGACCACGATCGCCCTGCTCACGCCCAATCGGTCGAGCGCGGCGGCGATTCGGTCG
>WNGA01001913.1_pt1 | contig 31890 bp, 30 predicted proteins | sample 5400061 | NCBI WGS metagenome assembly WNGA01 (sample SAMN13153366, study PRJNA577476) | soil metagenome | isolation source: 100 cm soil or saprolite under grassland replicate 2 | place: USA:California | collected 2016-06-15 | reverse complement strand
GTGGTCGAGTACATAATCAGCACCGGCATCGTGATGGCGGCGACCCGCTCCGGAAAGGTCGCGACCTCGTCCCCGAGCTCGGCGACGGTTCGGGCCGGAATCTTGCCGTGGAAGTTGAGGGGATCCTCGACGTACTTGCGGACCTCCTCGGGGTCCCTGCTGACGCCGTCGGCTTCCACCGAATAGACGCCGAGCCTCGGAGCCACACGCGAGAGCAGCCGCCCGACCAGCACCGTTCCTGGTGCCGTCTCGATCGTCGCCACCGGATTCGAGAGCGCAAGCGCTGCGATCTTCTCGGGATGGCGGATGGCGTAGCCGATCGCCACCGCGCCGCCCATGCTGTGGCCGAAGAGCACCGGCTTCTTGCCCGGGAGCTCCTCGGCGGCGAGGTCGATCAGCGAGTCGAGGTCATCAGTGAAGTCCTCGAAGCGCTCGACGAACACCCTCCGACCGCCGGAGAGACCGTGGCCGCGGTGGTCAAGCGCCCACAGGGAGTAGCCGCGGCGATTGAGGCCGGCGGCGAGGTGCCCGTAGCGGCCCGAGTGCTCTGATACCCCGTGGGCAAGGACGACGGACGCGCGCGGCGCCGTCAACCTCCACGCCTGCCAGAAGATCTCCGTGCCGCCGACGCCCTCGAGGGTGCCGGTTGTCCACTCTGCGGTCGCGCCCGCAGCCAGCGGGCTCAGCGCCCCGTGGCTAGCCGACCTCGGCCGGCTCTTCCTCGCGCCCCGCCAGGCGATCGCGCCCACGGCGGACGGCGGCGAGGAACTTTTCGAGGTTCACCTCGAGCGTGGAGAGGATCTCGTCCGCGTAGTCCTCGGCACCGAGGCGGATCTGACGCTCGGTCTCGCGAGCGTCCTCGAGGATCTCCTCGGCGGCGCGCTCAGCCTGCTTGTAGACCTCCTCCTCGGAGATCAGCCGCGCCTGCTGGTCACGGGCCTCCTTGACCACACGCTCGGCCTCGCGCTTTGCCTCTGCGAGCATCTCCTGGCGCTCCTTGACGATCCACCGAGCCTGCTTGATCTCCTCGGGGATCGTGGCACGCATCTGATCGAGGAGGTCGTAGATCTCCTCGCGGTCCACACGCACCTGATCCGTGAGCGGCACTGGCCGCGCGTTGTGGATCAGGTCGTCGAGCTTGTCGATCAGGACCAGGACGTCCATGAGAGTCGTGAAAGCTTACGCGGAGAGGCGAAAAGCGGAGCTTATAACCGTGATTTCGCGGTGGACTTGCAAGCTCCTGCCCACCGCCTCAGCGCTTCAGGCGCTCCACCAGAGCGGTTGCAACGCTCGCCGGAACGAGGTCCGAGACGTCGCCACCGAAGGTCGCGATCTCCTTTACCCCGCTCGATCGGATGAAGCTGTAATCGGGCGAGGCGAGGATGTAGACGGATTCGATCTCCGGCGCCAGCTTGCGGTTGAGCTGGTTCATCTCGAACTCGTATTCGAAGTCGGAGATCGCCCGAAGTCCCTTGACGATCGCGCTCGCGCCGTGCTGGCGGGCGAACTCCACGAGGAGGATCGAGAACGCCTCGACGGTGGCGTTGCCGATGCCATTGGCGGCAATCGCCTGCTCGAGGAACGCTTGCCGCTCCTCGGCGGTGAACACAGTGGTCTGCTTGCGCACCGGTTGGTTGACCACACCGACCACCACCTGATCGAAGACTCTCGCCGCTCTGGTGATGATGTCCAGGTGGCCGTTCGTGACCGGGTCGTAGGTGCCCGGGCAGATCGCGACGCGCCCGTCCGTCACCGCTTGCCTCGCGCGTGAACGCGGATCAGCGTGTCCCCGTAGCGGCGCTCGGCGGCGAGCGGCAGGCTCAGCTGGAGCGGTCGATCCGTCGAACTCTCGACGATCAAGCGCCCGCCCTCCGCGAGGCGTTCCGGGATGAGCGAATCGAGTTCCCCCTCAAGACGGTCGGCGAGTCTATACGGCGGGTCGCAGAAGATCAGATCGAAGCGCTGTCCGGCACGTCGCAGGTACCGAAGCGCATCCGAGCGCACGATCTCGCACCGATCCTCGAGCTCGAGCTGGGCGACGTTCCGCCGCGCGAGCGAGGTGTGAGTGTCCACGAGGGTCGCCCCTGCCGCTCCGCGCGAGAGCGCCTCGATCGCGAGCGCGCCGGTGCCGCAGTAGAGGTCGAGGAGCGTTGTTCCGCCGAGGTCGCCCAGGATCGAGAATAGAGCCTCGCGGACCCGGTCGGCGGTCGGCCGCACCGCGGCCGATCGCCCGGGCGGCGGCGCGAGGCGCCGGCCCTTGAGCTCGCCGGCGACCACTCTCATTTATCCGGGGACAGCGCGTCTAAGCATGGATGCCCTCCGAGCGTTCGTCGCCGAAGCGCCGCCGCGCGGCGTCCATGAGCGGACCGAGCTCGGGCGCCTCGAGCGAGCCGTAGCGCTCCAGGAGCGCGATTACCTCGCGGCGCGCTTCCGTCAGCACCGCTACGTCGTCCGGGAGCTCGGCCACGCGAAAGCGCGGCAGGCCGTGCTGGCGCGTGCCGAGGATCTCTCCCTCGCCGCGCAGCGCGAGGTCCACCTCCGCGAGCTTGAATCCGTCGCGCTCGGATTCGATCGCCGCCAGGCGGCGGCGTGCGAGCTCGGAGCCCGCGTCCGCGAACAGGATGCACTGAGAGGAGTGCTCGCCGCGGCCGACCCTGCCACGCAGCTGATGGAGCTGCGAGAGGCCATAACGCTCGGCTCCCTCGACGAGCATGACCGTCGCGTTGGCGACGTCGATGCCCACCTCGATCACGCTGGTCGCCACCAGCACGTCGGTCTCTCCCGCCGCGAAGCTCTGCATCGCCTCCTGTTTTTGCCTGGCGGGCATCTGTCCGTGCAGTAGGCCGAGCTCGAAGTCCGCGAACTCGGTGGCTCGCAGGCGCTCCGCCTCCTCGGCGGCGGCCTTCGCCTCGAGCTTCTCCGATCCCTCCACCAGCGGACAGACGACGTACGCCTGGCGTCCCTCCCGGAGGCGCTCGCGGATGAACTCGTAGGCGCCAGCGCGCTTCTCCTCACCCACGGCCCAGGTCTTCACCGGCTTGCGGCCGGCCGGCAGCTCGCGGAGGACCGTAGCGTCGAGGTCGCCGTAGGCCGTCAGCGAGAGCGTCCGCGGGATCGGCGTGGCGGTCATGTGGAGTGCGTGCGGAGCGGCCTGACCCGGCCCCGCCGGGTCAGGCGGGCCCTTGACGTCCAGCGCCGCGCGCTGGCGAACCCCGAACCGGTGCTGCTCGTCGACCACGCAGACGGCGAGCCGATCGAACTCGACCTCGGCCTCGATCAGGGCGTGGGTCCCCACCACGAGCCCGAGCTCCCCGGAGGCGAGTCGCGCCAGCGCGTTGCGCCGCCGCGCGGCAGGGGTGGCGCTGGTGAGCAACGCGAACGGGGTGGGCGCCTGGGAGAGGAGCCCGTCCAGCGTCACAGCGTGCTGCTCGGCGAGCGTTTCGGTGGGCGCCATCAAGGCAGCCTGGTAGCCCGCCTCGACCGCGCGGAGCATGGCGTAGACCGCGAGTACCGTCTTTCCGGACCCGACTTCGCCCATCAGGAGGCGCTGCATCGGCCGCGCGGCAGCGAGGTCCACGTCGATTTCCCCGAGCGCCCGCCGCTGATCGGAGGTGAGCTCGAACGGCAGCGACTCGAGCCAGCGCCCGACCAGCTTGCCGCGATCGCCGAGCGGAATTCCCGGCTGGCGCGCCCGCCGGCCCTGGCGCCGGGCGGCGAGGGCCGCTTGGTGGAGGAAGAGCTCCTCGAAGGCGAGTCGTTCCCGGGCCCGCTCCGCCTCGGCGAGACTGGCCGGGAAGTGCGCCGCAGCCAGAGCGTCTCCGGCGCTCGCGAGCCGGCGGCGGGCTCGAAGCTCGGCCGGCAGCGGCTCGACCGCGTGGCGGGCGAGCGGCAGCGCTTGCCACGCCCACTCGCGAAGCCAACGAGCACGCAGGCCCTCCGAGGCGGGGTGCACCGGGACGAGTCCGGTCGTGTGGATCCTGGTCGCCGTGCCGTCGTCCGCGAGCTCGTGCTCCTCGACCCTGAAGCCGGAGCGATCGAGCTTGCCGTACATCAGGAGCCGGGTTCCCTCACGAAGCTTCTCGGCGAGCCAGGGCTGGTTGAACCACACCGCCTTCGCTGGCCCGCTGGAGTCCGCGACGCTCGCTTCCACGATCGTGAGTCCCCTGCGCCGCGTGCGCCGCAGGCGCGCAGACCTCACCGTGACCTCCACGGTGGCCTGCTCGCCGATCCGCAGCTCCGCGATCTTCCGTGGCGCCGCTCGGTCGCGGTAGGAGTGGGGCACGTGGAGCAGCACGTCTCCCAGCGTCTCGATGCCTATCTCGGCAGCGGCGCCGGCAAGCTTCGGGCCGGCACCGCGCAGCGTCGTCAGGGGGGCATCGAGAACACTCGGCTTTGGCGCCGAGCGCAAGGGCACGGCCCGCAGCGCCTCGCGATCCTGCAGCTTGCCGCCGCCGAGCGCGAACGGCGCCTCGGGCTCGTCCTCCCCCACTGGATCATGAATTGGCACCGCTGCCTGGCTCATTCTGGGCCAAGGCTACGGCGCACCGGGGCCGGAACCACGCCCGCTGCGGCACTATCGTTCGCCGCGGTGGGTGAGATCGAACAGCGGCTCGAGAAGCTCGGCCTTACGCTGCCCAAGCCTTTCGCGCCGCCGCCGGGCGTCGAGTTCAAGTTCGACCTCGTTCGGGTGAGCGGCGGCGTGGCCTACGTCTCCGGCCATCTCCCCGTGGACGGCGCCGAGGTGCTCGTCCATGGAAAGGTCGGGGCAGACGTCACGGTGGAGGAGGCGTATGAGGCCGCGCGGCTCACCGGACTGTCGATCCTCGCCTCGCTGGAGCAGGAGCTCGGCGATCTCGACCGGGTCACCGGCTGGGTCAAGGCGCTTGGCCTCGTCAACTGCGCGCCCGGATTCAGCAAGACCCCGGCGGTGATCAACGGCTTCTCCGAGCTGATCCTGGAGCTGTGGGGCGACGCGGGTCGCCACGCGAGGTCGGCCATCGGGGCGTCCGAGCTGCCATTCGACGTGCCGGTCGAGGTAGAGGCGATCTGCGAGATCGCCTGAGGCGCGGTCAGGCCGCGACCGGCTCCGGAGCCTTCGCCCGGTGGCGGCGGAAGGTCTCCTCGACCCAGCGGTAACCGGGGCGGTCCTGGAGTGGCCCCCGGAATCGCTCCACGCCCTCGGGCGGATCCGGCACCGAGGGGCCCTCGGCGGGCTGAACGATCGGGTAGAAGAGGGCCGCGGCTGTGAGGTCGGCGACCGTGAAGCGATCGCCCACGAGGTAGTCGTTGCCGTCGAGCTCCGATTCGAGGCGATCGAAGGCCGCGATGACCTTCTCCTTCGCCAGCTCAGCCGCCCGCTCGCTCTTCACCCCGTAGCGCACCCCGGCAAAGGTGGAGAAGAACCTGGTCGCCCCGGCCCGCACGGCGCTCGAGTCGCGCAGCCGGGAGGGCAGCAAGTCCCGTGTGAAACGATCGACGATCGCCCGGTCGCGGGTCGCGTAGTGGAAGACCAGAAGGCGGGCATGCGGCCCGAGCTCCTCGTCGAAGAAGTCCTCGAGCTGGAGCGCCTTCCGTCGCTCGTCGGGATCCTCGGGATAGAGAGGCCGCTCGGGGAAGCGGTCCTCCAGGGCGGCGACGATCGCCGAGGAGTCGCCGATCGTCTGCCCCTCGAGCTGCAGCACCGGAAAGGTCTTGCTCCTGCCGCGTGTGAGCCAGAGCGCGGCGAGCATGTGAGCGCCCGGGGTGGGCGCCCGGCGCTCGTGCTCGATGCCCTTGTAATCGAGCGCCCAGCGCGCCTTCTCGCTGTAGTGCGAGATCGCGATGTGCCAGAGGACCGGCCTGGTTCCGACCATGGGTCGCAGGCTAACCAGCTTCGGTCTGGACATGCAACTCGGAGAGCGTCAAAGAGACGAGCGTCGGGAACGGCAGCGAGCGGTTCCCGAGGCCGATAGGGCGAACCCAGCGGCGGGTGGGGAACACGATGCCGCCCGCCTGGCCGTGGTCGGCGCAGTAGTGAGCTGCCCTCGCCCAGCCCCCCACGACCTCTGCGACGTAGTCGTGGCGTCGCAGGAGACCGCGAGCATCGAAGTAGAAGGTCTGCCTGCGCGAGTGGGTGTCGAAACCCTCGGGAAAGGTGACCTCCAGGCGCCGCCAGCGCTCCCCTCCTTCCTCCCAATCGCCGCCTTCGCTCAGCTCGAGGCCCCCGCGCGTGAGCAGATAGGGCGTTGACATGTAGTTCCACATCGCGTAGCCGGCGAAGTACGTCGAGTCGAGCGCATCCCAGCGGAAGTTGCGGCGCATCCGGCCGGGTCCGCTGAAGGCGACCCGTGGATTGCTTCGCCTATCCAGGACCTCTCCGGTCTCGCTCTCGATCCGGGCCTCGCCGCCGGCGAGGACCCCGCGCTGGCCGGCCCGAGGGAACGGATCCATGACCGTACGCGGCTCGGGAAGCTCGACGGTGAGCCGGTAATCGGCGAACCTGTTGCCCGGGACGCGGGTGCGCAAGAGCAACCCGCCGGAGCGGACTCGCGCGCTGATCGTGCGAACCGAGCGCCACGCCTCGAGTCCGCCGTGAGCCTCCAACACCTCCTCGAGCAGCGCGGTCACGAGCTAGCGAACCCCGTGGCGGTGGTTCACTGCGCGGCGATGAGCCACCAGTAGTGCGGCTGGTCGCCACGGTGGAGCTCCAGTTCGATGCCCGGAAGATCGAGCGGCAGCTCCTCGAGCGGGATCGGCGCTCCCTGCCCCTCGATCACCGTGACGATCTCGGCGCCTTCGGCGACGCGTTCGACCGTCGCCGAGATCGTCGACCCGGCGCCTCCCCAGGCGATCACCTCCTCGCCAGCGAACCCGACGGCGTCCCCCCGAACGAACCGCCCCTGCGGGTCGTCGCGGGCCGCGGGCGCGACCGCGCCCGAGCGGATCTCGGCCAGCACAGCCTCGAGCCGTTCCACGTTCGCGGCCGCGTCGGCGTCCGGATCCACCTCCACCAGCGCGGCGAGCGCCGCCTGCTGGGAGCGCGACTGCACCACCCGCGCCGGCTTCTCGGAGACCTTGGCCGCCTCCTCGGCGGCGAGGATCACATTCGGGGAGTTCGGAAGCACGATCACCTCGTCGGCGGCGACGTCGTGGATGCCGGCGAGGATCTCGTACGTGGACGGGTTCAGGGTCGGCCCACCGTCGACGACGTGCGCTTCGAGCCCCTCGAACAGCGACTTCATCCCCTCCCCAGCGGCCACGACCACGATTCCCGTGTGCGCGTGCCTCAGGCGGGCCTCGCGTGCCTCGATCTGCTCCCGCATGTCCGCGACGTCGAGGCGCTGGACGTCTCCCACCTCCTCGAAGGCCGCCACCGCGACCTCGGGCTCGTCGGTATGGACGTGGACCTTGAGCGTTGCCTCGTCGCCGACCACGAGGACGGAGTCGCCGATCTCCTCGAGCCTCGGCACAAAAGCTCGGGAGTCGAGGCCGTTGCCGGTGACGATGAAGTTCGTGCAGTAGCGAAACCGGCTGTCGTAGTGATGCGGGCGAGTCTGGCGCGGAGGCTCGTGGTGCGGCAACTCCGGGAGAGCATCGGCGTCGCCGCGCAGGCCCGCCACCACCCCGGCGAGGATGACTACGAGGCCGTGGGCCCCCGCGTCCACCACGCCCGCCTCCGCGAGAACGTCGAGCTGCCCGGTGGTCCGCTCGACGGCTTCCTCCCCCACCCGCGTCGCAACCTCCAACACCTCGGCGAGCAGCTCGTCCTGGTCTGCGTCGCCGGCCGCCGGAGAGAGGCGCTGGCGGTCCATATGGGCGAGGTGCTGGGAGACCGCGTGCGCCATCTCACGCACCACGGTCAGCATCGTTCCCTCTGCCGGGTCGCGCACCGACTCGTACGCGCGGTCCGCGGCGCGGGCGAGGGCCGCAGCGACGAGCACGGGATCCACGAGCTCGCCCGGCCGGCTGGCGAGCTCCTCCGCCGCGCCGCGGACGATCTGGCTCAGGATCACTCCCGAGTTGCCGCGCGCGCCCATCAGCGCCGCGCGGGCCACGGCGTGCACGAGCTCGTCTCGATTCGCAGTCACGGGTTGACCGTCCAGGCGGTCGAGCTCCTTCATCACGGCCTGCATCGTCAGGGCCATGTTGTCCCCCGTGTCCCCATCGGCTACTGGGAACACGTTCAGGTCGTTCACCTCCCGCCGGCGCGCGTCGAGGTGGGCATAAGCCACGGTCACGACCCGGCGAAACCGCTCGATCGAGGTATCGGCCATCGGCGCCCCGATTATCCCGCCGCGCGGGCGCCGTCGTACTTGCGGCCGCGAGCGCTAAGCGCTTAGGCGGCCTTGGTGACCTTGTTGGACTTCAGGCAGCGGGTGCAGACGTAGACGCGTCGCGGCCGGGCTCCGTCCTGGATCCGGACCTTCTGGAGGTTGGGCTCGAAGCGGCGCCGGGTCGCGACCATCGAATGACTGCGCGAGTTGCCGAACGCCGGGCCCTTTCCGCAGCTGAAGCAGACCTTGGCCATGGCGACGGTGGATGGTAGCGGGCGCCTCGCTCAGCCCAGGATCGAGCTGCGGACGAGCGCCATCCGCATCACCGCGGCGGCGGCGCTTCGCCCCACATCGCGCTTGCCGCCGCCTGAGCGCGCGAGCGCCTGCTCCATCGTCTCGCAGGTGATCACGCCGAACGCGCAGGGGACGCCCGTGGCGAGCTGTGCCTCCTGGATTCCTCGCGCCGCCTCCGCGCAGACGTACTCGTAGTGATCCGTTTCGCCGCGAATTACGGCGCCCAGGCAGGCGACGCCGGCGAACCGGCCCGACTCTCCGCACCACCTCGCGGCGAGGGGCAACTCGAAGGCGCCCGGGACCTCGTAGGTGTGGGCGGAGGCGGGGCTGACGCCACCGGCGGCGAAGCCGTCGACCGCGCCGTTCAGCAGTCGCTCCGCAAGCTCCTCGTAGAAGGTCCCCACGCAGATCGCGAACTCGTGTCGGCCGAGGACCTCGCGCTCTGAATCGGAGAAGTCCGCGGCGTCCTCAGCTTCGCCTCCGGGCGCGGCGGGACTACTCATCCTCCGGCTCGGCCTCCTTCGCCCCCAGCGCCTCCCGCTCGGCCGCCTTCTGCTGCTCCTCGTGGATCATCTCCTCGTCCAGCGGCAGCCCCTGGTGATGGAGGGTGTGGCCGAGGCGCTCGCGCTTCGTGCGCAGATACTCCTCGTTGTGCGGGTTTGGGACGGCCTGGATCGGCACCTGGTCGGTGACCGAAAGGCCGTATCCCTCCATGCCGTGAATCTTCCTTGGATTGTTCGTGAGGATGCGAATGCTCGTCAGGCCGAGGTCGGCGAGAATCTGAGCCCCGATTCCGTAGTCACGGAGGTCGGCGGGAAGCCCGAGCTTCAGGTTGGCATCGACGGTGTCGAGGCCATCCTCCTGGAGCTTGTAGGCGCGGAGCTTGTTCAGGAGTCCGATGCCCCGGCCCTCCTGAGAGAGGTAGAGCAGGACGCCCGTGCCCTCGCGCTCGATGATCGCCAGCGCGGCCTCGAGCTGCTCGCCGCAATCGCAGCGCAGCGAATGGAAGACATCGCCGGTCAGGCACTCCGAGTGCACCCGCACCAGCACGTCCGGCTTGCCGCGAACGTCTCCCTTGACCATGGCCAGATGATGCTTGTCGTCCACGAGCGAGCGATAACCGACCGCCGCGAACTCGCCGAACGCGGTGGGAAGCCGGGTGGAGACCACTCGCTCCACGAGCCGCTCGGTCCTGCGGCGGTACGCGATCAGGTCGGCGACCGTGACCATCTTGATCCCGTGGCGCTCGCAGTACGGGATCAGGTCGGGCACCCGGGCCATGGTCCCGTCCTCGTTCATGATCTCGCAGATCACGCCGGCCGGGATGAGCCCGGCGAGGCGCACCAGGTCCACGGCCGCCTCGGTCTGGCCCGCACGCTCCAGCACCCCGCCGTCCTTGGCCTTCAGGGGGAAGACGTGCCCCGGCTGCACGATGTCCTCCGGGTTCGTGTGAGGATCGATGGCGACCTGGATCGTGTGGGCGCGATCGTGGGCGGAGATTCCGGTGGTGACGCCGTGCGCCGCCTCGATCGAGACCGTGAACGCCGTGTTGAAGGGCGACTCGTTCTTGGCCGCCATCAGATCGAGGCCGAGCTCGTCGCAGCGCTCCGAGGTCAGCGAGAGGCAGATCAGGCCGCGGCCGTGCATCGCCATGAAGTTGATCGCCTCTGGGGTCGCGAACTGCGCGGCGAGAGTCAGGTCCCCCTCGTTCTCGCGGTTCTCGTCGTCGCAGACCACCACCATGCGCCCCTGGCGGATGTCCTCGATCGCCTCCTCGATGGAGGAAAAAACGCCCGACGGCTGCTCACGAGCCGGCCCCTGGTCGGCTTGTTGCGCAACAATCTCTTGCCCTCGCCTACGGCTCGGGCCTTCTTGTAGTGCTCCCGACTCCGCGCCGTCGGGGTCTGTAATGGGACGGTCTTTAGCCAATTTGGTTCCTTTCCGAGACCACAAAGCCTTGCATGAGCCGCTCGGCGTAGCGCGCAATCAAGTCCACCTCGAGGTTGGCGCGATCGCCCTTCGCCAGCCCTCCCAGCGTCGTTCGCTCCAGCGTCTCCGGGATCAGCGAGACCTCGAAGCCGTCCTCCGTGAGTCCGGCGACCGTGAGGCTCACGCCGTCCACGGCGACCGAGCCATGCTCTGCGAGATACCGCCCTAGCTCCGAGGGGGCGGCGACGCGCAGCCGCCGCGCGAACCCGTCCTCGCTCGTCCCGAGCACCTCCCCCGTCCCGTCGACGTGGCCCTGCACGAGGTGGCCGCCCAGTGGCTCTCCCGCCCGCACCGGAGGCTCGAGGTTGACGCGGGCGCCCTGGCCGAGCTCGCCAAGCGTCGTCAGGCTCAGGGTCTGGTTCATCACGTCCGCCTCGAAGGTCTCACCCGAGGCCCTCGACACGGTCAGGCAGACGCCGTTGACGCACACCGAGTCACCCTCGGCCAGCTCCGTCGCAAGCTCGGCGCGGACGCGAACGCGTGCCCCTTCACCGGCTCGCTCGAGCGCGTCCACCGTGCCGAGCTCTTTGACGATTCCCGTGAACATCACCACTCGCGAAGGCGTGCCCGGATCAGCAGGTCGCCGTTCGATCGCTCCCAGTCCATCGCGAGCGCCGGTATCGCCTCGGCAATCGCGGTCGCGCCGGCGCCCTCTGCCAGGGCACGGGCGCCCGCGCCGCCGATCACCATCGGCGCCACGAAGAGGCGCAGCTCGTCGACCTCGCCGGCGTCGAGGAAGGACCCGGCGAGCGTCGGGCCGCCCTCGAGTAGCACGCTGGCGATGTCGCGGCGTCCGAGCTCGGCCAGCCCGGCCATGACCATTCCCGGCGGGTCTCCGTCGCAAACCACCACCCCCACCCCGGCCGCCTTCAACGCCCCGACGCGCTCCTCCGGCGCGTGCGGCCAGGCGATCACCAGGAGCGGCGCGTCGGCGATCGAGCCGACGAGCTTGGAATCGAGCGGCAGCCGGGCGTTGGCGTCGAAGACGATGCGCGTTGGCTGGCGGAGCGTGCCGGGCTCGCGAGCCGTGAGGAGCGGGTCATCCGCGAGCACGGTCCCAATACCCACGCAGACCGCGTCGGACTCCGTGCGCCAGCGATGCGCGAGCTGCCGGCTGGCCTCGCTCGAGATCCATTTCGAATCGCCGGCCGCGGTCGCCACCCGCCCGTCGAGGCTGAGCGCAGACTTCAGGGTCACCAGCGGCCGCCCGGTGCGCGCATGCTTTCTGAATGCCTGATTGAGGAGTCGCGCCTCCACGGCCTCTTCCCCGTCCACGAACTCGACCGCAACGCCCTCGTCCCGAAGCACGCCGGGGCCGCGGCCGCTGGCCTTCTCGCTCGGGTCGTCGGAGCCGATGATCACCCGCGCGAGCCGTGCCTCCAGGATCGCTCCGGTGCACGGAGGCTGTCGACCGTGATGGGCGCAGGGCTCAAGGGAGACGTAAAGGGTGGCGCCCTCGGGGTCGAGGCCGCGGGCTCGGCAATCCGCGATTGCGACGGCCTCCGCATGCGGGCCGCCGACCTCGGCGTGAAAGCCCTCGCCGATCACCTCGCCCTCTTGAACCAGGACCGCTCCAACCATGGGGTTGGGGCTGACCCGCCCGCGGCCGCCTTCGGCCAGCTCCAGCGCCCTTCTCAGGTGGAGCCGGTCCGCGGCTGTGAGTGCGACAGGGGACATGATTGACTGGTCAGTCAACCGATTGTACGCCTCCGTGTGATCGGCCAGGGGGGTCCGCGGCGCCCGGCGGCAGGTACGGTGCCGGGCCAATGGAGCGGGCGACGGCGACGGCGGAGGCGAGACGCTATGGGCGGGCCGCCGGCGTCCTCTCGATCGGCGTCGGCTCGTCCGGCCTTCTCACCTATCTCTACTTCGCGTTCGCCTCGCACGCGCTCGAAAAGCACCAGTACGGCGAGATCGCCACCGTATGGGCGGCGGTCTTCCTCACTGTCGTGACGCTTTACCGGCCGATCGAGCAGCTGCTCTCGCGGACGATCGCGGAGCGCCAGGTGCACAGTCAGCCCATCGGCCCCCCGCTGCGCGTCGCGGCGACGATCCAGCTCGGCCTGGCGGTGGCGTTCACCGTCGCCGTGCTCCTCGCCCGCGGCCCGCTCGAGGACCGCTTCTCCAATCAACACGGCACCACGCTCTACTGGATCTTCGTGGCCGCGGTACTCGCCTACTCGGCCAGCTTCTTCGCGCGTGGGTTCTTTGCCGGCCATCGCCGCTTCGTCCTCTACTCCTTGCTGCTCCTGCTCGAGGCCGGCTCGCGAGTGCTATTCGCGCTCGCGGTCCTCGTGGGCATCGCCTCCGGGCAGTCGCCGATCGCGCTCGGCATCGTGGCCGCCCCCTGCTTCAGTCTGCTGGTCATTCCCGTGGCTCTATACGGGGGTCGAAAAGGGGGGGACGCGCGGCAAAGCCCGCCCGAGCCGCCGGCGGGGACTGCCGGCTTCACGCTCGCCCAGGGCGGTGGCTTCGCTGCCGCCGTGCTCGTGATCATGCTCTCCGAGCAGACGATCTTCAACGCCGGCGTTCTCATCGTCGGCACTGACGATGCCGGGTTCATCCTCAACGTCCTCATGGTCGCCCGCGCGCCGCTCGTTCTGTTCCAGGCCTTTGCGACCAGTCTGCTACCGCACCTGACGCGACTGCGGTCACGCCCCGGCGGGGGTGACGATCGTGCGTTCACGCTCTCGGTTCAGGCGACGATCGGCTTAGTGGTGGCATTTACTGCCTTTGTCGGGCTGGCGGTTATTGCGCTCGGGCCTGAGCTGATGCAGCTCGCGTTTGGAAAGAGCTTTAGCTACGACCGAGAAGGGCTCTTGATCGTCACCTGCGGCATGGGCTTCTACCTCTCGGCGGTCACCCTGAACCAGGCGGCAGTGGCGCAGGGACAGGTCCGGCGCGCGGCCGTCTGCTATGCCATCTGTGCCGCGGGATTTTTGATCTGGAGCCTGTCACCGGTGCTCGGCGAGTTCCGCCGCATCGAGCTCGGCTTCGCGGGCGCCGCAGGCATCCTCTGCGGACTGCTCTTCCTTGTGTTCCGCAGTCCCCAGCCCCGGCCCGAGGATGTTGTGCTGCCCGGCTCGCCGGAGGAGCTCGAGGCACGGCTCGCCGCCGCCGACGAGGCGGGCTAGGGACGAACCCGCGCTACTCCGGACCGGTCCTCGACTCGTCGGGCGCGAACAGGGACTCGAGGCGGTCCATCGCGTCGGCGGTGCCCATGGCCACGAGGAGGTCGTCCGCCTCGACCAGCGTCTCACCCGGCGGCATGGGCTCCATCGACCCACCGGGACGATGGAGGGCGATGATGATCGAGGACCCCCGCACGTCGTCGATCCGCCGGCCCGCCCCGTCCGCCCCGGCCGGGACCTCGATCTCCTCCATCCGATACCCGGGGCCGACCTCGACCACGTCGGCGACCTGGGGATGGAGCGCCAGCCGCGCCATCTCGGCGCCACTCGCCTTGTACGGCGAGATCACGCGGTCCGCGCCGGCCCGCTTGAGCTTCTTCTCGGAGTCCTCGACGCTCGCGCGCGCGACGATCGTGATGTCGGGCCGCAGCTCGCGCGCCGTCAGCGTCGTGAAGATGTTCTCCGCGTCGGAGTCCATGCACGCGAGGACCGCCCGGGCTCGCTCGATGCCCGCCCGCCGCAGCAGCTCGTCCTCCGAGGGCGTGCCCTCGAGGAACGGGGCCTCGAGCTCCTCGGCGATCTCCCGGTTGTCGGGGTTGCCGTCGATCACCACATAGGGCTGGCGAGCTGCGCGCAGGTCCCGCGCGATCTGCCGACCAACCCGGCCGAAGCCGCAGATCAGGTGGTGGTCGGATATCGAGTCGATCATTCGGAGGGCGCGGCGCTCCGCGAGCAGCCCGGTGAGCCGTCCGGCGACGAGGAACTCGGTCGCGGTGACGAGCGCGTAGAAAAGCGTACCGACGCCGAACACGATCAGAGCGACCTTGACGATCTGCCCACCCGTGCTCCCCGGATCGGGGATCGAGCCGACCGTCGCGATCGTGTCGAGCGCCCACACGAACGAGAAGCCGAGGGAGGTTCCCTCCGTGAGCGCGAAGCCGATGCTGGCCGCGACCAGCAGCGCCAGGATCAGCCCGCCGAGCGCCGCCAGCCGTCGCAGGAAGCGCCGGACCTCGTGTGGGGCATCGGCGAGCGGAGACGCGATGGCGAAGCGCCCCGGCGTCGTCGATCGGTCGGGCATCGGTCGCTCAGCCGGCACCGGCCGCGGCAGCGATCCGCCGGTAGGCCTCGCCTGGCTCGGGATCGCCAAACACCGCGGACCCCGCTACGTAAAGCGTCGCGCCCGCCTCCGCGACCCCACCTACGGTTTCCGCGTCGATGCCCCCATCCACCTCGATGATGGGCGCCGGCACGAGGCGCCGAATCCTCCTCACCTTGTCAGGGGACGTGGCGATGAACCGCTGCCCGCCCCAGCCGGGGTTGACCGACATGCACAGAACCACGTCGGCAGCCGAGTCGAGCTCGGCTACGGACTCGGCCGGCGTTCCCGGGTTGACCGCCACACCGGCCAGGCAGCCGGACTCGCGGATCGCCCCAAGCGTGCGGTGCACGTTCGCGTCGGCCTCGAAGTGGACGGTGATGCAGTCGGCTCCCGAGCGGGCGAACTCGGCGATGTGCTGCGCCGGGCGCTCGATCATCAGGTGCACGTCCAGCGCCCCGCCGGCGGCGTGGACCTGGTCCGCAACCGAGCCGGCCACCAGGGGCCCGATCGTGATCGGCGGGACGAAGTGGCCGTCCATGACGTCCACGTGGATGACCCGCGCACCCGCCGCCATCACCTCCTCGACCTGGGCTCCCAGTCGCGAGAAGTCCGCCGAGAGGATGGAGGGCGCCACGCGACGCTCGCGGAAGAGGCTGTGAGTCGTCATCAGATCGAGCGGAGCATCGAATGGCCGCAATGCTGGCAGCGAAGGTCCTCCGAGGTGCTCATGCGGACGATCGTCTGGTGCTCGCCGCAGTTGGGGCATTGAGAGACGAGCTCGTAGCGTCGCAGGCAGTAGACGCAGCGATACCGCCCGGGCAGTTGAGTCGGGCGAAGCCACGGCTCGCCGCAGCCGGGGCAGCTCGGGCGCTTGAGCGTCTCCCTCTCCGCCATCAGCGCCGCACCCGCGCGATGAAGAAGCCGTCCGTGTGGTCGCGATCGGGCCTCGTCTGGAGGAACCGCGGATCGCGATGGGAGCGAAGGTTGGGATGGTCCCGGCCGAGATCGTCGGCGCGGAGCGCCGGCGCAGCGGCCAGCAAGTTGGCGAGCTGGTCCTCGTTCTCGCGCACCGAGATCGTGCAGGTCGCGTAGACGAGGGTGCCGCCGGTTCGAACCGCCTGGGCACCACGCCCAAGGATGGCCGACTGAATCGGCGCCACGCGCTCGATCAGCTCGGGCGACTTTCGCCAGCGCGCGTCGGGCCTCGACGCCAGGGCACCGAGATCGGAGCAAGGAGGGTCCACGAGGACGCGATCGTAGCCTTCCCCGATGTCGGCGCTTGCAGCGTCTCCTTCCACCACCTTCACGCACGTGACGCCGAGCCGCCCGCAGAGCTCCCGCAGCTGGCTCGCCCGTCCAGGATCGAGCTCCACGGCGACGATCTCGCCATCGTTTCCCATGCGCGCCGCGATCGCGGTGGTCTTGATGCCGGGCCCGGCGCACAGGTCGAGGACGCGCTCGCCCGGCCTCGGGTTCAGCGCGGTGACGACCGCCTGTGAGCCGCGCGACTGCGCGACGAGGTCACCCGCCGCCAGCCGCCGCCGAGCGGGTTCGGTCAGCGGGCCGCGGACGACCAGCGCCTCCGGCGGCGCCAGCGGCGGCGGGGCGTCGGGCCGCTCGACCTCCTGGCCCGCGGCGCGAAGCTCCGCCGCGAGTCGCGCCGGCTCGATCCTGAGCGTGTTCGCGCGCAGCGCGGTCTGCGCGGGCTCGTTCATCGCCGCCATGAGGGACCGGGCGGCGCCGGCACCGAGCTCCTCCCACCACATCCGCGCGAGCCATAGGGGAAATGAGTGCGCGAGGGCCGCCTCCTCCGGCGTGTCGTCGCCCAACCCGGCGAGCAGCGCGTCGCGCTCGCCGGCGATCCGGCGCAGCACGGCGTTGACCAGGCCTGCGCCGGCTCTCGCCCGCCGCCCGTCACCGCCCATGCCGGCCTTCGCCAACTCGACCGCCTGATCCACCGCGGCGTGGTCCGGGGTCGCGGCGGCAAACAGGAGCTCGTAGACGCCGAGCCGAAGGGCCGCAGTGAGCGGCGGATCGATCTCGTGGACGGGGCGGTTGGCGGCGCCCTCGACGACGTGGTCCGCCGTGCCACGCCGTTGCACCGCGCCGTAGGCGAGGCGCTGTGCCTGGGCGCGCTCGCGGGGGTCGAGGCCGTGCCGCTCGGCCGCCGCCGGAAAGGCCCGATCGGTCCAGGCGCCTTGCTCGAACGTGCGCCGCAGGACCTCGTAGGCGGCGCGCCGCGCCGCGGTCACGCTCCCTTCTCCGGCGAGCGCGGGCGGATCCCCGGAGGCGGTCACGCGGCGAGCTGCGGCACCGGATGGCCGCGCAGGTAGGCGTCTGCCGCCATCGGGCGCCTGCCGGCGGGCTGCACGATCCGGATGCGGAGCACCCCTTCGGCACAGCCCAGCCTCAGCGCTCCGCCCGCCGCCTCCAGCGCTCCCGGCGCGGGCCCCCCATCCTCCTCGGCAGCCGCCGAGCGGACGCCCAGGCGCCCGCCGCCGGCAAGCTCGAGGTACGTGCCGATGTGGGGGTTGAGCGCGCGCACCGTGCGCTCGAGCTCGGTGGCGCGGCGGCTGGGATCGAGCCGGCGTTCAGCCGGCTCGATCTTCTCGGCGTAGGTGGCCCCGGATTCGGCCTGCTCGGAGAACTCGAGCTCGCCCGACGCGTGCAGGTCGAGCGCGCGGACGATCAGCTCGCCCCCGAGCTCGGCCAGACGCTGTGCGAGGGTGCCGTAGTCGTCGTCGTCCTCGATCGCCACTCGCTCGGAGAGCGCGGTCGGCCCCGAGTCGAAGCCGGAGCCCACGCGCATGATCGTGACGCCCGTTTCGGCGTCCCCCGCCAGGATCGCTCGCTCGATCGGCGCCGCCCCGCGCCACCGGGGCAGGAGCGACGGGTGCACGTTCAGCATCGGGAGCTCAGACAGGAGCGGATCCTTGATCAGCTGGCCGAATGCGCAGACGACGCCGAGCTCGGCTCCCGTCGCGCGGACCGTCTCGATCGCCTCGGGCCGGTTGACGCTCGCGACCTGGAGCAGCTCCAGGCCCAGCTCCCTCGCGGCGAGCGCAGCGGGAGGTGGCGTCAGCCGCCGGCCCCTTCCCTTGGGACGGTCGGGTGGGGTCACCACCAGCGCAGGGCGATGCGGGGACTCGGCGAGCCGTCGCAGGACCACTACAGCGAACTCCGACGTCCCGAGGTAGACGATCCTCAATCTTCCGGGTCGGGCGGCTCTTGCTCGGGGTCTTCCGGTGGCGCCGGGCTGTAGGCGATCCCCTCCCGGAGCGCGCGCAGCGCACCCTTTCGCTGTTCACGCGGGGCCCGATCGAGCATCAGCACGCCGTCGAGGTGATCGATCTCGTGAAGGAGGACCCGAGCCTCCAGGCCCGAGGCCTCGACCGTCAGCCCCTCTCCGCGGACGTCGCGGCCCCGCACGCGCGCATACAGAGGGCGCTCCACGTCGACGGACACGCGGGGCAGGCTGAGGCAGCCCTCCTCGGCGACGGCGAGCTCGTCGGAGACCCACTCGACCTCGGGGTTAGCAACCGGTGTGGGCGTGGCGTCGAGGCCGGCCGCGAAGACCAGCAGCCTGTGCATGACGCCCAGCTGAGTCGCCGCGAGCCCGACGCCGATGGCATCCCGCATGATCGACGTCATCCGCTGTGCCTCGCGCTCGAGCTCCGGGCCGAACTCCGTTATCTCCGAGGCCCGGGATTTCAGCACCGGGTCGCCGAACGTACGCACCTGGGCGAGGGCCGCCGCACGGCGCTCGCGCGCCTCGGCGTCCAGGTCACCTAGGCGGTCGTCGGGCGGCCCCTGCGGGCTGACGGGCTCCTGTTCGCGGACCGTCGTTGTCTCGGCCTGATCGCTCATCCGACCCGAGTGTAGGTCAGGCTCACTGGGGGTCGACGTCGACGGCGAGCGCCACTCCGCGCAGCAGGCGAGCGGTCGAAGGTTGTTCGATCGCCTTGCGGATCGCGGCAACGCTCGCTCCGCGGTCGCTCGACTTCACGAGCAGTTGGCGGCGATGGCGACCGCGAAGGCGAAAGCGCGGTGCCGGGCCGAGCAGCGCCGCCGTGTCCGGGAGCACCCCTGCAAGCGCGTCGCGGACGGCCTGGGCGGCGCTCTCGGCCCGCGCGGAGTCGGGCGACGTGAGCTCGACGCGCGCCAGGTGCGAGAACGGCGGGTAGCGCAGCGCCCGCCGCCGGTCGAGCTCGCCGGCGAGGAAACCCGACGCATCGTGGGAGCTGGCGCACACGATCGCGGGTGCGTCGGGTGCGATCGTCTGCACGAGCACCCGCCCGCCGCGCGGGCCGCGGCCGCTGCGGCCGGCGAGCTGGGCGACGAGGGCGAACGTCCGCTCCTCGGCGCGGAAGTCGGGGAAGCGCAGCGTGGCGTCCGCATCCAGGATGACGCTCAGGACCACCTCGGGGAAGTCGTGGCCCTTGGCCACCATCTGGGTGCCGAGCAGCACCCCGGCCCGGGCGTCGTCGAAGCGGTGCAGGATCTCCAGGTGCGACCGGGCCCCCGCCGCGCTGTCGGAGTCGAGGCGGAAGACGGGCAGCGGCGCGACTGCGTCCGCGAGCAGCGCCTCGACGCGCTCAGTCCCGGCGCCGTGGCGCGCCAGGGTCACCGAGCCGCAGTCGGGGCAGGACTCGGGAAGGGGCTCGGAGTGCCCGCAGTGGTGGCAGCGAAGCTCGCCGGCCCGCTTGTGGGCGACCAGCGACACGTCGCATTGCGGGCAACCCCAGGCGCGGCCGCATGAGCGACAGGAGAGGAACGGCGACCAGCCGCGGCGGTTGAGCAGCACGATGGCCTTTCCCCGTTCCTCACGTACGCGGGCGAGCCCCTCGACGGTGCGTGGATGCAGGGCGCCCTGGTGGCCCCGCATGTCCAGCACGTCGACCGCCGGAAGGTCGCGGCCGTCCGCGCGCTGCGGCAGCTCGATCCGGTGCAGCCCGAGCCAGCTCTCCGGGCGCGGCGTCGCGGTTCCCGCGACGAGCGCCGCACCGGCTTCGGAGGCGCGGTGGCGAGCCACCTCGCGCGCGTCATAGCGCGGGTCGCCCTCCTGCTTGTACGAGGCGTCGTGCTCCTCGTCGATGACGACGAGGCCCAGATCGCGAACCGGGGCGAAGGCTGCAGACCGCGGCCCCACGCAAATCCGCGCCTGGCCCGATCGCAGCCGCTGCCACTCATCGCGCCGCTCGCCTCCGGTAAGCCGCGAGTGAAGGAGTGCGACGCGATTACCGAATCGGGCCGCGAACCGCGACACCGCCTGCGGCGTGAGGGCGATCTCGGGAACGAGGATCATCGCCCCCCTCCCCCGCTCCAACGCCGCCTCGGTTGCCGCGAGATATACCTCCGTCTTCCCGGAGCCCGTCACGCCGTGGAGCAGGAGCTCCCGCTCCCCGGCGGCGTCCATCGCCCTGACCACCGCCGCGAGCGCCTCGTTCTGTGCGCTCGAGAGGCGCGGTCGCCCAGTGGGCGCACCCACCCGCGTCATCGCGGGCCGGCGCGGGGACTCGGTGGCGCGCAGCGAGACCAGCCTGCGGGCCTCGAGACGGTTCAGCGTCTGCCGATCGGCCCCGGCCTCGCCGAGCTCGCTCGCCGCGAGCTCGGTGCCCGCCGCCCCGTCGTCGCCCGCCAGCGCCTCGAGGGCCGCACGCTGGCGCGGGCCAAGGCGCCCCTCGCCTTGAAGCGCCGCGCGGCCGGCAGCGGTGATCTTGGCCGACAGCTGGAGCTTCGCCCCCGGGCCGCCGCCCGACCGGCCCACGCCGGGCGGCAGCACGAGCTCCAGCCCGCGCGCGGGCGTGGAGCAATACTCGCGCGCGACCCAGAGGCCGAGGCGAACGAGCTCCGCCGGCGTGCCGGCCTCGAGCGCCTCGATCGGCTCGGCGAGGCGCTCCGGCGGCAGGTCGCTGGACTCGGCCAGTCCCACCACCACGCCGACCAGCCTGCGGTGCCCGAAGGGAACGACCAGGACGCTGCCGATGCCGACACCCGCGAGCCGCTCGGGCAGCAGGTAATCGAACGGCCCACGCAGCGCGCGGGCGGTCGTCAGCGGCTCGACCTTCGCGATCGCCATCCAATCAAACCTAGGCAGGCCGGCGGACGGCGCTTGCGTGGGGAGCACTAAGCTTCGCCCGTGGCGCCGAAGCTGGCACCCGGGGAGCAGGTGATGTTCGAGGGCCATCCGTCGTGGCGGTCGATCATCGGCTTCTACATAAAGGGCCTCTTCGTGGTCTTGGTCCTGGCCTTCCTCGTGGGCATTGGCACCAACATCGCCGACGACAAGACCGACGCGGGGCTCGTGACCCTGGTCGCCGTGGTCGGCGTCGCGATCGTCGTGCTCGCCGGATTCATCAAGCGGATCTTCACGAACTACACGATCACGAACCGGCGCCTGCACATCAGGCGCGGGATCGTCGCCCGGGAGATCCAGGAGACGCGTCTGGAGCGGGTGCAGAACGTGAACTACAACCAGTCGATGCTCCAGCGCCTGCTTCAGGTGGGGGACGTGGACTTCGACACCGCGGCGGGCGACGACTACAACTTCGTCTTCGCCGGCGTCGCCGATCCCGAAGTAGTGGTAGAGAAGGTCGACCGGGCAACGCACGCGACGGCTCCCTCGGGGCTCGGCGACGAGCCGACCGCCCAGCGGTCACCGGGCGCGTAGCGCCCCGGGCGTGTAGCGCTTAGGCCGGCGCCCCGGCTTCGGCCTGGGCGCTCTCCATCCCGGCCGCCTTCCGCAGCGCCTCGACCCGATCGGTGCGCTCCCAGGTGAAGTCGTGGTCGGTGCGGCCGAAGTGGCCGTAGGCAGCGGTCTTCTGGAAGATGGGTCGGTGGAGGTCGAGATCACGCCTGATCGCGGCGGGGCGAAGGTCGAAGACCTGCTCCACCAAGCGGCAGATCTCCAGATCGGACAGCTTTCCCGTGCCGAAGGTCTGCACCATCAGCGAGACCGGGTGGGCCACGCCGATCGCGTAGGCCACCTGGACCTCGCACCGGTCCGCGAGTCCGGCGGCCACGACGTTCTTGGCCACGTGGCGAGCGGCGTATGCGGCGGAGCGGTCCACCTTGGACGGGTCCTTGCCCGAGAAGGCGCCCCCACCGTGGCGAGCCGCGCCGCCGTAGGTGTCGACGATGATCTTGCGCCCGGTGAGGCCAGCGTCGCCCATCGGGCCGCCGATGACGAACTTCCCGGTGGGGTTGACGAGGAAGCTCTCGAACAGCTCCCGGTCGGTGAACAGCTCCTTGTATTCCTCGTGGAGCACCGGCTCCACCACGTGCTCCCAGAGGTCGTTCTTGATCAGCGTCTCGCCGTCGATGCCGTCCCGATGCTGAGTCGAGATCAAGAGCTTCACGACCTCCACGGGCCGGTCGTTCTCGTAGCGGACGGTCACCTGCGTCTTGCCGTCGGGGCGAAGGTAGGGAACAACCTCTGCCTTCCGCACCTCTGCGAGGCGCCGAGCAAGCGTGTGCGCGATCTGGATCGGCATCGGCATCAGGGCCTTCGTCTCGCGCGTCGCGTATCCGAACATCATGCCCTGGTCTCCGGCCCCCGCCCGGTCGAGCTCGTCCTCGTCGTTCGGGTCGGTCCGGGACTCATAGGCGCTGTCGACCCCCTGGGCGATGTCCGGCGACTGCTCGTCGATCGCCGTGATCACCGCGCAGGTGTCCGCGTCGAATCCGTACTTCGCGCGGTCGTAGCCGATCCTGTGCAGCGTCTTCCGGACGAGCTTGGGGATGTCGACGTAGGTCTTGGTCGTGATCTCGCCGGCCACCACAACCAGCCCGGTGTTGACGAGGCACTCGCAGGCGACCCGCCCCGTGGGATCGTCGGCCATCACCGCGTCCAGGACGCCGTCGGAGATCTGGTCGCAGATCTTGTCCGGATGGCCCTCGGTGACCGACTCCGAGGTGAACAGGTGCTCGTTCTCCGAAAGGTTCTCGATCGTCATCGGGCCGCGACTGTAGCGAACGTGGCGCCAGCGGGCACGGCTAATCCGCGGGCGATATGCCCGGTTCACGTTCACCCGCGGGGGCCTCGCCCACGACCACGCGGAGGTCGGTGGACAGCTCCCCGGGGCTCGACTGGACCGCGAGCCCGACAGCCTGGAGGCTGCGGATCTCCGGCGCGAAGGTCGCATACGCGGGGTCCTCCGCGAGCCCGGCGGCCTCGCCGAGCCTTACCAGCCCCTCAAGGTCCAGGTAGCCCAGCATCGAGACGTCCCTCGGCAGCCCCCCGGTCGCCTGATCGAAGCGATCGGACCCGGACAGCCCACCCTTGCCTCTGACGATTTGCTCGACACCGGCCGGATCCGTGGCGATCACGAGCAATGAGCCGGCGAGCGCGTAGGTGAGGTCCACCGTTGGCGAGAGCCGCAGGGCGTGAGCCGTTACGTCGCCGACGTTGCGGTCCGTGAAGACCGGTGCCTGAAGCGCGCTGGATGGATTGAGCGCCTCGGCAATCGGGCCCTGGAGACGTGCGAGCGCCTTGCTGGCCCGGCCCGTGTCGACGCCCGCGGCGACGAACTCGAGGAAGGGCGTCGCGGAGAGCGGCACCGGCTCGGCTGCGCGCTTGCCGGCGCCGCCATCCTTCTTGCCGCCGCTCCGAGAGGGCTCGAGCGCGAACGCCGCCTCGGTCCCGAGCGAGGGCAGCAGGTCCTCCTCGAGGTTCACGTCGCCGAGCTTCTTGACGCGCTGCACCAGATTCCCGACGGCGCTCGCGAGCCCGGGTTCCTCGGCGCTCGCCTGCTCGAGCAGGGACGTGAGCGTCTTTCCTGGATCGCCGATCCCGACGTAGCCGAGCGAGTCCGCGGGCAGGAAACCGGCGAGGTTCGGCACGAAGGTGGGAAAGGCGGAGAAGAACCCCGGATGGGCACGGGCCCGCGCCGGATCGAGGTCCGAGCGCACGTCCAGGTCGAGCCCGTCGTCGCTCGCGACGAGCGCGGCCGCAACGCCGGTGCTCGCCCCGGGGTTGATCACGGACGCCAACGTCGCGAGCGGCCCGCCCGGGCTCTCCACGAGCCTCGCGATCCCGTCCTCGGAGAGGTAGCCGTCGGCCAGCCGCTCGTCCGGCAGTGCATCCCGAGCCGATCGGGCCGCGTCGCTGTCGGCGAGCGAGCCCGTTCCCTTGGCGCCGCTCTGGGCATCGATCACGTCGAGCACCCCGCTCTGGCGGCCGATCGCGAGGAAGCCGCCCACGATCGCGGTGGCGAGGCCGCGCCGGTCCACCTGCACGTCGACATGCTGGTAGGTGGACTCCTGGGGCTTCCCCGAGGCGATCGCGTCCGCGAACTCCTGCGCCCCGTCCTCATCGGCCACTTCGAGGAGCTGGACCTCTTCCGCCGTGGTGGCGCCGGACGGCACGATCGCGATCGCCGCCTCGCCGCCGAACCACGGCTGGATGTCGCCCGCGAAGTCCGGCGGCTCGCCATGCGGTCCGGGAAGTTGGGCCAGGAGGGGACCGATTCCCTGACGAGTGATCAGCGGCAGGCGGGTCGCGACTTTCTCCGCGTCGGCGAACTGGTCCGTGCCAGGATCGACGTTCAGGTGGAGGTACGCGATCGCGTCCTCGGGAATGAGGTGACTGGCGTCGTCCGCCGGCGGGCAGGTGTCCCCGCCGGGCGCCCCGCACGGGAGCGCCGGCACGGCCACGAGGGCGACCAGGGCGATCACGGCGACGACGCCGAGCGCGAGAACCAGCCAGCGCCGCGCGTAGATGGAGAGGTTGAACCAGAAGGCCCGCGTACCGCCCCCGATCGCGCCCGGCACGCGCCCGGCCGCGAGCGCGATGCGGTCGGCCACCCTGCCGGCGCGGCTGAGGAAGCCGGAGACGCGCGGGAAGCCTGGCCTGGGTGGGCGCGGCAGGCGAGGTCGCGGCAGTCGCGGCCGCGGCAGTCGAGGGCGGGGAAGCCGGGGGCGTGGAATCCGTGCCACTAGCGGGTCTTATATCGGCTGCTCTTGGATCTCGGGCGATCGCCTGCGGCTGCGACGCGAGCGAGGGACGAAATCGATGACGAGCGGAACGCCCTCGAGCCCGTAGGCCTCGCGCAACCTGTTCTCCAGGTGAAAGGCCCACGATCGCGTGATCAAGCGCCGGTCGTTGACGTGGATCGCGAAGCGTGGCGGGCGGCGCTCCACCTGGGCCCCGTAGTAGAGACGAAGCCGCCTGCCACGGCGCGCCGGAGGTGGCCGGCTGGCGACGACGTCCGCGATGAACCGGTTCAGCTCCGGGGTGGGAATCCGCGCGCCCCGCCGATCCGCGAGCTCGATGGAGCGCGAGAGAAGCCTCGGGAGGTTGCGGCCCTTGCGTGCGGAGCAGGTTATGACCGGCGGGCGCTGACGCAGGCGCTTCTCGAGCCGCGCCGTCGCGTCGCCCAGCTCCGTCTGGCCTATGTCCCACTTGTTGAGGGCGATCAGCGTCGCGCAACCGGAGCGCATCGCAAGCTCCGCCACGCGCAGGTCCTCGGACGTGATTCCCTCCGACGCGTCGCAGACGACGAGCGCGACATCGGCGCGCTCGGCGGCGCGCTCGGAGCGGAGCTGCGCGTAATAGGCCACCGTGCCGGCGACCTTCGTACGCCTCCGCAGGCCGGCCGTGTCGACGAGGACCAGCCGGCGGCCCTGGAACTGGAGCTCGGTGTCCACCGCGTCGCGCGTGGTCCCAGCGTGCTCGGAGACGATCACACGTTCTGTCCCGAGGAATGCGTTCACGAGCGAGGACTTGCCGACGTTCGGCCGCCCGATGATCGCCACTCGAACGAGATCCTCGTCTGGGACTTCGTCCCTAGCCCGGGCCATGCTCCCGGTGATCGATTCGACTAGCCGGTCCAGGAGGTCGCCCGTCCCGTGGCCGTGCGCGGCCGAGACCGGCAGCGGATCTCCAAGGCCCAGCCGGTGGAACTCAGCCGTCAGATAGTCGTCCCCCGGCTCGTCGATCTTGTTGACGGCGACGACGACGGGCGCCGTGCCCTGCCGCAGGATCTCGGCGACCTCGACGTCGCCCGGCCCGAGCCCGGCGCGGGCATCCACCACGAGCACCACGGCGTCGGCGTCGGCGATCGCCGCTCGGGCCTGGCTCTGGACGGCGCGCGCGAGCGAATCGCCGGCGGCGAGGTCCACGCCGCCCGTATCGACAAGGCGAAAACGAGTGCCGTTCCACTCGCAGTGGAACGCCTTGCGGTCGCGCGTCACCCCCGCCTCCCGGTGGACGACGGCCTCTCTGCCTCCGGCCAGCCGATTGACCAGCGTCGACTTGCCGACGTTCGGAAACCCCACGACGGCGATCTGGGGGATCCCGTTGCTCAACCCGACCCCAGCCCGCGCGCGCGTGTCAGCGCCGCTACCCGGTCGACCACGTCCTCCACGCTCATGCCCGTCGTGTCGATCTCCACCGCGTCGGGAGCCGGGCGCAGCGGACCATGCTCGCGCTCGCGATCCCGCGAGTCCCTCGACGCCTGCGCGGCCAGCACGGCGTCCTGCGCCTCTCCCGTCTCCGCGGCCCGGCGCCGTGCCCGTTCTGCGTCGTTCGCGGTCAGGAAGACCTTGAGCGGCGCATCCGGGCTGACGACGGTGCCGATGTCCCTGCCCTCCGCGACGTAGTCCCCCCTCGCGATCAGGGCTCGCTGGCGCTCCACCATGGCCTGGCGGACCGCCGGAAGCGCCGAAACCCGAGAGGCGGCGGCCGAGACCTCCGGCGCGCGAATCTGCTCGGTCACGTCCTCGCCGTCGAGCCAGACGCGTCCCTCGGCGGGCTCGATCTCCAGGTCAGCGGCGAGCCGCCCGAGCGTCGCGCCGTCCTCCAGGTCTGCGCCGTCTCGCAACGCAGCGAGGGCGACGCACCTGTACATCGCGCCGGAGTCGAGGTAGGGGACTCCGAGCCGCTCGGCGAGGGCGCGCGCGACGGTGGATTTGCCGGCCCCGGCGGGGCCGTCGATCGCGATGACCACAGCCGCTGAGGATAGAGTTGCGCCAGAAGGCGACCGGGAGGAACGATGCGCAGCTGGGACATCTCGACGCTGGACGTGCAGCCGCACAACCCGGCCGTAATCGGCTCGGAGGACGAGGGTCGTGCGATCGTGATCCACCTCCCGGCCGGCGAGCGCCTCCAGCAGCACCAGGTCCACGAGCGCGCCTGGCTGCTCGTGGTCTCGGGCTCGATCGAGATCGAGGGCTCCGGCGGCGACTCGATTGGCGGCGGCCCGGGGTTCCTCGCCGAGTTCGACCCCAACGAGCGGCGCGAGGTGCGAGCCAACGAGGACGCGCGCCTCCTGCTGCTGTTGTCGCCCTGGCCCGGCGTAGGCCACCCCAGCGCGCCCGGCTAGCACGCAGGCGAGGAGCACCGCGCCATCGTCCTGCTCTGGGATCGCCATGCGACCCCTGTCCAGGACGGCGCCCGGATCTTCCCTAGGTGGTACCAGGTGAGGCTTCACCGGCTCGGTCGAGGAGCGCGGCGAGGTCCGCCTCGAAGCGCGGATAGCTCACCGCGGCGGCCTCCATCCCGGACACCTCCACGCCCTCGCGCGAAGCGAGGCCGGCAACCGCGCCCAGCATCGCCAGCCGGTGATCGCCCTGCGCGTCGAGCCTTCCGCCACGCAACTCCCCCGTGCCGCGAACCGCGAAGCCGTCCTCGGCCGCCTCGATGTCGGCTCCGATCCCCCGCAGTCCCTCGACCACCGTGGCGATCCGGTCGGATTCCTTGTGGCGAAGCTCCTCGGCGCCCGAGACGACGGTGCTCCCCTCGGCGAAGCACCCTAGAAGCGCCACCAGCGGCAGCTCGTCGATCGCCAGCGGCACCTCCGCGGCGTGAACCCTGGTCGCCCGGAGGGGGCCATGGCGGACATCGAGCGCGCCACGGGGCTCGATCCCGGCCGCGGCGTCCTCCTCCACTCGGATCGCGGCGTCCATGCGGTGGAGGATCCCGAGCAACCCGATGCGAGTTGGGTTGAGGCCCACGTCGACGAGCCGGACCCGGCTGCCGGGAACGAGCGCGGCGGCGACCGCGAGGAACGCCGCCGAGGAGAAGTCGCCGGGTACCGCGAACCGACCCGGCTCGAGCCGCTCGGCCGGCTGAACCGTGATCCGTCGAGCCGGGCCGCCGATCGTGGGTATCGTGCGCAGCTCCTCGGAGGTCAGCGCGGCGCCCGCGGCCACGAGCATGCGCTCTGTGTGATCGCGTGTCTGCGCCGGTTCCGTCACCTGCGTCTCGCCGTCCGCCAGCAGGCCCGCGACCAGCACGCAGGACTTCACCTGGGCGCTCGCCACCGGCATCCGGTACGAGGTCGCGCGCAGCGCCGCACCGCCGACGCGAAGCGGCGGCAGCCTGCCGTCGCGGCACTCGACGGTTGCCCCCATCGCGCGCAGGGGCTCGGCCACCCGATCGACCGGGCGGCGGCGAATCGAATCGTCGCCGTCGAGAACCCAGACGCCGTCGCCCTGACCCGCCAGCCAGCCGGGCAGGATGCGAAGCAGGGTGCCGGCATTTCGCACGTCGATCGCGCTCGGCTCCTCCCCCGACGCGAATCGTTCCCCGGGACCCCGGAGCCCGATCCCCGTCACGCGCACGTCGATGCCACCGGATGCGCTCGCCGGACCGCCCTCCTCGATTGCCGCGCCAAGGGAGCGGAGGGCAGCGAGTGTCGCCCGCGTGTCCTCCGCTTCGAGATAGCCCGCGATCTCTGTCTCCCTCTCCCCCATCGCGGCGATCAGCGCCGCGCGGTGGCTGATCGACTTGTCGGGCGGCGGACGGAGCGTGCCCTCCAGCGGCCCGGACGGCGCGAAGAGCGTCATCTGGAGACGGCGACCGCGTGGCCGAGCCCGCGCACGATGTCCGCGGCGCGCTCGGCCTCGGCCTCACCGGCGACCCAGAGGGAGATCGCGCCGCTCCTCATGTCGGGAGCCGGATACAGCGCCATGTCCTCGATGTTGACCCCGGCTCGACCGAGCGCCAGCGCGATCTCGGCGACGGTTCCCGGCCGGTTCTCGACCGCGACGCGGAGCTCGTACAACTCGCCGCCGATCAGGTCGGCCTCGAGCAGGCGGCGGCGGTCCTCGCGTGCGGCCCCGTGCCAGGCCAGCAGGCGCTCCGCGTCCCCGGCACGCAGCAGGTCGGCGGCCTCCGCGAGCCGCGCCGCGACCGCGTCGATCTCCCGCGCGACGGCCTCGCGGTTCGTGGCGAAGATGTCCCCCCAGATCGCCGGGTTGGCCCCGGCGACCCGCGTCGTGTCGCGAAAGCTGGGGCCGATCTCGGGGAGGCGCTCGGACTCCTCGGCGGCGGCCGCCGCGGCCTGCTGGACGAGCACGTTCGCGATCACGTGCGGGAGGTGGCTCACGGTCGCCATCAGGCGGTCGTGAGCCTCGGCATCGATCGCCTGCGGGCGCGCGCCAAGGTCGGCGATCGCCCGCTGCAGGCGGTCGTAGTGAAGCCCACCGGAGCGATCGGTGGGCGTCAGGTACCAGCGCGCGCCCTCGAACAGGTCCTCACGCGCGTTGGCGACGCCGGCCCCCTCGGCGCCGGCAAGCGGATGACCGCCGATGAAGCTCTCGACGGCTTCGGTGTCCGGCAGGCCCGCGAGCAGCTCGCGCTTCGTCGACCCGACGTCGGTGACCACCGCATCGGGCCCGCACTCGGCGAGCGCCTCGGCGACCAGCGCGGGAAGCGACCGCACGGGAGCCGCGCAGAAGACGATCTCGGCCTCCGCCGCCGCCTCGCGGACGGATCCAGCGACCCGGTCCAAAGCGCCGAGCTCGCGGCCGCGCTGGGCGTTCGCGGGATCCGCGTCGAAGCCGGCGACCTCGCCCTCGAGCCGCCGCTTCGCCGCCAGCCCGATCGAGCCTCCGATCAGGCCGACGCCGAGGACGGCGATTCGCATCTCAGACGGTGGAGAGTTCCTTGCCCGCGGCCTCGGTCACCAGGCGAAGCTGCTCCGCGTACTCGGCGAACCGATCGGTGGGCACCGCCTGCGGCCCGTCGCAGATCGCCTCCTCGGGCTCGTTGTGGACCTCGACGATGATCCCGTCGGCGCCCGCCGCCGCGGCGGCCAGGGACATCGGCTGCACCCAGTCGCGCCTTCCCGCGGCGTGGCTTGGATCCACGATCACCGGCAGGTGGGTGAGCTCGTGGAGCGCCGGGACGGCCAGCAGGTCGAGCGTGAACCGGTAGGCGGTCTCGAACGTCCGGATGCCGCGCTCGCACAGCATCACGCGATCGTTGCCCTCCTTCAGCACGTACTCGGCCGCCATCAGGAGCTCGTCCAGCGTCGCCGACAGCCCGCGCTTGAGGAGGACCGGGAGGCCGGTCCGCCCCGCCTCCGCGAGAAGCGAGTAGTTCTGCATGTTGCGGGCCCCGATCTGGATCACGTCCGCCACCTCGACGACGTCCGCGACGTCCCTCACGTCCATCAGCTCGGTGACCACGGGCAGGCCCGTCTCCTCCTTGGCCTCCAGGAGGAAGCGCAAGCCCTCCGCGCCGAGGCCCTGGAAGGAGTACGGCGAGGTTCGCGGCTTGTAGGCGCCGCCGCGCAGCATCGAGGCCCCGTTGTCCGCCACCACCCGGGCGACGTCCAGGGTCTGCTCGCGCCCCTCCACCGTGCACGGGCCGGCGATGAGCGCGAAGTGATCCCCGCCGACCTTGCGGCCCTCGACGTCGACCACGGTCTGCTCGCCCTTGCGGAACTGCGAGGAGGCGAGCTTGTAGGGCTTCAGGATCGGGACCAGGTGGTCCACTCCCGGGGCTCCCTCGAGACCCAGGGCCGCAACGCGGTCGCGGTCCCCGATCGCCCCGATCACGGTGAGGAGCTCGCCCGGGGAGACGTGGGCCGAGCAGCCCACCGACTCCACCCGGTCCACGACGGCCTGGATCTGTTCCTCGGTCGCCCCCTCTTTCATCACGATCATCATGGTCTTGGCTTGCCTTTCAGTCTCTTCCTTGGTTGGCTCATGCGCTGATGCAGCGCTGATCCCCGGTAGGGGCGCATCTACGGCGTCCGGTGGTGATCTCCTGTGTTCGCGGCGCGACGCCGCCAGGCCGGACGCCTAGCTAAATCGCCAGTAATAGAACCAGGCACGCGGCCGCGCGCCCCGGGGGGCAACGGAGAGAGCCTGCGTGCAGCTGCGTTCCATTGACGGGTTTGTAGCACGTGCAGGGGCTTTCCGCAAACCATGACGGTCAGATCGCGTGCTTTAGCGCGTCCAGGAAGCGCTGGTTCTCGGGCCGCGTGCCGTAGGTGACCCGGATGTGGCCCGGGTCGCCCAGGCCCTCGCCGCCGCGCACGACGACGCCCCGCTCGCCGAGGGCGCGAAGCAACTCTGCCTCGTCGCGGTCGCCCAGCGGGATCCAGCAGAAGTTCGCCTGAGACTCAGCGGGCTCCAGACCGAGCTCGCGCAGCCCTTCCTCGACGAACACCCGCTCGACGATCGTTCGCTCGACGCGCCGGGCGACGTCGTCGGAATGCAGGATCGCCTCCGCGGCGGCCGTCTGGGCGAGCTCGTTGACGCTGAACGGCTGTCGCACCGCGTCCACGGCCGCCCGGAACTTCGCCGAGCAAAGCGCGTAGCCGCAGCGCAGTCCGGCCAGGCCGTAGGCCTTGCTGAACGTACGCAGGACGACGAGGTTCGGAAACTCGCGGAGCAGATCGACCGTCGTGTCCGGGTCGTCGTGGGTCTGGAACTCCACGTAGGCCTCGTCCAGAGCCACCGTCACGCGGCCGGGAACGCGCTCCAGGAAGTCGGCAACTCGCCTCGCGGGCACGTGGGTTCCCGTCGGGTTGTTGGGGTTGCAGACGCACAGGAGCTGGGTGGCCGCCGTGACCTCGGCGAGCATCGCATCGAGATCGTGGACGTAGCCCTCGCCGAGCGGCACGCGAACCTCACGCGCGCCGGACAGCGCCGCCAGGTGCGGGTAGATGGAGAACGACGGCCACGCGAACAAAAGCTCGTCGCCCGGCTCGCACAGGGCCTCGGCCGCAGCCAGCAGAATCTCGCAGGAGCCGTTTCCGACCGCCACCCGCGCCGGGTCCGTGTCGAAGTGCTCCGCGATCCGCCGGCGCAGCCGCCGGGCGTGCTGGTCCGGGTAGCGGTTGAGCCCGCTCACCGCGCTCGTGACGGCCTCCACGACGGCTGGGTG
>WNGA01001911.1_pt1 | contig 31897 bp, 38 predicted proteins | sample 5400061 | NCBI WGS metagenome assembly WNGA01 (sample SAMN13153366, study PRJNA577476) | soil metagenome | isolation source: 100 cm soil or saprolite under grassland replicate 2 | place: USA:California | collected 2016-06-15 | reverse complement strand
GCCGGCGATGGCGACCCGCGCCAACGCGCAACTGTGGACGCTCAGCACGGCCGGCACCGAGCGGTCGGTGTTCTGGCGCGGCAAGGTCGACCAGGGCCGCGCCGTGGCGGCGCTGGGCATGACCGAGGGCCTGTACTACGCGGAGTGGTCGGCGGCCGACGACACCGACGTGACCGACCCGGCAACCTGGCCGGGCTTCATGCCGGCGCTCGGCCACACGATCAGCACCGAGACGGTCGCCAAGGACCTGGCGGCAATGCCGCTGCCGGAGTGGCGCCGCGCCTATGCGAACCAGTGGCCTGACGAGTCCCTGGAAGGCTGGAAGGTGATCGGCCGGGACGTGTGGGAGGCGTCCCGGCTATGAGCCGCCCCGGCACCTATGACGGCGAGCAGAAGGCGCTCCGGCGGGCGCTGCTCGCCGTCTACGAGCCGACCGACCCGTGCGGCCGGTGCGGCTGGCCGCTCGGCCCCGACCCGTCCAGGATCGACCTCGGCCACACCGACGACCGGGCCGGCTACTCCGGGCTCGAACATGCACGATGCAACCGGCAGGCCGGCGCCAGGTTGGGCAACGCGCGGCGGCGCGCCAGACGCGAGAGGATGGTCCGCATGGTGGTCGAGGTCGCGCTTGCGCTGGAGGTCAGCGAGGACCGGCAGCACACGTCGATCGTGGCCGCCGGCCGCCTCGAGGGCGACCTGGTCCTGCTCGACCTGCTCGCCTACCTGGCCGGGACCGACCCGACCGCGGCGGTGCTGCGGATCCGCTCGGAGCGGACGGTGCTCGCGGTGGCGATCGACCCGCACAGCCACGCGGCGACCGCGATCCGGCCGCTTGAGGCCGCCGGCGTCGCCGTGACCCGGCCGGCGTCGGGTGACGTGGCCGAGGCGCACGGCCTGTTCTTGGACGCCCTGGCCGGCGGGCGCATCCGCCACCAGGGCCAGGCGGAGCTGACCGCCGCAATGCGCCACCTCGAGCAGCGGCGCCTCGGCGGGGCGAGCGCGCCGGAGCGGCGTGGCGCGCCAGTGGACGTCGCGCCCGCGGTCGCCAGCGAACTCGCGTTGTGGGCGTTGCTGACTGTGCAGCGGGTTCCCGAGCCCCAGATATTCTGAACGCCCGAACCCGTGGACGGCCCCCGAACACCGCTGGCCTGCGACGTTGTACGCCCGCCCGCGTGGCAGCGGTGTGGGACAATAGGGCAAGCGGTGCTGCTGGCCGCGGCGTGAATTCGAGCCTCCGCCGCGGCCGGCCCGCCCCGAGGCTCGGAGGTACCTATGGCGCAGGACCCGATGCTTGCGATGCCGGATGGTCCGGCGACGGCTGACCGGACGGTCGAGGTCGACCCGTTCGGTGAGGTGCCCGCGGCGGAGGCTCGGGGCATGACCGAGCTGGAGCTCACCCCGCCGGGCCCGCCGGCCGCCCGGCATCACGTCGACGTGCCCGTCCATCCGGCCGGCCGGTGAGCGTCCCGGCCGCGTGGATGCACGCGCAGCGTCGCCTGAGCTGGCCGGTGCCGCTGCGCCACCTCCGCCAGGCAGCGTCCAGCGTCGCGCCGGTGCTGCCCGTGGCGGTGGCCCGCGTGGCGGTCGCCGCCGGCATCGGCGTGCTCGCCGGTGCGGGGTGGGGGCTTGTCGCCGCCGGGCTGCTGGCGGCCTCCTGGCCGAGGCGGGCCGGCCGGTGAGCGTCCCGTCCCGGGAGGCTGGCAAGACCGCGGTCGCGTTGCTGCTGCTGGCCCGCAGCGACCAGGCGGCGGTCGACGAGCTGCTCGGCACGCTATCCGCCGACGAGCTGCGCGACCTGGGCCACTGGCTGGCCCTAGTGTTGTCGGGCCGGTGCGGCTGGTCGGACGCCGTTCTGCAGGAGTGGCGGCTGCGTGAGGAGCTGGTGACATGAGTGACATCCCGGCCGGTCAGCGGCTGCCTGACGGCAACGACCTGTTCCTGCGTGGCGGGCCCGGTGCCCCGACGCTGCGGATCTCCGACCACTACGGCGACCGCGAGCTGCGGTACCGCGAGCAGCTCCGCGTGATCCAAGACCAGGAGATCAAGGACCTCCTCGCCAAGGTCGAGCAGAGGGAGATCGAGCTGCAGCGCGCCACGCCGATCCCGCTGGAGGAGCTGCGAACCGGAACGCTCGCCAACATGGCGCTCGCGCAGCACGAGCGTGAGGAGAAGGCGCGGCCGTTCGCCGAGCTCGCGGAGCTGGAGGCGGAGATCCCGCGGCTGCTCGCGGAGGCCAAAGCGGCCGACCCGCCGTCCCCGACCCGGTACGGCCAGGCGCTCAGCCAGGCCGAGCAGGCGCACGAGCGTGCCCTGGGCGCCGCGTTCTCGGCCCGGAACCGTCGTGCGGCCAAGGCGCTCTGCGGCTTGTGCCGTGTCGTGGGCGGCGACTGCGGCGGGCACGGCTCGCTGCCGTAGGGTGAGGCCGGCGGGCGGACGGAGGCCCGTGGACCCACCGGCCTCGACAGGGACGACCGCCGCCCGGGACCGGTCGGGCTGGCGGCCGTCCCGTCCTAGCGCTGGTTCGCCTCCATCTCGGAGTGGCACCAGCACGAGCAGCGCGCCGGCCCGACGCGGCCGGTCTCCTCGATGAGCAGCACGAGCCGCCAGGCGCCAGGGCATGCGTGGTGGATTCCGAACACGCAGGGACCGGCGAGGACCTCCGTAGTGACGGCCGGAGGGGTCGTGCGAGGGCTTCTCTCGGCCGGGGCCTTCTCGCGGGCCCGTTTCGCCGGCTTCCGTTGATCGAGCGACCAGGCGCGGTCAGAAGATGGCTGGTAGGCCCGCATCATGCCCCCTCTGGCCCCCGCCAAAGGGCAGAATGCAATAACGGCTACAAATCCGTCAAGGGGTGTAAGTAACTGACAGGGTGACAATCACAATGACTTTCGCATTGTGATGTCAAGCCGACATGTCAGATTGACCTGTCAGAATTGACAGGGCGCGCTACGCCCCTTCGGTGGGCACGTCGCCGAACTTGTAGCCGTAGCTCATCCGGCCGGCCACCGTGACCTTGTCGATGAAGTGCAGGGTCCGGTGCTGCTGGTCGCGGGTCGTGCCCTTGATGATCAGCACGGGCGTGCTCTCGGGGATCTCGAGCTGGTCCCGCTCCTCGGCGGTCGGCATGCGGCAGTCGACCAGGTCCTCGGAGTAGGTCGGCCCGAATGCCGTCCGCAGGTGGACGGGTAGCCCCGAGACGTTCGGATCGGCAAGGGCCGGCGCAGCGTCTACCACCCAGGCGGGGAAGTGGCTCACGGCCGAGCCGATCGGCGGGCCACCTTCCGCCCGCAGGACGCGGGCGCGGACCACGACCTCCTCACCGGCTGGGATGCCGAGGGCTTCGGCGACCTCTTCGGACGCCGGCTCGCGGGTTACGGTGGTCACGGTGGCCGGCTGGCGGCCGGTCCGGTCCAGCATCGTGTAGAAGCCGGCGCCCTGGCTGATGTCGTCCGAGAGCCGCCGCAGCGCGCTCTGCTCGCGGACGAACACGCCGCGGCCCTGGTGGGAGCGGACCAGGCCCTCGGTGCGCAGCTGCACCAGGGCGGCGCGGACGCTGTTGGTGGAGACCTCGAAGCGCTCCCGGAGCTCACGCTCGCTCGGGAGCTGGTCGCCGGGCTTGTACTGGCCGGCGAGGATCTCGGCGCGCAGCGCGTCGGCGATCTGCGCGTACAGCGGTTGACCTGGGCGAATGGCCACCCTCACTCCTCCCCTAAGTGGCTTACCGCAAGGGTACACGCCTGACCCGGTTGACAGGACTCCTCCCATCCTCTTCACTTACTACTTAACCCTATAAGTATGAGGTAGGGGAAGGAGCCCCGCATGGTCGTCCTGTTGGTCGTCCTCGTCGCCGGCATCGGCCTGGCGGCCCTCGTCGTGGGAAGCGTCATGATCGCCGAGGGCCTGCGCGAGCTGGTCCGCGAGCTGCGCCGCCACCGCGGCGGCGCCGACGCTGACACCGCCGAGCTGCCACCCGTCCTGGCCGACCCCCACCGCCGGGGCCGCTGGTAAGCCGGCCGTAGGGCGCCGGTCGTCACGCCGTGAGGGCGCCAAGCGCCCTGAAGGCCGAGCGCCCTACGGCCACCGGAAGGGGCGCCCAGCCGTGAGGGGAAGCACGGCAGGGCGCCCCGCAGTCTCGGGGACCGGCCCGCCCGGACGCCCACCACCTGGGCGGGCCGCGTCCCTCCAAGGGAGCCCCGCATGGATCCGTTCATCTCCCCCCGTGAGTTCCTGGGCCAGCGGTGCCGCCGGTGCGGCGAACCCATGGCCGAGCACCGGCTACGCCCGATGCACCTGTCGGAGCTGCCGGACGTGCCGGCCGCCGAAATCCTCTGCCCGCTGCTCGTGCTCGACCTGGCCGAGTCCCCCGACCCGTCCGTCTACGAGAGCGAGAGGAGGTGAGCAACCTGACCGCAGAGGTGCAAGGCGTTATCAAGCACGTCATCCGCCGTGAGCAGCTCGAAGCCGACCCTGAGCTGGAGCGTTGGCTCAATCGGCTCTTCGGCGTTGGCGACCTGGAAGGCGTCACGGGCGCGACCGACCGCGTCGTGACGCTGGACGAAGCAACAACGCTCGTGTGCCCGATGCATGAGCGTCGGCTCGTGCCGGACGCGTGCCGTAGCTGTGCGTTCCTGGCTGGCGAGGTGCCAGCCCAACCCTAACCGCGGACCTCCGTGTCCGGGGAAGGCACGGAGAGCCGCCGGCCTGCGTGGCTAGGGAAGACACGCAGGCCACCGAGACGGCGCCCGGGGCTGTGCGGGCATCCCCCCGCCCCGGCCCCGGGCGCCCCTACGCGGAGGGGCCGAGGCCGTGCCTACCGGCCTCGGCCCCTCCGCCTGCCTGGGGGAGGGCATGACAGAGGACGAATGGATCGAGCAGAACGCCGCGGCGCTGCTCCCCGTGCTCATCCTGGAGGTCGCCCCGGACAAGGAGCCGTGGCTGTTCGAGCAGTTCGGCGTCGGCGACCTGGCCGGCGTCGAGGGCGCCGACGGCCGGACCATCCACCTGTCGGCCAGCTCGGACCTCATCTGCCCGATGCACGGGCGCCAGCTCGAGCCGGACGCCTGCCGGTCCTGCACCTTCCTGGCTGACAAAGCTAGACCTTCGCTCTCGCGACGATCCACACCCCTTTGAGGTTGACGTCGATCATCGCGTCCCAGGCGTCCTCGGTGAGTTCGTGCGCGAGCCCGTAGGCGCAGATCCCGGCGTTGTTGAACAGCACGTCGACGGTGCCGAGCCGAGCCGCCGTCGCCTCGACGGCGTGCGCCACGGCGGCGCCGTCGCGCACGTCGCCCTCGAACACCAGGCATCCCGAGCCGACCGCCTCGCACTCGGCGCGCAGGCTCGCCAGCTCCTCGGCCGACCCCATCGCGTAGCCCGGGTAGTCGAGCGGCCGCGCCACGTCGAAGGCGGCCACGGCGGCGCCCTCGCGGGCGAACGCGAGCGCCGCCGCGCGCCCCTGGCCGTGCGCGGCGCCGGTGACGAACGCGACCTTCCCGGCGAAGCGCTTCATCGCTGCGAAGGGGTGAGGGGCAGGCGACGGTAGGGCTCGAGGTACTCGTCGAGGTCGACGCGCAGGGCGTTGTTGAAGACGTTGGTCGCCAGCATCAGCGCGCCGAACGCGGTGAGGTCGACGATCTCCGCCGGCGTCAGGAACGCGGCCAGGCGGCGGTAGAGCTGGTCGGACACCTCGTTGGAGTCGCGGGCGAGCTGGGCGCCGAACTGGACCACGGCCTGCTCGCGCTCGTCCAGCGCCAGCGCCTCCGGGTCCTCGCCGGCATCGACCAGGATGCGGCGGAAGAACGTCGAGCAGATCAGGCAGTCGCTCCCGGCGGAGATGGCGTGGGCGAACAGCGTGGTGGCGCGCTCCCCAAGGAACGGCACCACGCGGTCGCGCAGCGGGTACCAGGTCATCAGCGCCTGCAGCGCGGTCGCCGAGTGGGCCAGTGTGCGCTTCATGTTGGTGACCCGCCCGTGTGCCGCGAGCTGCCGTTCGAGCTCGGCGCGGGCCTCGGGCTCGGCCTCGGCGAGTTGCAGCGGTGCGATGCGGCTCATCGTCGGTCCCTTCCCGCGGCGCCGCCGGCCCGCTCCTCCCGGCCGTCGAGGCCGCGTTCGCGCCTGCCTCACGGCCTCAATCATGCCACCGGCCTGGCACCGTCCCCGGGGGGTCCGGGGGGCTCAAGAGCGAGGCCGCAACCCAGGAAGCGGGCGGCTACGCAAAGCCGAGCGGAGCCCCCCGGTCAACAGAACCGGGCCGGCGCAACCGCTCCACGCGCTAGGGTCGGGCCTCGTAGACGTGGTTGAAGGGGGTCTCGGCGGCGCGGCGGAACCTGGTGAACCCCACCTGGGTGGCGACCGCACGCAGGCGGGCCTCGCCGGCCTGCGCCCCCAAGGCGAGGCCGACCTGCTGCGACAGCGAGTTGGGCACGCACAGCAGCGTCGAGAGCCCGTAGAAGGCGCGGCCCACCGGGTTGAAGTTGTCCTCGACGCGGTCGCCTCGGCGAGCAGCAGCGTGCAAGCGCCGTGGCCGCAGCCGACGTCGGCGACCCTGGCGCCGGCCAGGAGGCGCTCGTGGACGCCGTCCAGCGCCGGGATCCAGCTCTCGACCAGGTGAGCGGCGTAGCCGGGACGGAAGAACCGCTCGCAGCCCTGGAAGACCTCGTCGTTGTGCAGGTGCCAGCCCATGCCGACGCCGGCGCGGACCGCGGCGGTCACCACGGGCTCGTCGCGGACGCTGGCGGCGGCCAGCTGGAAGGCGCCGGGCACGAACGCGGGGCTGCTCTCGTCGGCCAGCGCGAACGCCTGCTCGTCGGAGAGGTGGTAGCGACCGTCCGCCGGGTCGTGGCCGAGATATCCGCCGGCGGCCTGCCCCGCCAGCCACTCGGCGAGGTACCGTTCGGCGATGCCGGTCTGGGCGGCGAGCTCGCCCGGGGTCGACAGCCCCAGCTCGGCCAGCGTCTTGTAGAGGCCGAGCTTGTCACCGATCACCACGTTGGCGGCGTGGACCGTCGCGCCGAGGTCGAGGACGAACTGGTGCAGCAACGCGTCGAGCTTCGCTTGGTCGATCGCCATCGTGGCATGCTCCCTTCCCCTTGGACGCCGCCACGCGGATGGCGTTTCGATCCTCTTGGCTGGTCAGGAGCCAGTCTGGCCTGGTCTGCTCGTACCAGCGTGCACCAGTCGCAAGAAAGGACCGGGCTCCCAGGCTGCTCATCCACCGCTCTCAATGCCCCGCTGGGGGGATGTTGCGGTTGACGCGGAACAGGTTGTCGGGGTCGTAGGTGGCCTTGACGCGTCGGAGGCGCTGGTAGTTGTTGCCGTAGGCGGCGGCGGTCCGAGTGGCGTCGTCGTCGGCCAGCTGGAAGTTGACGTAGTTGCCGCCGGTCGAGAAGGGCCGGATCCGCTCCCACCCATCCCGGGCCCAGGCCACATGCGGATCGGAGGGAGCGCCGGGTGGCCAGGTACCGGCGAACCCGCCGATGTAGCGGGCGTCGCGGTTGCCGACCGCCCCGTCGTCGCCCTTGTGGTCGTTGAGCGCGCCGGCGACGTGGAAGATGATCGACTGGGACAGCGGCGAGGTCACCCGCAGCGCACTGCTCCGGAAGGCGTCCAGGAACTCGCTCGACAGGCCAGGGAGGAACTCGGCCTTCCAGTAGCGGTGCAGCCACTTGGGCTCCATGGCATTCAGCATCGACTGCACGGCGGCATACGGCTTGGGGGTGACCAGGTCCACGATCGGGTTCCCGAGCGCGCGAACTGGGGCAAGGTCGGCCGCGGCGTTCGCGCCGCTGTGGCACACCTGAATCCCGGCGATGGGCTTGCCGTGCCAGACCTGGGGCAGGAACGGAGCCGGCGGGGCGAGCCGCACGATCGCCGCGGCGGTCAGCTCCCGCGGCGCCGACTCGGTGAGGTCGCGGTAGGCGGCCAGCACCTCGGTGGCTCGGTCCGCACTCCAGATGATCAGGCCGCCGGTGATGGTGGGGCCGACCTGGTGCAGGCGGAAGGTGAACCGGGTGACGACGCCGAAGTTGCCGCCACCACCCCGCAGCGCCCAGAACAGCTCGGGGTGCTGGTCGCGGTCGGCGGTGCGGAGCTGGCCGTCGGCGGTGACGATCTGGACCTCGGCGAGGTTGTCGACCGTCCAGCCGAAGCGGCGGGTCAGGTAACCAAAGCCGCCCCCCAGGGTCAGGCCGGCCACACCGGTCTCGGACACAAAGCCGAGCACCGTGGCCAGCCCGTGGGCCTGGGTTGCCTGGTCGACCTCCCCGAGCAGACAGCCCGAGCCGACGTGGGCGAGCTTGGCGTCGGGGTCGACGGTGACCTGGCGCAGGCGGGACAGGTCGAGGGTCAGGCCGCCCGGCGCCATGGAGGTTCCGGCGATGTTGTGGCCGCCGCCCTTGATGCCGAGCAGCAGCCCGTGGTCGCGGGCGAACCTGACGGCGGCGGCGACGTCGTGGGCCGAGATCGGCTGCAGGACGAGGGCGGGGAGCCTGGCCGCCATGCCGTTCCAGATCGAGACGGCATCGTTCCAACCCTGGTCGCCGGGTCGCAGCAGCCGGCCCTGGACCCGCGAGTCCAGGTCGTCGAGCTGCTCGGCAGCGAGGCTGACGGGTCCGCCGTCGAGGCCAGCGGTCTCGATGGTGCCGGTGGTCATGACGTGACCTCCTCCGAGCCGGTCGGTTGTCCCCGACCCGGCCCGCCTATATACTCCAAACGCCAGTAACCGTATGCTCGCGTTTGGAGCATGTCAAGAGCTATGTCACCTGCCAGGGATCCCTCTCCGCCAGGCCTGACCACGACCTCGTACGCCGTCCTGGCGCAGCTGGCCCTGCGCCCGTGGTCCACCTACGAGCTGGCCCAGCAGCGGGTGCGCTACTTCCGCTACGTCTGGCCGCGGGCGGAGAGCGCGATCTACCGCGAGGTCAAGCGGCTCGCCGCCATGCGGCTGGTCGCAGCCAAGCGCGAGTACGTCGGCAAACGGCCACGGACGGTGTACTCGATCACCGAAGCGGGGCGGCAGGTGCTGCGCGAATGGCTGGATACGCCGGTGTCCCCGTTCGCGATGGACTTCGAGGCGATGATCCGGCTGTTCATCGCGCCGTTGGGGACCAAGCAGCAGCTCATCGCCACCCTGGAGCAGGTGCGCGACGACGCCCAGGAGATGCTGCGCTTCGGCGGCGCCGTGAAGCAGGAGTTCCTGGACGGCCGGGCAGTGCTGCAAGACCAGGCCTACATCCGCGCCCTGGCCGTCGACTTCATCGTGAGCCTGCTCACCACCGTCGATGGCTGGGCCGAGCGGACACTCGCGGAGATCCAGGGCTGGGAGGACCTCTCTCCTGACGGGAAGAACGACCGCGGCCTAGAGATCTTCGCCCGGCTTCCGGTACCAACGCCCGGCGAGCGCACCGGTCGCACGCCGGTGCCGCCTCGCACGCAGCGGCGGCGGCGGTCCTCCGGATCAAGCAGCACGCCCTGAGTCCTGAGGCTGCCGACGTTCCGAGCAGCCGGAGCGCGCTCCGCCGTGAGCGTCGACCCATGATGAGGAGCGAAACGCGGTCTCAGGCGCGGGGCGCCGGCGCGCCCGACCGCTCCTGCTCGTCGGCGACCTGGTCGAGCAGCCCGAGCAGCTCGGCGACGTCGATCGGCTTGGTGAGGAACGCCCGCGCCCCCGCCGCGAGCAGCCCGGCGACCAGGCCGGGCCTGGCGTCGGCGCTGAGGATCACGACCGGGATGGCCGCCGTCCTGGGGTCGGACCGCAGGCGGCGCAGCACCTCCTCGCCGGGGATGTCGGGGAGCTGCAGGTCGAGGAGGACGAGGTCCGGATGGTGCTCGCGGGCGAGCTCCAGGCCGAGGACCGGGCGCATGGCCGAGATCAGGTTGGCGCCACGGCGCTGCACGATGCGCTCGACCAGCTCGAGGTTGGACGCGTTGTCCTCGATGTAGAGCACGGTCAGCGAGGACGGCGGGCGCTCGGGGGGCTCCTTGCCGGCGCTCCGCAGCTGGCGCTCGCCCTGCCGTGCCGGACGCTCGGCCACCGGCAGCTCGATCCAGAAGGTGCTGCCCTGGCCGACGTTGGTGGCCACGCCGAGGGTGCCGCCCATCGCCTGGGCGAGACGCTGCGACAGGGCCAGGCCGAGGCCGGTGCCCTCGACGCCGGTCGGCCCGGCCGCGAGCCGCTCGAACGGGATGAACAGCCGGTCCAGTGCCTCGTCGGGGATGCCTCGGCCGGTGTCGGCCACCTCGATGCGGAAACGCCCGTCCGCGGCGGCCCCGCAGGTGAGGCGCACGCTGCCGCCCTCGACGTTGTACTTGACCGCGTTGGACAGCAGGTTCAGCAGGATCTGCTTGATGCGCTGGCGGTCGGCGAGCACGAAGTCGTCACAGCCCTCGGTCACGCCCCCGACCAGCACGACGCCGTGCTGGTCGGCGAGCGGCCGCATGAGCTCGACGGCCTCGCCGATCACCTCGGCCACACCGACCGGCTCGACCGACAGGGGCAGCCGGCCCGCCTCGATCGCCGCGATGTCCAGCACCTCGTTGATCAGCCCGAGCAGGTGCCGCGCGGCGGACAGGATGTGGCCGAGGTTCTCGTGCTGCTCGCCGGGGAGCCCGTCCATCTCGAGGAGCTGCCCGAAGCCGAGGATCGCGTTCAGCGGGGTCCGCAGCTCGTGGCTCATCCGCGAGAGGTACTCGCTCTTGGCCTGGTTGGCCTTGTCGGCCGCCTCCTTGGCCTGCTCGAGCGCGTGCTCGGCCTGCTTGCGCTCGGTGATGTCGTGCGCCACCACCGAGACGCCGACCACGTTGGCCGCGCGGTCGCGCAGCGGCGCCGCGGTCAGCGCCACGCTGACGGCGCTGCCGTCGGCGCGCAGGTGCCGGGTCTCCAGGCGCACGCGCTCGCCCTGGCGCACGTGCCTGAGCAGCTCGTCGAGATCGTCGGCGCGGTCCGGGGGGACCACCACCGAGAGCGGGCGGCCGACGGCCTCGCCGGCATAGCGGCCGTAGGTCGCCTCGGCGGCACGGTTCCAGCTCCTGACCACGCCGGCGAGGTCGGTGCTGACGATCGCGTCGCCGGAGGACTCCAGCACCGCGGCCAGCACGGAGTCGCGCTCGGCGGTCCGCACCCGCTCCAGCGCCAGCTCCGCCAGGCTGCCGAGCGCCTGCAGCAGCTCGTGCTCCTGGCGGCCGAAGATGGGCGCGTACGGGCTCGCCCAGGCCAGCAGCGTCCCGACCGACAGCGGCAGCCGCACCAGGCCCGGGATCTGGACCTCGACCTCGGAGCCGCCGGCCAGCGCCGGCAGCAGGGTCTCCGTCAGGCCGGGCGTCTCGCCGACCGCGCCGGTCAGCCCTCCCGAGGTGTCGACCAGCGCGGCGCCACGCCCGCCCACCATGCTCACGACGTGCGGCAACAGGCTGCCGGCGACGTCCTCGGCGCGGCTGGCGGTCTTGAGGTCGCCCATGGCGCGCCGCAGCAGCTCCTGCTCCGAGCGCAGCCAGGCGTCCCGCAGCCCCGCCGGCGGCGCGAAGGCCAGGTAGAACAGCAGCGTGCTGCCGACCGTGAGCAGCCCCGTCGCCAGCTCCAGCGGCCGCGAAGGCGCGGCGGGGGCGAGGCCGCTCACCACGATGACCACGCTGAGGCCCGTCGCCCCGAGGCTGAGGCCGCGCATCCGCCTGCGGGCCGCGGTCGGCTGGCCGCGGCCAGCCCGCCACAGCTTCACCGCCGCGACCGCCGAGGCGGCCGTCCACTCGAGCAGCAGCGCCAGCAGGTAGGCGAACAGCCAGCGCGGCCGTGGCCCGCCCTCCTGCGGGAGGCCGGGCAGCAGCAGCGTCCAGAGCAGCGCCGCGCCGGTGAGGAAGCCGAGCAGGCCCTCGGTGCGGCGCGCCGCGGGGTCGAGCGCGGCGGTGAAGCGGAACAGCAGGTAGGGGAACAGCACCAGGAAGGCCAGCAGCAGCCTGGTCACCCACAGGGACGGCTGACCGGTCCCGCTGGCCCCGAGCGCGAGTCCGACCAGCACCACGGCCGCCAGCGACCCGAAGGTCAGCGCGAGCCATGCCGCCGCCGCGCTCCCCTGCCGCCGCCACTGGATGTAGCAGACGCCGGCCAGACCGACGAAGAGCGCGTCGGTGAGGTATTCGAGCAGCCTGAGGAGCGCCATCCTTCGGCATGTCGGCAGCGGAGGAGGCGGCATTGAGGAACTGGCGCCCGCGCGCCGCTCAAGCGCGGGCCGCGCCACGCCGACACTAGCTCGCCGTGACAACACTCGAGGCCGACGACCGCGCCCGCCTGCTCGTCGTCGACGACGAGCAGGCCAACGTGCGCCTCCTCGAACGGATGCTGGCCCGCGCCGGCTTCACCAGCGTCGCGAGCACCACCGATCCCAGGCAGGTGCTGCCGCTGTACCGCAGCTTCGACCCCGACCTCATCCTGCTCGACCTCGGCATGCCCCATCTCGACGGCTACGGGGTGATGGCCGAGCTGCGCCAGGCCGTCCCCGAGGGCACCTACCTGCCGATCCTGGTGCTCACCGCCGAGACCTCCGCCGAGGCGAAGCAGCGGGCGCTGTCGGCCGGCGCCAAGGACTTCCTGCTGAAGCCGTTCGACCTGACCGAGGTCCTGCTCCGCATCGCCAACCTGCTCGAGACGCGCCGGCTCCACGTGGAGCTGCAGCGGCGCAACCGCCTGCTGGAGCAGCGGGTCAGCGAGCGCACCGCCGAGCTGGAGCGGCGCGCCGACGCCCTGGAGCACTCCACCGCCGACCTCGCCCAGTTCGCCCACGCGGCCGCCCACGAGCTGGCGGAGCCCCTGCGCGTCGTCGCCCACCACATCCAGCTCCTGGAACGGCGCCATGCCGAGCCGCTCGGCGACGACGCCAGGCGGGAGATCGATCTCGCCCTGGCGGGCGTCGCCAAGATGAACAGCCTGCTGGCCGACCTGCTCGCCTACAGCCAGGCGGCCACCGCACAGCCGTCGCAGGTGCCCGTCGCCTGCGACGCCGTGGTGGCGGCGGCGCTGGCGCGGCTCGACGCCGCCATCAGCCGCACCGGCACCACGGTCACGGTCGACCCCCTGCCGGTCGTGCTCGGCGACCCGGCCCACCTCGCCCAGGTCTTCGAGCAGCTGCTCCGCAACGCGATCAAGTTCCACGGCGGCACCCCGCCGCGCGTCCACGTCTCCGCCGAGCGCAGCGGCACGCAGTGGCAGCTCTCGGTCGCCGACGACGGCATCGGCATCGCCCCCAGGCACGCCGAGCGCATCTTCACCCTGTTCCAGCGCCTGCACCACAGCAACGAGTACGACGGCAACGGCGTCGGCCTCGGGCTGTGCAGGCGCCTGGTCGCGCACCACGGCGGCCGCATCTGGGTGGAGCCCAACCCGGACGGCGGCAGCGTCTTCCGCTTCACCATGCCGGCGCCGTAGCAGCTCGTCCCCTTCGTGCCGAGAAGGGCTGTCGCGGCCGGCAGCTCCGCGCCGCGTTCCGCGCCCGCGGCACCATCTGACCGCCGGCGTGCGGTCCGGCCGGCCGGTCGCGACGACCGGCCGGCCGGACGTGGTCAGCGGGACCGGGTCAGCTCTGCCCGGCGCGGGCCGGCTCGTCGGCCGCGCGAGCGGTCCCGGTCGAGCGGCGCCCCAGGGCGAAGCCGCCGACCCCGATCCCGATCACGCCCACGACGATGCCGACGATCGCCAGCGTCCGCGCCCCGCTGGCGTCGTCGCGGCCCTGCTTGCGGGCGGCAGCGACCGCGGCCTCCAGGCGCGGCACCTCGCGGTCGAGCCGGGCGGCGAGCTGGCCGGTGGTCGGCTGCTGGTCCGGGAACTCGACCTTCGCCGGGTCCGCCACCTCGTCGAAGGTGGTCGACGAGGAGGTGAAGCGCTCGTCGACCTTCTGCCCCTTGACCGACCCGGTGAAGTGGAAGGTGTACTTGCCCGGCGCGGTCGGGATGAACCAGGCGCGGTAGTCGCCCGGGGTGCCGAACTCGCCCACCTCGAAGAACGGCTCCATGGCCAGAGACAGCGTCTTGCCGGGGGCGCTCTCGGCGCTCACCTCGACCTTCAGGGTGTCCCCGAGGTCGGTCACCGGCTTGTCCTTGGCGTCGGCGAGCAGGAGGATGACGCTGTTCTTCTCGCCCTGGTAGGCGGGCTCGTCGCCGAACCCGACCGTGAAGTGGTACTTGCCGACATGGCGCGCCTCGTGGGCCGAGGCGGGCGCGGCCAGCAGGGGCAGCGCCAGCGCGCCCAGGCCGACCGCCGCCACGACGACGGCGATCCTTCTCCGAATTCGCATCTGCATGAGCTCCTCGTGTCGTTCGCCGGCGCGAGCGCGCGCCGGCGCGGGCCTTGTCCGGCCATCACGTCGGGACGCGACGGGTTCCCGCGCCCGACACGACGGCACCGCCCTGACGCCGTCGCTGCCGGCGCATGGCGGTCGACGAGGACTCAGGCGGCGGGAGGGCCACGGATCGCGGCCGGGCCGGCCGGCCGGCGCGAGGCGCGGACGGCAACGACCGGCCGCGGGACCGGCAGGCGCCGGGAGGGCGGCGACGGCACGCTGAGGGCGCGGCCGACCGCCTCGGCGGCGTGTGCGAGCACCACCAGGAGGGTGGCCACCGCGACCGCGACCAGCACCTGCACGGGAAGCCCCATGAGCAGGAACTGCTCGTGGGCCACGCTGTCGAGCGGCAACCCGGCCATGAGCCGCTCGAGCAGCTCCTGCACCAGGTAGATGCCGACCTGCAAGGCGGCGAGGCGGGCCGCCAGCCGTCCGAGCGGGTCCCCTCCGGCGGGCGCGGCGGCGTCGCGCCGCAGCCCGCGCCGGAAGTGGCCGCCGACGGTCGCGGCGGCCGAGACCGCGCCGAGCACCAGCGCGGCGGCCAGGGCCCACGACCAGTAGCCGTGCCCGCTGTCGGCCAGGACCGTCGCCCTGGCCTTGGTGTCGGGGACCGCGACGAGGTAGAGCAGCGTGTGCGCGACCGCGGCGCCCGCGGCGGCCGCACCGGTGAGCCGCAGGCGGCTCAGCCCACGAGCGTCCATGCGCAAAGCATATGGCGCGCCCGGGCCCGGGGCCAGCGACCCGCCGGTCGAGCGCCTGGCTCAGCGATCAGGAGGCAGCGGCAGCCACAGCTCCACCGTGGTGCCCATGCCGGGTGAGCTCGCGACCCGGCACCAGCCGCCGGCCATGGCGGCCTGCTCGCGCATGCTGACCATGCCGAGGTGGTCGGGGCCGGGCTGGGCGTGGCCGATGCCGGGTAGGAAGCCGGCGCCGTCGTCGCTGATGCGCATGCGCATGCCGCCCTCGTCGGCCTCGTCCAGCCAGATGGTGACCCGCTGGGCGCCGGCGTGGGCGGCCACGTTGGCGAGCGCCTCCTGCGCGATGCGGTAGGCGATCTCCCGCTGCGCGGCCGGCAGCGTGCTGTCGAGGTGGTCCTCGAGGTGCACGCGGAAGCCTGCCTGCTCGCCGACGGTCCTGGCGTACTGGCCGAGGGCGTCGGCGAGCCTGATCCGGTCCAGCGGCGGTGGGCGCAGCTCGAAGGCGAGCTGGCGCAGGCGGCCGAGGCTCTCGGTGATCGCCCCGCGCAGCCCTTCGACCAGCTCGAGCTGGTCGGGGCGGTCCAGGCCGGCGCGCAGGCGGTCGAGGCTGGACGCGGCCCCGCGCAGCCTCGGGTCGACGTGGCGCAGGCTGGTGGCGAGCTGCCGGCGCTCCCGTTCCTGGCGGCTGACCAGCCGGCCGAGCAGCCAGCGGCGCTGCTCGTCGAGCCGGACCAGGCGGTCGTGCGCGCGCTGCCGCTCGGTCACGTCGCGCAGCACCAGCACCCGCCCCGTCTCGCGGCCGCCACGGTCCCGCAGGGGCGCGCTGGTCAGCTCGTGGCGGCGGGCGCCGAGCACGACCTGCTCGGGCGCGTCCGCCCGCAGCACGGACGGCTCCACCGCGAGCAGCGTCTCTGCCTGCCTGCCGACCGCGTCGGCGGTCGGCACGCCGAGGGCACGCTCGCCCGCGGGGTTGAGGTTCACCACCCGGCCGAGCGGGTCGAGCACCACCACGCCGTCCTGGATCGTCTCGAGGACCGAGCTGCGCGCGATCGGCGCCAGGTCCAGCAGGTGGAAGCGGAAGATGCCCCACACCAGCACCGTGCCGGTCAGCACGAACAGGAACGGGGTCGGCTCGACCCGCCCGAACGGGCCCAGGTTGAGGTTGTGCACCACGTTGGCGACGCTCGGGAGCAGCACGGTGACGATCAGCAGCACGCTCTGCCGCCAGTACAGCCGCGACACGTGCATCAGCGTCCAGACGAACACCGCCGTCGCGCCCCAGACGACCAGGTTGGCGTAGATCAGGAACGGCCAGAACAGGGGCCCGACCTGGGCGATGGCGTCCGGGTCGCCGGCCGCCTCCGGCTCGTAGTAGCGCACCAGGTCGTGGGTGGAGCGGACCGCGAGCAGCACGATCACCGCGACGGCCGGGACCACCAGGGCGGCCAGCGTGTAGCGGTTCAGCCAGCGGCTCCGGCCGGTGTACTGCATGATGAAGACGAACCAGGCCGGCGGCAGCAGGGCGATGCCGAGCCATTTGGCGTCGCCCCAGAAGAGCTTGGTGGAGAGCTGGCTCGCGCCCAGCTCGATCGCGTAGGCGAGCCCCCACCAGCCGGCGGCGGCCAGCACCACGGCCAGGCTGGCCCCTGCCGACGCCCGCCGGCGGCGCCAGACGTACGACGCGTACGCGGCAACGAAGGCGCCGCCTGCCAGCGCGAGCGCGCTGAAATACCAATGCCAGCGCACGCCGCCGCCCTCCGAGCCGGATGACCGACTTCGACTGGTGGCGAATCATATGGCATTCGGGGCGCTCAGGAAAACCGCGCCGCGCCAACGGTCAGGAGATCGGCACGCCCCAGAGCGCGAACCAGCGGGTGAGGTCGGACTCGATCGGCAGGTCGCCGCCGAGCACGGCGCGGACGTTCAACTCGACCTCGTTGTCGCGGCGCTCGCCGGGCCGCGGGGCGAACGGGTAGAAGGTCCCGCGCTTGTACAGGTAGACCAGGTGGCAGGCCGACCGGCCGTCGCCGAAGCCGAACACCGAGCAGAGCAGCTGCGGGCCGAAGCCGTGGTCCTGCAGCGTCGAGTTGACCAGGTGGACGCTGGTGACCAGGTCCTCCAGGTCGGGGTCGGAGAGCACCACCCAGCGGTAGCCGTACTTGTCGTCGGTGACCTCGAGCTTCGAGCCGGCCTCCTTGACGGCCATCTCCAGCAGCTCGGTCAGCTCCTGGCTGGTGGCCGCGAAGCCCTGGCCGGAGGCCGGCTTGAAGCAGACGGCGGCGACGCCGGACGGGCGCAGCCCGGCTCCCGCCTCCAGGGTGATCGCCGCCGAGGTGACCGCGAACAGGGCGTCGAGGTTGGCCTGCTTCGGCTTGCTGCGGCCGAGCAGGACGTCGAACAGCTTCACGACGGCCGTCCCAGCTCCCGCTCGAGACGGGCGAGCTGCTCCAGCCGGCGCTCCAGGCTCGGGTGGGTCGCGAACAGCGAGGAGAAGCTGAAGCCGGGGGCGAGCGCCGGCGCGAAGAAGAACGCGTTCAGCGGCTCGGCGGCGCGCAGGTCGCGGGTCGGGATGCGGGCCATCTCCCCCGACACCTTGGTGAGCGCCGCGGCCAGCAGCGACGGGCGGCCGATCAGCACCGCGCCGGCGCGGTCGGCCGACAGCTCCCGGTAGCGGGACAGCGCCCGGGTGAGCAGGAAGCTCAGCGCGTAGACCACCGCCGAGGCGAGCACCACCAGCAGGATCACGACGCCGGTCTGGTCGCGCTCGTCACGCCTGCCGAAGCCGCCGCCGAAGGCGCCCGCGTAGAGCGAGGAGCGCACCACGAAGCCGGCCAGGATGCCGAGGAAGCTCGCCAGCGTCATCACCGCCACGTCGCGGTGGGCGACGTGGCTGAGCTCGTGGGCGAGCACCGCCTCCAGCTCCTGCTCGTTGAGGCGGCGCATGATCCCGGTGGTGGCGCAGACCACCGCCGCCTTCTGGTTGCGGCCGGTGGCGAAGGCGTTGGGGATGTCGGACTGGGCGATCGCCACCTTCGGCTTGGGCATGTCGGCGAGCGCGCAGAGCCGGTCGACGATCGCGTGCAGCTCGGGCGCCTCCTGCGGCGAGACCTCGCGGCCGCCGAGCGAGAACAGCGCGATCCGGTCGGAGAAGAAATACTGCACGAACAAGAAGCCGCCCGCGATCACCAGGATGAAGATCCAGGGGATCCGAAGCGCGACCAGCACCGCCACGAAGGCGACGTAGAGCAGGCCGAGCAGGAACATGGTCAGCACCATCCTGGTGGACAGCCCCACGTCGGCCGGGTAACGGGTCCTGCTTGCCATCGTCATCAGCCCGACAGACGGGCCCTTTCCTGATTGAGCACTCCTACTCGATCCAGCATATCCGCTGCCAGGCCAGAACATGATGGCGACTGGCGCTCCCCGTCATCGCGGCGCGGTGGGCCGCTGGGTGCGCGCAGATGGCGATCCCCGAGTCGTAGGGGACGTTCAGCCACCAGTGGGCGTCCGTGACCTGACGGTCAGGGCGAGGCGCTCGGTTCCTTGCCGGGTCCGGGTGTGGCGCCTGGGGCCGGTTTCGGGCTCAGTAGCGGATGTCCAGCGCGTAGCGCAGCGCCCGGTCGAGGCGGGCGCGATCGACCTCGCCGAGGCGGCCGAGCGGCGCGGGGCCGAGCGCCTCCTGCGGGATCGTCAGCAGGTTGTCGCAGGTGATCGCGCAAGCGGCCGGAAGCCCGAGATCGGGCCCGACCTCGACCTCGGAGCTGGTCCCGCGGATCGTCCGGGTCAGCGGCGCGCAGGTGACCGTGCGCAGCACCGCGATGGCCGCATCACGGGTGAGGACGCAGACCGGCCGGCGGCCCGCCGGCGGGCCGAGCTCCGCCCAGTACAGCTCGCCACGGGCTACCACTCTGGGGCGGTCTCGGCGGCCAGGCGGGCGGCCGCGACGACGACGGCCGGATCCTGGGGCCGCCGCCGGTAGGCGTCGACGAGCCGACGGTCGGACTCCACGATCTCGGCCGCGTCGAGGACGGCGAGCGCGCCGCGCCGGAGCAGCTCGGAACGGCTGACTCCACGTTCGGCGGCGAGCTCGTCCAGCCGGCGGACGAGGTCGTCGTCGAGCTGCACCAGCACTTCCTTCCGAGCCATGACCATATGCTAGACCATATGGCGTGCCCACCGCCCGTGTCGAGCCGCTCGCGGCGACCTGTGGACAGCCGTCACCTGCCGGCGAGGCGCTCGACCACCGGGGCGAAGCGCTCCATGTGCCGGTCGGAGACGACCAGGTAGGAGAAGCCGAAGCGCTCGCGCCGCAGCTCCACCTGCTCGGCGATGTGGTCCACCGGGCCGGCCAGCAGGGAGGGCATCCGCTCGACGAGCGGGCCGGCCGCGGCGCCCCAGCCGTTCCTGGTCGCCACCTGCTCGGCGGCCTCCCGGTGGTCGTCGGCGACCGTGACGCCGACCATCATGCTGAGCTCGACCCCGCCGTCGCGGTCCGCCGCCGCCTGGCGCACCCACTCCACCTTGCGGGCCAGTGTCTCCGGGGAGCGCTCTTCCAGCTCTTCGGAGATGGTCCCGTCCGGCAGCGCCTTCGGCAGGATGCCGACGACGTCGGCCTCCCGCCCGGCGATCCCGAGCATCCGCCGGCTCCCCGCGCCGACCAGGATCGGCGGGTGCGGCCGCTGCACCGGCGTCGGGAAGCTCTCGATCCCGCTCACCGAGTAGTGCTCGCCCTCGAAGCTCGCGCCCGACCCCGAGAGCAGGCTCTTGAGCAGGCGGACCGACTCCTCGAGCCGCCCGACCCGCACCGCCGGCGGGTCGAACGGGATGCCGGCCCGCTCGTACTCGTCGCGCAGCCAGCCGGCCCCGATGCCGAGCTCGAAGCGGCCACCGGAAACGAGGTCGAGGGTCGCCACCTCCTTGGCGAGCAGCACGGGATGGCGGTAGTCGTTGTCGAGCACCAGGCTGCCGACCCGCAGCGTCCGGGTCGCCGCCGCGGCGGCCGTCAGCGCGACCATCGGGGCGAGCTGGTCACCGAACGGCTCCCCCACGAAGTGGTCACGCAACAGCAGCGTGGCGTAGCCGAGCGCCTCCGCGCGGCCCGCCTCGGCCCTGAGGTCCTCGGCGGAGCGGATCCCCTCGCCGATCACGCCGAAGCGGAACGGTCGCTGTGCAGCGGTCATGGGCCTCCCTTTCACGTCCGGCCACCGTCGAGCGATCATGGCCATCCGGCGCCCTCCTGAAAGGGCGCCCCACTACAGAAGGCGCCACCGGCGGCGTTCGTGAGCCGCTCGCCGCGCGCCTGTCGCCGGGGCCATTCTGGCGGCAGGAGCTGGTCGGGGAGCTCTGGGTCGGGGTCGGGGAGGTCGACTGACTGGTCAGTCCGTTGTATGTTCCCTCGCGGCTGACCCCGTCCGACCTGGCCGGGAGTCGCAGCGGAAGCCTGCGGGAGCGGAGGAGACGATGAGGCGACGTTCTACCGTCAGGCTGTTCTCTGTCTTGCTGGTAGCTCTGCTGCTGGCGGCGTGCGGCGGTGACGGGAAGGGCACCGAGGCGGGGAGCGCCAAGCCGATCCGCATCGGCGTGCTCACGTCGCTGACGGGCAACTTCACGCCTTGGGGCGTGCAGGTACGTGACGGGATGCAACTCGCCGTCAACGAGGTCAACCAGGCCGGCGGCGTCAACGGCCGCAAGCTCGAGTTGGTGGAGGCCGACGACCAGTCCATGGGCGAGGAAGGCTCCCGCGCGATCGAGCGGCTGATCGAGCGGGAAGGCGTCGTGGCGGTCGGCGGGATCATCTCGAGCGACGTCGGGCTGGCCACGGCGCGGATCGCGGAGCAGAACAAGGTCCCGCTGTTCCTGGTGAAGGCCGGATCGGGCAAGATCCTCACCCCGGCCAGCCGGTACACCTTCCGTACCTGTCTGCCGGCCGCGCCCATGGTCGTCGGCCCGATCCTGCAGTACGTCCAGAGCAAGGGGCTGAAGCGGGTGGGGGCCATCGTCGCCGACTACGCCTGGGGACAGGCGATCAAGGCGGCGATGGAGGACGCGTTCGCGAAGGCGCCCGACGTCAAGCTCCAGATCGAAGTGGCCCCGGTGGGCGAGACCGACTTCACCACCTACCTCCGCGCGCTGGAGCGCTTCAAGCCGCAGATGATCGTGGCGACCGGGCACCCGCCCGGCTCGGGACCGATCACCGTCCAGTCGGCCGACCTGGGCTTCGACGTGCCGGTCACCGGCGCGTACACCCCGCGCGCGCTGGTGATGAAGGGAGCGAAGAACGCGGCACTCGACCGCTACGCCGACTTCGGCTGCGCCGACTTCCAGAGCGAGGGGTACCAGGACCTGGCTCGCCGCTTCCTGCAGGCCACCCCTAGCGCCCAGTTCTTCGAGGACGATGCCCTGGCCGGCTACGGGATCGTCAAGATGGTGGCCCAGGCGGTCGGCAAGGTCGGCGACGATCCGGCCGCCATCGCCAAGTACCTCCACGAGAACACCTTCGACATCCCCGGCTACTCGTTCCAGCTGAAGTGGACGGAGTGGGGCGAGCTGGCCGACGCCAAGATCGCCTTCGACCTGCTCAGCCGCGGCCCGGCCCCAGACGGGGTGAACAAGGCAGGCACCTGGTACCCGAAGCGGCTGCTGGTCTCCGAGGCGCTCACGCCGTACCAGCCGCAGTAGCGCAGCATGGCGTTGCTCGCGGTCGACGCGGTGGAGAAGCGCTTCGGTGGTCTGCCGGCCGTCGACGGCGTCACGTTCGGGGTCGACGAGGGCGAGATCCTCGCCGTCGTCGGCCCCAACGGCGCCGGCAAGAGCACCCTCCTGAAGACCATCGGCGGCCTCGAGCGCCCCTCCGCCGGGACGGTGACGCTGGCCGGCGAGCGGGTGGATGGGCTCGGCCCCCACCGGGTCCGACACAGGGGGGTTGCGATGGTGATGCAGACCCCGCTGACGTTCGGGTCCATGACCACCCGGGAGAACGTCGTGCTGGGCGCCATGTTCGGCGGCGGCGTTGTGGTGGGAGAGCCGGAGGCGATGCGGCGGGCGGAGGAGGCGCTGGCCTTCGTCGGCCTCGAGGGCCGAGCCGATCAGCCTGTCGGGAGTCTCAACCTCCACCAGCAGCGGTTCCTCGAGATGGCCAAAGCGCTGGCAGGTCGGCCGCGGCTCCTGCTCATCGACGAGGTGATGGCGGGACTCAACGACGTGGAGCTGGCCGCTTCCCTCCAGATCGTGCGCACCGCCCGTGACACGCTCGGGATCACCATCATCTGGGTGGAGCACGTGATGAAGGCGGTGATGAGTCTGGCCGAACGGGTGATCGTCCTCAATTTCGGGAAGCTGCTCGCCGAGGGCGAGCCGCAGGCCGTCATGCGTCATCCCGACGTGATCGATGCCTATCTCGGCCAGGGCCACGATGCTTGAGGTGTCCGGCCTCTCGGCCGGCTACCTGGGCGAGAACGTGGTGGAAGACATCGACATCGAGGTCGGCGCCGGCCAGGCCGTCACGATCATCGGCTCCAACGGCGCGGGGAAGACCACCTTGTTCCGGGCGCTGTGCGGGATGCTGCCTGTCTCCGCGGGTCGGGTGCGCTTCGACGGCAAGGACATCACCGGTCGTGCGACCCACCGCGTCGCGCGGGCGGGCCTGGCCTACGTGCCGGCCGAGCGCCATCTCTTCCCCGGCATGAGCGTGCGGGAGAACCTGGTGCTCGGCGCCTACCCGGACCGACCCGACCCGTCGGCCGTCAAGCTCGTGTTCGACCTGTTCCCCCGCCTGGAGGAACGCCGCGGGCAGCCGGCGGGCAGCCTCAGCGGCGGCGAGCAGCAGATGCTGGCGGTGGGCCGGGCCCTCATGTCCCGCCCCCGCCTCCTCGTGCTCGACGAACCCACCACCGGTCTGGCCCCCAAGCTGGCCACGAGCGCGTACGAGGCGCTGCGGGTCCTGAAGGAGAAGGGTATGACGCTGCTCGTCGCCGAACAGCAGGTGCCGCTGGCGCTGTCCCTGGCCGACCGCGGCTATGTGCTGGAGAACGGCCGCATCCGCCTCGAGGGCGTGTCGGAGGACCTGGCGCGCAATCCCGAGGTTCGCCGGGCGTACCTGGGCGTGGCATGACGGCGGTCGTCCTCGACGGGATCGTCCTGGGCCTGCAGTTCGGGCTGCTGGGCGTGGGCATGACCCTGGTCTACGGCCTGGGAGGCGTCCTCAACCTGGCATACGGGCAGGCGGCCGTGCTGGCGGCGATGGTGGTGGCGATCATCCTCGGCGCCGGGGCCCCGGCGCTGGTCGCGGCGGGCGCTGGGCTGCTGGCGGCCGCGGCCGGCGGCGTCGTCGTCGACCGGACCCTGATGCAGCCCGTGTACCGGCAGCGAGGCGAGCACCGGGTGCTCCTGGGCCTGTTGCTCACGCTGGGGGTGGCCTTCGTCGTCGACGGGCTGCTGCTGTGGCGCTATCCGACCGGGGCGCTGCGCCTGGCGATCGGCGGCCGGGCCGTGCCGATCCTCGGCGTGCGCATGCGGGTGGGGAGCCTGTGGGCCTCCGGCATCTCGCTTGCGGCGGGCGCCGCCCTGATGCTGTTCTTCCGTGCCACCACGCTGGGGCGGGCCGTCCGCTCCGCGATCCAGGACGAGGTGGGCGCACGGCTGATCGGGGTCAACCCGGCGGCGGTCCGTACCTTCATCTTCGCGCTCAGCGGCGCCCTCGCCGGCCTGGTTGCCGTGACCCGCTCGATGACCTCGCCAGTGAGTGTCACGGCCGGGTTCGACTTCACCATCCTGGCGCTGATCGTCGCGGTCGTCGGCGGCCTGGGCAGCGTCGCCGGCGCCTTCCTCGCCGGCGTGCTCCTCGGCATCATCAGCACGGTGAGCGCCTTCTACATCGGGCAGTACATCACCACCATCGTGCTGCTGGCCGCGGCGGCGCTCACCATCGTCATCCGGCCACGCGGCCTGCTGGGGAGGCAGGTGTGACCGCCGAGTCCGACGCGACCGTCGAGCCCGACGCCGCTCCCCTGGGGGTGAGCGCCAGGCCACCGCGCTCGCTGGCCCGGGCCTACTGGCCGATCGCCGCCACCGGCGCCCTGCTCGTCCTGGTTCCCCTGTGGCTGGGCGACTCGCGGCTGATGATGCGGCTGGCCGTGGACGCCGTCGTCTTCGGCATCTACGCCATCGGCTTCAACGTGATCTTCGGCAGCACCAACCAGCTGTTCCTGTGCATCGGCGCTCTCGCGGGGGTGGGAGCGTACGCCTCCGCCATCCTCTCCGAGGAGGCCGGGCTTCCCACAGCCGTGGGGCTGGGGCTGGCCACGGCACTGGCGGCGGCCCTGGGGGGACTGCTCAGCTGGGTCGCGGTGCGCCGATCGCTGGGCGTGATCTTCACCGGGATCGTGACGCTCGCCTTCTCGTTGTCCTTCGCCAATCTCCTCCTGGGTCAGCGGGAGCTGACCGGAGGCGAGACCGGCCTGGTCGTCGCCGCCGGCGGCGCCTTCCTGCGGGACCGCGTCGCCGCCTACTACCTGTTCCTGGGCATGCTGGTCGCCTTCCTGGTGGTGTTCCGCGCGCTCGAGCGATCCCACATCGGGTGGGCCTTCCGCGCGCTGCGCGACAACGAGCTCGCCGCCGAGTTGGCCGGGGTCGACGTGGCCCGCTACCGGGTCTACGCCGGCCTGATCGGCTCCGCCATGCTGGGCATCACCGGAGCCGTCTATGCCCACAGCAACGGGTTCATCAGCCCCTCGACCTTCGCGTTCGGACACGTCGACGTCCGCGTCCTGGTGCTGCTCGCCTTCGGCGGGCTCGGGACCCTGCTGGGGCCCGTGGTGGGAACGGTCGTGTTCGCGGTGCTGGACGAGCTCCTGGTCGACTCCGGACAGCTCCGCACCGTGCTCTACGGCCTGCTGATCATCGCGCTGTTCCTGAGCTTCAAGCGGGGCGCGGTCCCGGCCGTGGTGGACTTCCTCCGCCGCCTGGTCCGGCAGGCCCGCACCCGGGCCGGGCACCCGCCGTGATGGTGCCGGCGCTGGACGGCCCAGACGACGGTTGCGTTGACAACCACGGCGAACGACCATAGAGCCCTTCCTCCGGACCGCGGAGGGGCGACGGGAGGAGACGCGCCGTGAGCAGCGTAGCCACAGGGACGGCCAAGCCTGAGCACCGCCACTTCATCGCGGGACAGTGGGTCGACGCCTCCGACGGCGGCAGGTTCGACGACCTCGACCCCTACACCGGCGAGGTGGTCGCCACGGCGGCCGCCGGGACGCGCGAGGACGCGCGCCGCGCGGTCCAGGCCGCCTCCGAGGCCTTCCCCGCGTGGTCGCAGGCGCCCCCGGCCGAGCGGCAGCGGGTCTTCCTGGCGGCGGCGGACCTCCTCGAGCGCCGCGGCGACGAGGTCGTCGCCCGGCTCGCCAGCGAGACCGGCTGCAGCTTCGGCTTCGGCATGTTCCAGATGGGCTTCACCGCCGGCCTGCTGCGCCAGGCGGCGGGCACGGCCTACGCGCCGATCGGCCAGGTCATTCCGTCGGACGTGCCCGGCGCCTTCGCCATGGGCATCCGCCGGCCGGTCGGCGTCGTCGGGGCGATCGCGCCCTGGAACGCGGCGCTGATCCTGTCGGCCCGCTCGATCGCGGCGCCGCTGGTGCTGGGCAACACCGTGGTGTCCAAGCCGTCGGAGGAGTCGCCGTTCGTCGGCGGGCTGCTCTGGGGCGAGATCTTCGCCGAGGCCGGGCTGTCCGACGGGGTGCTGAACATCGTCACCCACGCCCCCGGTCAGGCCGGCCCGATCGGCGACGAGCTGGTCGAGAACCCCAGCGTGCGCCGGCTCAACTTCACCGGCTCGACCGCCACCGGCCGCAAGCTCGCCGAGGCGGCCGGCCGCCACCTCAAGCGCATCGTCCTCGAGCTCGGCGGGTTCAACCCGCTGATCGTGCTCGGGGACGCCGACGTCGAGTACGCGGTCAACGCGACCGCCTTCGGCGCCTTCCTCCACCAGGGCCAGATCTGCATGTCGGCCCGGCGCATCATCGTCGACCGGCCGATCGCCGAGGAGTTCGTGGGCCGGCTCGCCGCCAAGACGGCCGGGCTCAAGGTCGGCGACCCGCGCGAGCACGGCACCGTGATCGGGCCGCTGATCAACGAGCGCGCGCTCGAGACGGTGGCCGGTCGCGTCACGGACGCGGTCGCCAAGGGCGCCCGCGTGCTCGCCGGCGGCGAGCGGGTGGGCCGCTGCTTCCAGGCGACCCTGCTCGCGGACGTGCCGGCCGACAGCGAGCTGGCGCAGCTGGAGACGTTCGGCCCCGTCGCCGCCGTCGAGGTGGTCGACGGCGCGGAGGCGGCGGTGCGCAGGGCCAACGACACCGACTACGGGCTGGCGGCGGGGATCATCACCAGCGACCCCGACCGGGGCCTGGCGCTGGCCGAGCAGCTGCAGTCGGGCATCGTCCACGTCAACGACCAGCCGGTGCACGACGAGCCGCAGATGCCGTTCGGCGGCGTCAAGGACAGCGGCTGGGGCCGCTTCGGCTCCACCGCCGCGGCTGACGAGTTCACCGAGCTCCGCTGGGTAACGGTCCAGAGCGGCACCAGACCGTTCCCCTTCTGACCACAGGGGGTCCGGGGGGCTCGAGTAGCGAAGCGGTAGCCCCCGCCAACGAAGGAGGACGATGCCCGTGCGCGAGACACCGCCGTTCCGTGCGGACCACGTCGGCAGCCTCCTGCGCCCGCCGGCGCTGCTGAAGGCGCGCGAGGACTTCGCCGCCGGCCGCGTCACCGCCGAGGAGCTGCGCGCCGCCGAGGACGACGCCATCACCGACGTGGTCAAGATGCAGGAGGACGTCGGGCTGCAGTCGGCTACCGACGGCGAGTTCCGCCGCACCTCCTGGCACATGGACTACATCTACCAGCTCGGCGGCATCCACAAGGCGGACGAGAACCTCACCGTCCGGTTCCGCAACCCGCAGGGGACGATCGAGTTCACCTCCGCCGCGCTCAAGATCGACGAGAAGGTGCGCCTGCAGCACACCATCTTCGGCGACCACTTCAAGTTCCTGCAGTCGCTGGTGACCACCACCACGCCGAAGCTGACCATCCCCTCGCCCAACATGGTCCACTACCGCGGTGGGCCGGCGGCGATCGACCCCGACGTCTACCCCGACGTCGAGGAGTTCTGGAGCGACCTGGCCACCGCCTACGCCGAGGAGGTCGCGCGCCTGGGCGAGCTCGGGTGCTCCTATCTCCAATTTGATGACACTAGCCTTGCTTATCTGAACGACCCGGCCCAGCGCGAGCTGATCGCGCAGCGCGGCGACGACGCCGAGCACCTGCACCTGCGCTACATCAAGCAGATCAACCAGGCGCTGGCGCGCAAGCCGGCCGGCATGACCGTCACCACGCACATGTGCCGCGGCAACTTCCGCTCCTCGTGGGCGGCGGAGGGCGGCTACGACTTCGTCGCCGAGGCGCTGTTCAGCGAGCTCGGCGTCGACGGCTTCTTCCTGGAGTACGACGACGAGCGCTCCGGCGGCTTCGAGCCGCTGCGCTTCGTCCCCGAGGGCAAGATGGTGGTGCTCGGCCTGGTCACCACGAAGCGTGGCGAGCTGGAGTCCAAGGACGACCTCAAGCGGCGCATCGACGCAGCCAGCAAGTTCGTCCCGTTGGAGCAGCTCTGCCTCTCGCCGCAGTGCGGCTTCTCCTCCACCGTCGAGGGCAACGTGCTCAGCTACGACCAGGAGGTCGCCAAGCTGCGCCTGATCGTCGAGACCGCCAGGGAGGTCTGGAACTGAGGAGCGCCTGAAGCGTGAGGCCCGGGCGCTCAGGTCCAGCGCCGCGCCTCGGTCATTGCCCGGCGGGTGCGCTCGGGGTGGTGAGCCACTGCACCTGGTTGCGGAGGCTGTCCTTGGCCGGGTGACGTTGCAGGAACTCGTCCAGCGCGGCCACTGTGCGGCCGATCGCGTCGCTGCGCCTGGGCAGGCTCTTGTCGGAGGTGAGCAACACGCCGAAGTGCTCATCGCCACTCACAGCCGCGCGGTTGGTGAGGGGCACGAAGTCCTTGACGTTGTTGGTCAGGATCGCCCGCTGCTCCTGCGCCATCCGCCGGAGCAGCTCCTCGTCACCGAGCCCGACCAGGTCGGCGCGCTCGGCGACCGCGACGACGTCGTGGTCCTGGGCGCGGAGCCGTCGGGCGATCGCGGGCGAGAAGTGCTCGTCCAGCAGCAGTCTCACTCCAGCGCCTCACCGCGGCGGCGCCAGCGTGTCTCCTCATGCTCGGCGATCGCACGGGACCGGTCGATCCAGTCGTCGATCTCCGTGCGGTAGTCGGCGTAGTAGCGCAGGCACGCCTCGACCCGGTCGACGGGGAGTTCGAGGTAGGCGGCGGCCTGCTCTACCGAGTTGTCGTTCTGGCGGATCGTCTCGATGACGTCGGCGAGGTCGAGTCGGGTGCCGAGCAGCGCCGGGCGGCGGCCGGCGGCGCCGTCGCGGAAGTAGACCAGCGGGTGCTCGTCCATCCGCAGGCCCTCTTCGATGTAACGCTCGGCGAGAGCTGTCTGCGGCTGGCCTGCCTCACGGGCACGGCGTCTCAGGTGCTCCAGGGTGCTTGGCAGGACCCGGAAGGCGAGCGGCTGCTTCGCAGCGGCAGAATGCGCCATTGGATTTCCTTCACCTGACGAGATCTGACTAACGTTGTATGACGATGTTAGCAGATGACCACTTCGAGGGTGCGGGGGCCGTGGACGCCCTCGACGCGGGTCAGCTCGATGTCGGAGGTGGCGCTCGGGCCGCTGATCCAGGTCAGTGGCCTGGTCGGGTCGAGGCGGGCGACGCCCTGCGGGACGGTGGTGACCACCTGCCCGGCGGTCACCACCACCAGGTGGTAGTCGGGCACCAGGCTGAGCGCGCGGCGGCCCTGGCCGGGGCCGGCATCGAGGACGATGGTGCCGGTCTCGGCGATCGCCACGGCGCAGGTGGTGAGCACGCCGTCGAGCCGGTCGAGCTCGGCGGCGGGCAGCGGCGGGTCGTCGCCGACGCGCTCGACGCCAGCCGCTGCCTCGGCAAGCCAGGCCTGGGGGAAGCCGTCGGGGACCAGCACGCGGCGCGCCCGGCGCTCGGCGAGCGCGGTGGCGAGCGTGCCGGCGACCTCGTCCGGCGCGCAGCGCCGCACCAGGGCGCGGTAGTCCACCAGCCGGTCGACCAGCAGGTCGAGCAGCTCCTCGGGCGCCAGCTCCGGCGCCCGGTCCGCGGTGCGGTAGTCGCGGCGCGTCGGCTCCGGCGTGGGCCTGTCCCCCAGCGCGGTGCGCACCCGGGCGAGGATCTCGTCGCGGGCGCTCACCGGGCACCCCGCTCCCCCGGCGGGCCTGGCCCCGCCCCGCCGCCCGCCGGCTGACCGCCGCCGCCCGCCGGCTGACCGCCGCCGCCCGCCGGCTGACCGCCGCCACCCGGCTCCTCCGCGTCGCCGCCTTGGCGGGTCCGCGCCCACCAGTCACGGAACGTCTCGCGTGGCGGGACGGGGAGGTCGCGGGTGTCGGTCCAGGCGGCGAGCGGCGGCGGCAGGGCGGAGCTGCGGCGGCCGCCGCGGCCCAGCAGCCGGCCGGCGCGGGCGGCGCGCAGCGCCCGGCCCCAGCGGCCGGGGTTGGCCATGGCCCAGGCGGCCGAGGCGGCGAGCAGCCGCTCGGGGGTCGGCAGGCGGCTGGCCTCGCGCTTGGCCTCGACCACCCGCGAGCGCAGGTGCACCAGCATCGAGGGGATGTCGATGGCGACCGGGCAGGCATCGAGGCAGGCGCCGCAGAGGGTCGAGGCGAACGGCAGCGACGGGTTGTCCGCCACGCCGGTCAGCTGCGGCGACAGCACCGCGCCGATCGGTCCCGGGTAGACCGAGCCGTAGGCGTGCCCGCCGGTCCGCTCGTACACCGGGCAGACGTTGAGGCAGGCGGAGCAGCGGATGCAGCGCAGCGCGTCGCGGCCCTGCGGGTCGGCGAGCGTGGCCGTGCGGCCGTTGTCGAGCAGGACCAGGTGGAACTCCTCCGGGCCGTCCCCCGGGGTGACGCCGGTCCACATCGAGGTGTAGGGGTTCATCCGCTCGCCGGTCGACGACCGCGGCAGGAGCTGCAGGAACACCTCCAGGTCGCGCCAGGTGGGCACGAGCTTCTCGATGCCCATCACGGTCACCAGCACCCGCGGCAGGGTGAGGCACATGCGGCCGTTGCCCTCGGACTCGACCACCACCAGCGTGCCGGTCTCCGCCACGGCGAAGTTCGCCCCGGAGATGGCCACCTCGGCGTCGAGGAACTTGCGGCGCAGGTGCAGCCGTGCCGCCTCCGCCAGCGCGCGGGGCTCGTCGCTCAGCCCCGCGGGGGCGGGCACGCCCACGGCGCCCATCTCCCGCAGGAAGATCTCGCGGATCTCGGCGCGGTTGCGGTGGATCGCCGGCACCAGGATGTGGCTCGGCGCGTCGTGGCCGAGCTGCACGATCAGCTCGGCGAGGTCGGTCTCCCAGGCGGCGATGCCGGCGTCGGCGAGCGCCTCGTTGAGCCCGATCTCCTGGGTGGCCATCGACTTGACCTTGACCACCGAGCGTGCCCCGGTGGCGCGGACGATGCCGGCGACGACGCGGTTGGCCTCGACCGCGTCGCGCGCCCAGTGGACCGCGCCGCCGCGCGCGACCACCTGCTCCTCGAGCTGCACCAGGTAGCGGTCGAGGTGGGCGAGCACGTCGTCCTTGATGGCCGCGCCGGCGCCGCGCAGCTCGGCCCAGTCGGGCAGCTCGGCGACCACCGCCGCGCGCTTGGCGCGGATGGTGGTGGTGGCCTTGCCGAGGTTGCGCCGGAGCTGGGTGTCGGCCAGCGCGGCGCGCGCCGCCTCGGGGAAGGGCCGGGAGCCGCGCAGGTGGCCGACGCCGGGCGGCGCCGCCGGCATGCCGAGGAAGGTCCTGGTCACCGGCCCACCGCCTCCGACTCCGTCGAGGCGAGGACCTCGGCCAGGTGGACGGTGCGCACGCCGGTGCGCAGCCGGCTCAGCCCGCCGCCGATGTGCATCAGGCAGGAGCTGTCGCCGGCGCTGCACACCTCGGCGCGGGTCGACAGCACGTTGCGCATCTTGTCGGCCAGCATGGCGGCGGAGACGTCCGGGTTCTTGAGCGAGAAGGTGCCGCCGAAGCCGCAGCACGACTCGGCGTCCGGAAGCTCGACGAGGTCGATCCCGCGCACCTCGCGGAGCAGGCGCAGCGGCCGGTCGCCGACGCGCAGCAGGCGCAGCGAGTGGCAGGTCGGGTGGTAGGTCACCCGGTGCGGGTAGTAGGCGCCGACGTCGGTGACGCCGAGCACGTCGACCAGGAACTCCGACAGCTCGTAGGTCCGCGACGCGAGGCCTTCGGCAGCCGCGGCCAGGCGCTCGTCGCCGGCCTGCTCGGCCAGCCAGGCGTGCTGGTGGCGGGCGGAGCCGGCGCAGGAGCCGCTCGGCACCACCACCGCGTCGTAGCCGGCGAAGGCGGCGACGTGCCGGCGCACCAGCGGCAGGGCCTCGCGGGCGTAGCCGGTGTTGATGTGCGCCTGCCCGCAGCAGGTCTGCGCGAGCGGTACCTCGACGCGCTGGCCGAGGCGTTCGAGCAGCTGCACCGTCGCCTTGCCGACCTGGGGGAAGATCCCGTCGACCAGGCAGGTCACGAACATGGCGACGCGCACGCTCAGCCCCCCGTGGTCGGCTCGTAGCGGCGGATCGCCTGGGTGGCGCGCAGCAGCGCCCGCAGGGCGCCGAGGTCTCCTTCGACCGACCCGTGCGCGCGCGCCTGGACCAGGACGTTGCCGAGCGCGCTCGCCTCGACCGGCCCGGCCTCGACGGGCAGCTCGCAGGCGTCCGCGGTGAGCTGGCACAGCAGCCGGTTGCGCGCGCCGCCGCCGACCA
>WNGA01003172.1_pt1 | contig 31898 bp, 28 predicted proteins | sample 5400061 | NCBI WGS metagenome assembly WNGA01 (sample SAMN13153366, study PRJNA577476) | soil metagenome | isolation source: 100 cm soil or saprolite under grassland replicate 2 | place: USA:California | collected 2016-06-15 | reverse complement strand
GCCGCCGCCCTGCGCCTGGAGCCTGGTGTGATCTACCTGCTGGCCTCCGAGAACACGCGAGTGTCACCGCGTGCGCTGCGCGAGGACGGGTCACCGGCGGCGCCCGTGCTGGTGACGTGGACGTCGCTACGATCCGACGTTGCCAGCGTGGATCAAAGTGGCAATGTCGTCGCCCTTTCCCCCGGCCAGGGCACGATTCAGGCGACAGCTACTGGCGGGCTCACGGCTACCGCTCCAGTCGTCGTCCAGCAAGCGGAGTACACGGTGCGCGAGGGGTCGCCGCTCAAGCTTTCCCCCGGTGAGGTCGATACCCTACATGTGATCGTCGCAGCGCAGAACAACCGGACCGTGAACCCGCTGGTGCTGCAGTGGGCGTCGAGTGATCAGAGCGTAGCCCGCATCAGCCTCGGCGGCGTCGTCACCGCCGCTGGGCCGGGCAAGGCGATTTTGACCGTCTCAGGCCTGCTGCAGAGCAAGAACATCGACGTATCGGTTCACCCAATCGTTGAAAAGCTCTCGGTTCGCCCCACCGTCTCCGCCGAGGTGCCGGTGGCCCTCACCGGAACGGTCAAGTTCGAGGCCCAGGCGCTGACATCGGATAACACGCCTGTTCCGGAGGCGCCGCTCCGCTGGAGCGTCGCCGATCCAGCCATCGCGAGCTTCGATCCGCAAACCTGGACGCTGACCGGACGGGCCGTTGGAAAGACGCAGCTGACGGTTCGTGGGCCGCGGACCGGGCTGATCGCCGTCTGGAATGTCAGCGTCATCGCGGGGTCGGTGCGGTTTACCCAGCCTCGCGTGGGCATCGGGCTCAATCAACGGCACACGTTGCGGGCGAACTACGCCGACGATCAGGGCAACGTCCTGGGACCGGCTACAAACCTCACCTGGAGCAGTGACAATCCCCAGGTAGCGACCGTCGGCGAGGATGGGACGGTCTCCGGGACCGGCTATGGCCATGCGCACATCACCGCGGCCGCGCCCGGCGGCAAGAGTGCGGCGGCCGACGTCTATGTCGTTGGCGAGATCATCGTCGCAAGCTCGCGCACCGCGGGCAAGTTCCAGCTCTATGCCGCGGAGCGTTCCAACCTCGCGCAGCTCACGAAGCTCACCCCTGATACGTCGTCGGCCACCGATCCGGCGTTCTCGCCCGACGGCTCACGCATCGCGTACGTCTCGCAGCGTGACGGCAACGCCGAGATCTACGTGATGAATGCGGACGGCACCGGGGCCGTGCGGGTGACCAATGATCCGCAGCCCGATGGGCGGCCGGCGTTCACGCCCGATGGGCAGGCCATCGTTTTCCATTCGTCGCGCCCAGCCCCCCCAGCCCCCCCAGCCCCCCCAACGCCCCAAGCCTCCGCGGGCAAACAGCAGATCTGGACGGTGAACCTCGACGGCACGGGACTCACGCAGCTCACGCGCGACTCGGTCAATGCGTCGCCCACGGTGTCCCCCGACGGGCAGACCGTCGCGTATGTCTCGACACGCAATAAGGACTCCGACATCTGGCTCATGGGCCGCGACGGCTCGAACCAGCGCCAATTCACCCGCTCCCCGCAGCAGCGCGAAACCGAGCCGCGCTTCCTGCGGGACGGTACGCTCGCCTATCTGGTCGAACGGCGGGACGGCAATCGCACGGTGCAGCAGGTGATGCGCGCCGATCTGGCGACGGGCAATGTCACGGCGCTGACAGGCACCGATCTGGCGATCGCATCGTTCGCCGTTTCTCCGTCCGGTGACCTCGTCGCGCTGGTCGTCAACGCCGAGCCGCAGAATCGCCGCAATCCCGCGTATCGGGTCTATATCCAGCCGGTCAGCTCTGCGACCCCGGTCCCCATGCCGACCACAGGGACAGAGCAGATGATCACGCCGACGTTCCGGCCCTAATAGGAGTCAGGAGTCAGGAGTTGGGATTCTGGGGGAACGAATGCGCGCCTGCGTTCTGACCGCCACCGGCGGTCTCGACCACCTCCAGATCACCGAAGTGCCTGACGCACCCGCACCGCGGGCGGGCGAAGTCCGCATCGCCATTCGCGCGGCGGCGCTCAATCATCTCGATCTGTTCGTTGCCGAGGGCATGCCAGGTGGGGCCGATCGCTTTCCGCACATCGTCGGCGCCGACGGCGCCGGCGTGGTCGAATCGGTCGGGTCCGACGTGAAAACGGTGAAAGTCGGCGATCGCGTCATGCTCAATCCGGGCATCTCCGACTACACGTGCGAGTTCTGCCGCGCCGGCGAACATTCCCAATGCGTCAATTACCGGCTGCTGGGAGAGCATCTGCCCGGGACGGCCGCCGAGCTGGTGACGGTTCCTGCGCACAACGTCGGGCGGATTCCGCAATTGTCTCCCGAGCTAACATGGGCGGAGGCCGCCGCCTTTTCGCTTGTTACACTCACGGCGTGGCGCATGCTCGTCACGCGCGCGCAGCTCAAAACGGGTGAGACCGTGCTGGTGTGGGGCATCGGCGGCGGGGTTTCCTTGACCGCGCTGCGCATCGCCAAACTGCTCGGCGCCCGGGTGATCGTGACATCCTCGGACGACGCGAAGCTCGCCGCCGCCAGACAGCTCGGCGCCGACGTCACGTTGAATCACAAGACGCAAAAGATCTCGCAGGAAATCCGGGCGCTCACGAACAAGCGGGGTGTAGACGTGGTCGTCGAAAACGTCGGGGCGGCTACGTGGGATGAGTCCTTGCGCTGCCTGCGGCGGGGCGGCCGGCTGGTCATCTGCGGCGCCACGTCGGGGCCGCAGGTCGGGCTCGATATTCGCCGGTTGTTCTGGCATCACTGGAGCATTCTCGGATCCACGATGGGGAACGCGGCCGAGTACGCGGAAATCGTCCGACGGCTCGGCCAGGGGCAGCTGCGGCCGATCGTGGATCGGGTCTACCCAATCGTCCAGGCCCGTCAGGCGTTCGAGCGGCTCGCGAAGGGCGAACAGTTGGGGAAGATCGTGGTGGAGTTGCCTTCAAGAGTCTAAGTAGTTAATTTTTATCAACTTAGCCATACCCCGGCTCCTGATTCCAAACTCCTAACTCCTGACTTTAATGACCGGTCCTAACGTTCGAGAGCGGATCCTCCCGCGCCTCATCGCGGTGCACCGCCGCATCCTGTACGCCATGCACGAGCTCGGCCTGGTCCCAGGCCGGCCCTATAAGAAGGCGGCGACGGTCGTCGGCGACGTGCTCGGCAAGTATCACCCCCACGGCGACATCGCGGTCTACGACTCGCTCGTGCGGATGGTGCAGGACTTCTCGCTGCGCTATCCGCTGATCGACGGCCAGGGAAACTTCGGGTCGGTCGACGGCGACTCGGCTGCGGCGTACCGCTACACGGAAGCGCGGCTCACCCGCATCGCGATGACGATGCTGGAAGACATCGACAAGAACACGGTCGACTTCGTCCCCAACTTCGACGACCGGTTGCAGGAGCCCACCGTCCTGCCGGGACGCTTGCCGAACCTGATCGTGAACGGCTCGGCCGGCATCGCCGTCGGCATGACGACGAACATCCCGCCGCACAATCTCAGTGAAATCGTGCAGGCGATCGTCCACCTGGTGGACCATCCGACCGCCACGATCAGGGACATCCGGAAGTTCGTCAAAGGGCCCGACTTCCCGACCGGTGCCATCATTTACGGGCGCGAAGGCATCAAGGAGTGCTACGAGAAGGGCCGCGGCCGGATCATCATTCGGGCGCGCGCCATCGCCGAAGAGAAGGAATCGACCGGCAAGCAGCAGATCGTGGTGACCGAATTCCCCTACCAGGTGAGCCCGGAGCGCGTGCACGAGCAGATCCGCGATCTCGTGCTGGCGAAGAAGCTCGAAGGCATTTCCGACGTGCGGAACGAGTCCGACAAGGAAGGCATCCGCCTCGTCATCGAGCTGAAGCGCGACGTCATCCCCATGGTCGTGCTCAATCAGCTCTACAAGCACACGCAGATGCAGCAGACCTTCGGCGCCATCATGCTGGCGCTGGTGGACGGCGGGCCGCAGGAGATGACGCTGCTCGAGATCCTGCAAAACTTCATCGAGCACCGCCACACCGTCATCACGCGCCGCACGCAGTTCGAGCTGCAGCGCGCCCAGGACCGCGAGCACATCCTCGAAGGCTTGAAGATCGCCGTCGACAACATCGACGAAGTGATCAAGATCATCAAGAAGTCGAAGGACACGCCGTCGGCGGACGCCGCCTTGCGCAAGCGCTTCAAGCTCTCGGAGAAGCAGTCGGCCGAAATCCTCAACATGCGCCTGGCGCGGCTCACCGCCCTCGAAATCACCAAGCTCGAGGAGGAGCTGAAGGACGTCCGCAAATTCATCAAGGAGTGCAAGGAGATCCTCGCGTCCAAGCCGCGCCGCATGAAGATCCTGAAGGAAGAGCTCACGGAGCTGGCGCAGGGGTTTGGGGACGAGCGGCGCACCGAAATCGTCGCCGATCAGGGGGAGTTCTCGATCGAGGACCTGATCGCCGAAGAGGACATGGTGATCACGGTCTCGCACGCGGGCTACATAAAACGGTTACCGGTTTCCGCGTATCGGCGGCAACGGCGTGGTGGGAAAGGAGTCATCGCCGCTCACCAGAAGGAAGACGACTGGGTCGAGCACCTCTTCATCGCGTCGACCCATGACTACGTCATGTTCTTCACCGAGCAGGGCCAATGCTACTGGCTCAAAGTCCACGAGATCGCGCAGGCGGCGCGCTCCGCCCGCGGCAAGCCGATTCTCAGCTGTGTCGCGATGAAGCCCGACGAGAAAGTTGCGGCGCTCGTGCCGGTGCGGGAGTTCTCCGAAGATCAGTTCCTGCTGTTCGCGACCAAGGACGGCGTGGTCAAGAAGACCGTGCTCTCGGAGTTCGGCAATCCCCGCTCGGTCGGCATCCGCGCGATCAATATCGAGAAGGGGTCCAGCATCGCGGCGGTCGCGGCATCATCACGCTGAAGCGCAGCGACAAGACGGGCGACATCGTCGCCCTGAAGGAAGTGTTGCCCGACGACGAGCTGATGATGATCACCAAGAAGGGGATCATGATCCGCGTCCCCGTCGAAGGCATCCGCATTTCGGGCCGCAATACGCAGGGCGTGAAGGTCATGAACCTCACTCCCGGTGACCTGGTCGTGGACGTGGCTCGCGTAGTAAAGGAAGATGAGGAGGAGGTCGAAGCGGACGACGACGAGACACCCCCGCCCGCGCCGAAGTCCAAGGCCAAGGCGAAGGCCAAAGCCAAGAAGTAGCGTGGTCACTGCCCGGGACATCCAGGAAGCCGCAGCGGGCCTGCGGGGGGTCGCACGCCGCACTCCGCTGGTCTTCGTGCCGGAGCTGGGCGCTCACCTCAAGCTCGAGAACGAGCAACCCGTCGGCGCGTTCAAGATTCGCGGCGCCTACAATGCCATTCGGAAACTCGCCGACCCCGCGCGGCAGCGCGGGGTCATCACCTACTCGTCGGGCAACCACGGCCAGGCCGTCGCGTATGCTGCCAAGCAATTCGGCGTGCGCGCCGTGGTGACGATGCCCGAGACGGCGCCCGCGGTGAAGGTGGAAGGCGTGAAGCAGTGGGGTGGGGAAGTGGTGTTCGCGGGCCGCACGTCCGAAGACCGGCGCATCAAGGCGGAAGCGATCGCGGCGCAGGACGGCCTCGCGATCGTGCCGCCGTTCGATCATCCCGACATCGTCGCGGGCCAGGCGACCGTCGCGCTCGAGATCGTCGAGCAGCTGCCGGAGGTCGAGACGGTCGTGGTGCCGGTCGGGGGCGGCGGTCTGATCTCGGGGATCGTATCCGGCTTGGCTGCGGCAAAGAGCAAAGCCGTCGTCTGGGGCGTCGAGCCGGCCGGGGCGCCGAAGCTGCACCATTCGCTCGCGGCCGGCGCGCCGGTGCGGCTCGAGCGTACCGCGAGCATCGCCGACGGGCTGATCACGCTCACGGTCGGCGCCATCCCGTTCGCCGAGCTGGCGCGGGAGCGCAAGCGGATTCGCGGCGTCGTCCTGGTCGAGGATGACAGTATTCGCGCCGCCGTGCAGTTTCTATGGCGCACCTGCCGGCTGGCGATCGAGCCTTCCGGCGCCGCAACGACGGCCGCGCTACTCGCCGGTGCGGTCCCCCGCTCCAGCACCACGGTCCTGGTGGTGAGCGGCGGCAATGTGGATCGCTCGTTGCTCGAGGCTCAGGATTGAAAACCCGAGTGCTGGTCGCCGATGACGATGAATCGCTGGTCCGTACCCTGACCTGGATCCTCAAGGAGCACGGGTACGACGTCGACGTCTGTCCGGGCGGCGATGGGTTGTTCGCCAAACTCGAAGAGGTCAAGCCGGCCCTGCTGCTGCTCGACATCATGATGCCCAAGGTCGACGGCCTGCAGCTGCTCGAACGCTTGAAACAGGACGAGCGCTACAAGGACCTGCCCGTCCTCATGGTGTCGTCGATGCCGCCGGAGGAAGCCACGGTGCGCGCGCTGGGCCTCGGCGCCGCCGACTTCATCTCCAAGCCGTTCCGGGTGCGCGAGCTGCTGGCGCGCGTGGAAGCGCACATCCGGGTGGGGCGCGCGCTCGGGCAGGCGCGCGAAGAGGCGCGCAGCCGCGCCGCGATGGTGGACATCCTCCACGAGGTCACCGACTCCCTCAAGCCGGACGAGATCTACCACATCCTGGCGCGTCGCGTCGCCCGGGCGCTCAACATCTCCAAATGCTCGATGGTGCTCGCGAAGCCGGGCGACCAGCAGGGCATCGTCGTGGCCGCGTACGAAAACCCGATGCTGCGCAATCTGCAGATCGACCTGGCGCGCTACCCGGAGATCCGGAAGGCCGTCTCGACGGGCCGCCTGGTCCTGGTCGAGGACGTCGCGACCGACCCGCTGTACGAGGACGAGCGCCGCCGCTGGGAGCGCGAGGAGATCAAGGTCCCCACGCGCTCGGCGGTGGCCCTGCCGTTCTGGATGAAGGACCAGCAAATCGGCGTCTTCTTCCTGCGGACGACCGGTGACGACCCGCCGCTCACGCGGGCCGACGCGCAGTTTGCGGAAACCGTCATCAAGACGGCCGTGTCGGCGATCGAGAAGGCGTACGACTTCGAAACCGCGGTCTCCGACAAGCAACGGCTCGAGAAGCTCGCGCTGACGGACGCGCTCACCGGCTGCATGAACCGCCGCGCGCTGGCCGAAGCGCTCGCCCAGGAGCTCGATCGCGCGCGCCGCTACAACCTGGCGCTGACGATTCTGCTCGCCGACATCGACCGTTTCAAATCGATCAACGATACGCACGGCCACATCGCGGGCGACTCGGTGCTCCGCCAGGTCGGCGAGCTGCTGCGGCGCGAGGCGCGCTCGGTCGATATCGTGGCGCGCTACGGCGGTGAAGAGTTCGTGGTCGTGATGCCGGAGACCGCGCCGCACGGCGCGCAGATCTTCGCCGAGCGGTTACGGCGCCGCGTCATGCAGCGGGACTTCGCCGATCCGGGCGAGGACCCGCTGCACGTGACGATCAGCATCGGCGTCGCATCGTTCCCCGACGATCGCGTGCACAGTGCCGACAGCTTCGTGTCGCTGGCCGATCAGGCCCTCTATCGCGCCAAGAACGAAGGCCGCAACTTGGTCCGGCAATGAGTGAGCGCCGCTGTCCCAAGTGCGGGTCCGTCTACACGGACACCGCAGCCCGCTTCTGTCCCAAGGACGGAAGCATGCTGGTCGAAATCCAGTCCAGGAAACCGGCGGCGGCCCCCCCCCCCCCTCCATCAGCGGGGAGTGGGACGGGCGTACGTACACCCCTGCCCCCCGGTAAACCCCCGCGGGGGGGGGGCGGGCCCGACCGCGCCTCCAGCCTCTCCAATCAGATCCTGGATGCGCGTTATCAGGTGTTGCAAAAGCTGGGCGAGGGCGGGATGTCGTACGTCTATCTCGCCAAGGAGATCTCCTCCGAGGCGACCGTCGCGATCAAGGTGCTGTCGCCCCGGCTCGCGTCCGACAAGAGCTCGGTCGAGCGGCTGCGCCGCGAAGCCGGATTGGCGATGCGGCTCGATCATCCCAACGTGTGCCGGATCCTGCGGCTGGGCGAATCGGAAGACGGGCTCATCTATCTCGTGATGCCCTTCCTCAAGGGTGAGCTGCTCTCCGACCGCGAAGTGCGCGGCGGGCCGATGGACATCACGCTGGGCGTGACGCTGCTGAAGCAGATGTGCGCGGGACTGCATCACGCGCACGAGCTGCAGATCATTCACCGCGACCTGAAGCCCGAGAACGTCATGCTGGTGCCGGACGATGGCGGCGGCGCCGAGCGTGCGGTCGTGATGGACTTCGGGCTCGCCAAAGAGCGCCGCGCCGATCCCGCCATCGCCAAGCTCACCGCCACCGGCATTATCCTCGGCACGCCCGAGTTCATGAGCCCCGAGCAGATCCGCGGCAAACCGCTCGACGCGCGCAGCGACATCTACGCCCTCGGCATCGTCGCGTTCGAGATGTTCACCGGCAAGCTGCCGTTCCAGGGCCGCAACGCGCAGGAAATGATGATCGCGCGGCTGCGGAGCCAGCCCGTGCCGATCCGCCAGCTGCGCGGCGACGTCCCCGACGCCGTCGAGAAAGCGCTCGCGCAAGCGCTGCAGACGAGCCCCGACGACCGCTTCGCCACCGCCATCGAATTCGCCCAGGCGCTCAGCGGCTCCGCGGAGTCGTCCGGCTTTCTGGGCAAGCTCAAGGAAAAATTCTCGTGATCGCGCTGATTGCGGTCCTGGCGCTGCAGCAACCGGGCGTCACCGCGATCCGCGCCGGCACGCTGATCGACGGCACCGGTGCCGCGCCGCTCAAGAACGCCGTGGTGCTGGTCCAGGGCGACCGCATCACGGCCGTCGGCACGAGCGTGCAGGTGCCTCTCGGCGCGAGCGTGATCGATCTGTCCGCCGCGACGTTGCTCCCCGGATTCATCGATGCCCACGTACACCTCGCGGGGCGTACGATCGGCGACGGCGACTGGCAGCACAGCCGCCTCACGGAGATGCCGAGCCAGCTGGCGTTGCTGGGGGCGGCACACGCGCAGCAGACGCTGGAAGCGGGCTTCACGACCGTGCGCGTCGTCGGCAGCGCGAGCTTTGGCGACGTCGCGCTGCGTAACGCGATCAACACCGGGTGGATTGCGGGACCGCGCATCGTCGCCGCCGGCATCTCGTTCGGCATTCGCGGCGGCCACTGCGACGAGACGAACGGGTTGCAGCCCGAAGCCCTCGGGCATGAAGGCGGCGTCGAAGTCGGCGTGGCCGACGGCGTGGAGCAGGTTCGCAACGCGGTGCGGTACGCGGTCAAATACGGCGCCGACGTCATCAAGATCTGCGCAACGGGCGGCGTCTTGTCGCTGACCGATTCGGTCGGCGTCCAGCAGTACACCGAAGAGGAAATGCGCGCGATCGTGGAGACCGCCACGCAGCTCGACCGCCGCGTGGCGGCGCACGCGCACGGCACCGCCGGGATCAAGGCGGCGGTGCGGGCCGGCGTGACGTCGATCGAGCACGGCTCGATTCTCGACGCCGAGGCCGTCGCGCTCATGAAGCAGCGCGGCACGTGGCTGGTTCCGACGCTGCTGGCGGGATTCACCGTCGAGTCGCTCGCCACGGCGGGCCGGCTGCCGCCCCCGATCGCGGCCAAGGCGCTCGCGATCGCGCCGCGGATGCACAACTCCTTCAAGCTGGCGCTCGACGGCGGCGTGAAGATCGCCCTCGGCACCGACGCCGGTGTGATGCGGCACGGCAGCAACGCGCGCGAGTTCGGTCTGATGGTGCGCTACGGGATGACGCCGATGCAGGCCATCGTGGCGGGAACCTCGAGCGGCGCGACGCTGCTGGGGCTCGAGCGGGACATCGGCACGATCGCCGCCGGCAAGCGCGCCGACCTGGTCGCGGTGCAAGGCAATCCCCTCGACAACATCCAGACCCTGGAACACGTCGACTTCGTCATGAAGGACGGCAAGGTGTTCAAGCAGGGCGGGCAGGTCGTGGGCCGGAGCGCAGCCGGAGTGCCGTGAAGCGGTCCTACCCCAGTTCCTCCAGTGCGCCTCGCAAAAGACCGCGAATGGCGGCGATATCCTGCTCCGCTGTCGCCCAGACGATTTCTTGATTGATGGCCCAGTATTGATGGGTCACCTTATCGCGCATCTTCGCGAGGAGAGACCACTCAACCTGGGGGAGCTCGACCTCTAGGGACGGGTCCGCGGCAACCACTGCCTTGGCGGCCTCCCCCAACACGACGATTTGGTAGACGATCGCATCGCGCAGGGCGGGGTCGGCGTCAAACGCGGCGCGCCCGCGTTCGACGTAGCGTTCGATGGCTTCAGCGGCCGTAAGCATGTGCCGCATCCGCTCCAGGGCCGCTTCCCGCCCTTTAGACAGGCACGGCCTCGCGCAGCGCGGTCGCGCGAATGGACTCGCGCAAGCTCTCGGGTGTCACGACGTCGGCGGGATGCTGGAGTAGCTCCTCCAAGCGCACTTCCAGGCGCGTGAGGTCGAGCAGGGTTCGACCCGGTTCGAGCGAAACGAGAAAATCGATGTCGCTCCCCGACGTGTCGTCGCCGCGCGCCACGGAGCCGAAGAGGCGAACGTCCCCGGCCCCGTTTTCTGCGGCCGCCTCCAGGATCCGGCCACGGAGCCGCACGATTTCGTCGCGCATCCGCGGGCGCGCCGACGCGCTGCGCACACGCGCCTGGATCTCCTCGAGCGCGCGCTGCCGCTCCCTCGGGCCGCCGACGCGGATTGCGTCCGCGAGCGTCAGCATCTCGTAGGTGGCAGGCGCGCGTTTGGGGAGCTCGATCGCTTGAGGATACAGCGGTGCGATTGCCTCTCCCTCCACGGGTCCCTCGGGATCGGGCCAAACGATCATGTCTTCGGCCACGATGTGCTTTGCCAGGGGCGGCCCGGCGTGTGCCGTGGGAACGCCCCGTGCTCGCGCACCTGGCCGCGCGGGAAACGCATAACGCAGGCCGTGAGCGAGGAACTCGTGGAGGGCTAGCCAATTCACGACACGGCTACTCGGCCGCAGCAGGCCGGCAGCCTGCAAGCGACGCACGGCCGCATGTGCCGTACTCGAGCTGATGCCGAGGTCGGCACTCAGTTCGTCGTACTTCAACTCGGGACCCTCCGCGAGCCTCAGGCCAACCACTACGTCAACTGGCTTTAGGGGCTGGAGCGCAATCATGCGACCCTCCTAGTATTCGCTATTCGCGAATAGAGAATATAGCCAGCAAGTGCACCGAGTCAATGGCCAATTGACGTTATATTTGCTATAGCTTACTGTTCGCGCATGGAAGATTTTGCCACGCAGATCAGCGACCTTCGCAGCAAGCTGCAGCTCAGCCAGGAAGAACTTGCAACCAGGCTAGGCGTGTCCTTCGCAACCGTCAACCGCTGGGAGAGTGGGAAATCCAAACCCCAGCGCGCCCAGCGAGAAGCGGTCGAACGCCTGCTAGGGGAGGCGGGCGGCGAATCCGATCCCAGTGCCCCACCCGATACCAGCCCGACCACCCGACGCCGCCGCGGAATCTCCCACAGCAAGGTCCTCGGCACCCGGAGCATGGAGCAGATGCTCTGGGACGCTGCCTGCTCGATTCGCGGGGAGAAAGACGCGCCCAAGTTCAAAGACTACATCCTGCCGTTGCTATTCATCAAGCGCCTTTCCGACGTCTTCGACGACGAGCTGGCGCGGCTGGCCGAGCAGTTCGGCGATCGCGACACGGCCCTGGCGTTGGTGGAGGAGGAAGCGAAGGGAACGACGCAGCCGAGCCAGCGACTGGTGCGGCTTTACATCCCCCCCGAGGCTCGCTGGGGTGTGGTAAGTGGCCGCGTGGCCTTCGACTGGCCCGCTGACCGCCGTCCCCGCACCCTCGGCGAACAGCTCACACTCACCACGCGCGCGATCGTGCGGCACAACCCCGGACTCGCCGGCGTGATTGACGTAGTGGATTTCAACGAAACGCGCAACGGCGAGCGCGAGATCTCCGACTCCGCGTTGAAGGGCGTAATCGAGACGTTCTCCGATCCGCGCTACCGCCTGGGCTTGCACGACGTGGAGCCCGACTTCCTCGGCCGCTGCTACGAGTACCTGTTGCGCAAGTTTGCCGAGGGGTCGGGGCAGAGTGCCGGCGAGTTTTTCACGCCCACCGAGGTGGGGTTCCTCATGGCCGAGATCCTTCGACCGCGGCCGGGCGAGGAGTGCTACGACTTCGCGTGCGGGTCGTTCGGGTTGCTGGTCAAGCTGCAGCTCGTGTGCCGGAGGCTCGATCCGCTGTCGAAAGTGCCGCTGCGCCTCTACGGTCAGGAGCTGCAGGCCGAGAGCTACGCGGTGTCGTGCATGAACCGGATCATTCACGACATGCAGGGTGAGGTGGTACGAGGCGACTCGATCCGCAATCCCAAGTTCCGCGAGGGCGATGCCCGGCTCAAGCAGTTCGACATCGTGGTGGCGAATCCGATGTGGAACCAGCCGTTCGACCCGGACGTGTACGAGCACGATCCGTTCGGGCGGTTCGAGGAGCAGGGGGGCACCACTGCGGGGAAGGCTGACTGGGCGTGGCTCCAGCACACGCTGGCGACGATGAAGGATGGTGGGCGGGCGGCCGTCGTCCTCGACACTGGTGCGGTGACGCGCGGGTCGGGCAGTAAGAACGAGGACCGTGAGCGCAACATCCGGCGCTGGTTCGTGGAGCACGATTACGTGGACGGCGTGATTCTCTTGCCCGACAATCTCTTCTATAACACGACCGCCGCGGGCGTGATCGTCGTGTTACGCAAGGGGAAGCCCAAAGAGCGGCGCGGCAAGATCGTGCTCGTCAATGCAAGTCGGGAATTCAAGAAGGGGAGTCCTAAGAACTACCTGACTGAGGAAGGAATTGGGCGAATTGCGGACGCGTACTCGGGAAGCGAGAACCTTGAAGGTCTTGCTGCGGTGATCTCAACTGGCGAGGCGGCCGCTACGGACTGGAACCTTTCGCCATCCAGGTACATCGGAAACGCTTCGAACGCAGAGTTCCGGCCTCTTACGGCCATCAAGGCTGAGCTGGACGAGCTGAGCGCGGAGAGCGCAACCGCGCAGGCCGAACTCGACCGCGTGTTGAAGCAAATGGGGATCTGACCGGTGTCGATCTTCGAAACCTCCCTGCCGGAAGGATGGGTTTGGGAACCGCTAGGGCGGCACTATCGAATCACGAAAAAACCCCGAGCGCTCGATTACGCAGGACAAGAGCGGATTCCCTTCGCCCCTATGGAGGCGGTCCCGGCGGGGGGTAGCGCGAGCATTCGGTACGACAGTCGGCTCCCTGAAGCGATCACCAGCGGGACCTACTTCGAGCGCGGAGACGTCCTCGTCGCCAGAATCACTCCGTCATTCGAGAACGGGAAGCAAGGGAAGGCAGACGACTTGCCCGCGGCATTCGGCGTTGGCTCGACCGAGCTGATCCCGCTGCAGCCGATTGGGAAAGGGGACCCGTGGTACCTCTTCTACTACCTCCTCCACCCGGACGTACGTGATCACCTGACCGGGAAGATGGAGGGATCGACGGCTCGGCAGCGCGTCCCAGATCAAGCGTTACTGGAGTTGATGGTGCCAACTCCCCCACCAACAGAGCAGGCAAGGATTGCGTGCGTATTCCGTGTTTTACAGCGCCTCCGGGACGTGGAGGCGCGGGCGATCCTTGCCACCCGCGAGCTGAAGCAGGCCGCGATGCAACAGCTCTTCACGCAGGGGTTGCGCGGTGAGGAGCAAAAGGAGACGGAGATCGGGCCGGTACCAGCGAGTTGGGACGTGGTCAGGCTCGGGACGCGCTGCGATGTTGTAAGCTCTTCCCTCTCCTACACCGACTTCTCGGCAATGCAGGACATCTCAACCGCGGAGACCGTTAAGGCGATGGGCGTGAAGGTGTCAGACATGAACCGGGAAGGAAACTCGGTACGGTTCACGCACTCTGCGATCGAGAAGCACGTCCCGCGCTCAGTCGCGGAGCGGAGACTGGTGCCGCCCGACACGATTGTGTTTCCGAAACGGGGGGCCGCGATCGCAACCAACAAGAAGCGCTTGACGACGGCGTGGACCGTGCTGGACCCAAACCTGATCGGCGTGCGGGCGCGTGAGCAGCTCACCACGGCTTACCTCTTTTACTGGCTGCAAAGCTTTGATCTAAGGTCGATCACGGAGCCCGGCCCGACCCCGCAGCTCAACAAGAAGCACTTGGTGCCGCTATCGATGCCGGTACCCTCAGACTATGGAGAGCAAGCAGAAATCACCGCTGTCCTCGAAGCGATTGATGAGAGTTTAGACGTCCACGAACGCAAGCGTGCGGCCCTGGAGCAGTTGTGCCGGGCACTGCTTAACGACTTGATGACCGGCCGCCTGCGCGTTCGGGACTCGGGCGAAGGCGTCGCTGCATGAGGCCGAAGACCACCAAGCCGGTCCCCACCTTGGCTCCCCGCCACCTCGCTAACGAGGCGGCCACGGTCCAGTTCCCCCTCGTCCGTCACGCGAGCGACGTCGGTTGGACCGTCGTGTCGAAAGAAGACGCGCTGCGCAAGCGCGGTGGCGAGCAGGGGTTCTTCTTCTACGATGAGCTGCGGGACGCTCTGCTGCGCCTGAACCCGGGCCTCGTCTCAGCCGACAACGTCCAATCCATTATCAGCCGAATGGAGGGGGTCCGCCCGAGCATCGAGGGTAATCGCGAGATCCTCGAATGGCTGCGCAATCAGCGCACGGTGTTCGACGAGACTGAAAAGCGGCACCGCAACGTTACGGTGATCGACTACGAGCACCCTGAGAACGATCGCTTCCACGTCACCTATGAGTGGACTTCTCGGGCTCCCGGCCGCAAAGGCAACCGCGCCGACATCATCTTCCTTATTAACGGCGTCCCTGTCGCCATCGTCGAGAACAAGAATCCCGACAAACGCGATGCCCTGACCCGCGCCGTCACCCAGCTGCGCCGCTACGAAGTCGACACGCCGGAGCTGATGGTGATGCCCCAGGTGTTCAACGTCACCCACCTCATCGAGTACTACTACGGCGTCACCTGGAACTACGCCCGCAAGGCCGTCTTCAAATGGAAGGTCGAGCCGTCCGAGACCTACCGAGAGGCGGTCCACAGCTTCTTCCGTATCCCGCACTTCCTCGAGCTGTTGCGGGAGTGGCTCCTGTTCTACGTCAAGGACGATGAGCTGCAGAAGACGGTTCTGCGGCAGCACCAGACGCGTGCGGTGGCCAAGGTCATCCAGCGCTGTGCTGATCCTAGGAAACGGCGGGGCCTCGTGTGGCACACTCAAGGCGCGGGAAAGACGTTCACCCTGCTTACTAGCGCTCGGCTCATCCTCCAGGATACGAGAGCGTTCCCCGGCGCCACGGTGTTGCTCGTGGTGGACCGTAACGAGCTCGAAGGTCAGCTCTCAGGCTGGGTGGACCGTGTGCTCGGGGAGCTCCAGGGCGCGAGCATCGCCGTGGCACGCGCAGGCTCGCGCGCCGAGCTACAGGACCTGCTCGATCGCGACTTTCGCGGGCTCATCGTCTCGATGATTCACAAGTTCGAGGGCCTGAAGAAGGACTCGTGCACGCGGCCCGACGTCTTCGTCATGATCGATGAAGCGCACCGCTCGACCGGCGGGGACCTCGGTAACTACCTGACCGGTGCGCTCCCCAATGCCACCCTGATCGGGTTCACCGGCACGCCTATCGACAAGACAGCTTACGGCCAGGGCACGTTCAAGACGTTCGGCGCTCAGGACGCCGAGGGCTACCTGGACAAATACACCATCAAGGAGTCCATCGAGGACGGCACCACGGTTAAGCTGCGCCACGCGATGGCGCCGGGGGAACTGGTCGTACCGGCGGATCTCCTCGAACGAGAGTTTCTCGCACTCAAGGAAGCCGAAGGCATCTCGGACATCGAGGAGCTGAATCGCATCCTCGAGCGCGCCGTGACGCTCCGGGCCTTCCTCAAGGCCGACGCGCGGGTCGCGGACGTCGCCCGATTCATCGCGCAGCATTTCCGAGAAAACGTCCTCCCCCTCGGCTACAAAACGTTTGTGGTCGCGGTGGACCGGGAGGCATGCGCCCTCTACAAGCGGGAGCTGGACAAGCATCTGCCGCCGGAGTGGACCGTGCCGGTCTATACGCCGAGTGCCGCGGACGTCGTGGACCGCCCCCTCGTGGCGCAACTCCAGCTCGCCGACGCCGCCGAGAAGGAGGCGCGCAAACTCTTCCTTCGCCCTGACAAAGACCCACGGATCTTCATCGTCACGGACAAACTGCTGACCGGGTTCGACGCGCCGATTCTCTACTGCATGTATCTCGACAAGCCGATGCGGGACCACGTGTTGCTCCAGGCGATCGCGCGCGTCAACCGCCCGTACGAAGACGACGCGGGCCATGCCAAGCCGTGCGGCCTGATCGTGGACTTCGTCGGCGTACTGAAGGAGCTGAACAAGGCGCTGGCGTTCCAGGACAAGGATGTGAGCGGGGTCATCGAAGATCTGGATGTGCTGCTCGCTCGTTTCCGGCACTTGATGGACGGGGAGGCGAAGGAATACCTGGCTCGCATGACGGGAGCCGAGGGCAACGACGCGGTCTTGGACCGCCTCCTCTACGAGACGTTCCTCGAGCCGGACGCCCGCCGCCGCTTTGCAGAACTGTTCCAGGAGATCGAGGAGCTGTACGAGGTCCTGTCGCCCTCGGCCGAGCTGCGAGACTACATCACGCCCTACAATCGCCTAGCGGACCTCTACGTCATGCTGCGCAACGCCTACGGCGCGAAGGAATTCTATTACGGCGATGTCGCCAAGAAGACCGAGAAACTGGTACGTGACAACGCCTCGCTCGCCCAGAACTACCGCATTACGCGCACTGTCGAATTCACGCCGGAGGCCCTTGATGCGCTGAGGCGTAAGCCGGGGAACGACGAGGGAAAGGTCGTGAACCTCGTGCGCGCGATGGAAGAGGCCGCGCAGCATGACGGCGAGACGCAGCCCCATCTACTGAGCATCAGCGAGCGTGCAGCCGCGGTGCTTGAGATCCTCGAGGAACGACGGACGACGACGGACGCTGCGCTCACCCAGCTCGACGCTTTGGTTGCCGAACGGGCTGAAGCGGATCGGCTGCGACGGGACACTGGTCTCGATGCGGAGACCTTCGGTGTGTATTGGGTGTTGCGGCGAGACTATCCCGCTGCGGCTCTCGACTTGTCGCGCGACATCGCAGCGATCCGCGCACGTTTTCCTAATGCAGCAAGCAACGCCGACGAGTTTCGGCAGCTCAAAGCGGAGACCTACAAAGTGCTGATGCGTGTCGTCAGCGGGCGGCCCATGATCGAATTGGCCGAACGAGTCCTCGGCCTCTCTCGCGACCAATGACGCCGACTCAACGCTTCAGCGCTCTGGCGAGTGAACGTTTCAAATCGGTCGTGATTCAATGGGCGAAGCGGCTTCGCGTTCAGCCAAAGCAAGTTCGACTCCAGATGATGACTCGTAAATGGGGATCGTGTTCGCCAGCCGGCCGTGTAAGCTTTTCAACGGACCTTCTGAAAAAACCGAGGGCATTCCGAGAGCGTGTAATCTTGCACGAGTTGCTACATCTCCGTGTTCCGAATCACGGTCGCCTTCATCGCGCCTACGTTTCCGCCTATAGCGTCGAAGTCGTTCCGCGATAATCTTCTCAGCCGTGAAGCGGTTCCCCGCATTCGACCCGCCGGAATACGTCGACTGGAAGCCTGATCCCGCGCTGGTCCGGGCATTCCGAGCCACGATCGAAAGTGATCCCGAGCGCGCCGGGATCGTGTCGACCCTGACTCCTGACTCCAAGCTCCAGCTTTATGGCGGCCTGCTGCGCGCGCGCCTCCATGACATCGAGCTGAAGCGCTGGGTGCGCACCGGCGTGATTTCCAAGGCGTGGCTCGGCATCGGCGAAGAGGCCACCACCGTCGGACCGGTGCACGCACTCGAGCGTGGTCTGGACATCGTCGCGCCGATGATCCGCAACGCTGCGGCCTGCAGCGAGATGGGGATGCCGATCGCCGACATGCTGCGCGCCTATCTCGCGACCGCCGATTCCCCCAGCCGGGGCCGCGATCTCCACGTCGGATCGTTTCCGCACGGCGTGTTGCAGCCGATCTCGCATGTCGGCGACATGGTGCCAGTGATCGCGGGGCTGGCGCTGGCGTTCAAGATCAAGCGCGAGCCGCGCGTGGCGCTCACCTGGGTGGGCGACGGATCCACCAAGACCGCCGCGGCGCACGAAGGGACGAACTTCGCCGCGGTGCAGAGAGTCCCCGCCATTTTCATCATCGAGAACAATCAGGTGGCCCTGGGCACGCGTGTCGAACAGCACCATCTCCCCCCCGATTTCAAGGACTGGCCGGCGAGCTACGGCGTATGGGGAGCGCTATTCGACGGCAACAACGTGCTCGACGCCTTTGCCGCGACGCGGATGGCGGCGGATCGTTGCCGCGCGGGGAACGGCCCCGCGTTGTTGATCGCTGAAACGTTCCGCATGGGGGGCCATGCGACCCACGACGAGCGCGAAGCCCGCGAAACGTTTTCGGCCGAGCTGTTTACGAAATGGGGCAAGCGCGACCCGGTCGGGTTGTACGAGGAGTATCTGAAGGAAGAAGGAACGTCCGAAAAAGTTCTCCTGGACGTGGAAGCCGATATCACCGCACAAGTCGAGCGGGCCGCCGCGCAAGCGCTGGCGAGCCGCGAGCGGATGCCCGAAGGCGCCACAGCTCTCGAGGGAGTGTATGCGCGTCGCAATTAGCATCGCCGTGATCGCCATCGCCTGCCGCAGCCCCCAACCCGCGGCCGGCCAGGAACAGCCGCTCCGGCTTCCGCCAGGATTCACGATCGCGGTGTTCGCGCAGAACCTCGAAGGGGTGCGTTTTCTGGCGCTCGGACCGGGCAACGCGGTGTACGCGTCGCAGCCGGGATCCGGCGTGATCGTCAAACTCACCGATGCGAACCACGACGGCGTCGCCGAAAGTCCCGTGACGGTCGCCACCGGCCTCAAGGGATCGTTCGGCATCGCGTTCCGCAGCGACACGATGTACGTCGCCGACGTCGGCACCGTGAAGCGATTCCGTCCCGGTGCAGCGGAAGGCGAAACGATCGCTCGGATTCCTGGTGGCGGCGGCCACTCGACGCGGACCATTCTGTTCGGGCCGGATGGCAAGATGTACGTGGCCGCCGGCTCGTCGTGTAACCTGTGCGACGAGCGCGACTCGATGCGCGCCGCCGTCACACAGTTCAATCCCGACGGCTCCGGTGGCCGGATCTTCGCGAAGGGACTGCGCAATACCGTCGGGATGGCATTCAACCCCACGACCGGCGAGCTCTGGGGCGGCAACAACGACCGCGACAACCTCGGCGACGACGTGCCCCCCGAGCATGTCAACATCATCAAGGACGGCCGCAACTACGGGTGGCCACAGTGTTATCTGCCGGGCAAGGCCAATCCCGAGTACGGAGCGGCTGACTGCACGCAGGTCGAGCCGCCCGCCATCACCGTGCAGGCCCACTCCGCGCCGCTCGGCTTCGCGTTCTACACGGGCACGCAATTCCCCCGCGACTATCGCGGCGCGGCGTTCATGACGCTGCACGGGTCCTGGAACCGGTCCGTCCCGACCGGCGCCAAGGTCGTGCGCGTGCAGGTGGACAGCGGTGGCCGGCGCGCCACCGGCGTCGAAGACTTCATCGTAGGCTGGCAGCGCCCCGACGGCTCGCGCTGGGGCCGGCCGGTTGGCCTGCTGGTCCTGCCGGACGGCTCGCTGCTGGTGAGCGACGACATGGGTGGCAAGATCTGGAGGGTGACTTATGGACGGTAGGAACGGCGGATCGACGGATCGTCGGATGGTCGGATGGGTTGTGGCGGTGAGCGCTGCGATGGTGGCCGTGATGGCATATTCGTCATCCGCCAATCCGGCGATCCGCCGATCCGTCGACATTCATTCCGAGTACGTCAAGTTTCCCAGCGGCAAGGATACGGTGACCGCCTACATCGCGTATCCGGAGCGTCCGCAGCCCGCGCCCGCCGTGATCGTCATCCACGAGATCTTTGGCATGTCGGACTTCATCCGGCAGACGACCGAGCAGCTCGCCAAGGACGGCTTCGTCGCGATCGCGCCGGACCTGTTGTCGCGCCGCGGCGGCACTCCCGCGTCGCAGGACTCAGCACGGAAGCTGATCGCCACACTGAACGCCGATACGGTGACACAGGACCTCGATGCCACCCGGCGCTACCTCAATTCCTTGCGTCCCGTACGCGCGAACGAGATCGGCGTCATCGGATTCTGTTGGGGCGGCGGCCAGAGCTTCCGTTATGCGACGAATGCGCCGGAGCTCAAGGCCTTCGTGGTGTGCTATGGCCCCAGCCCGAATCCGGCAGACATGGCGAAGATCCGCGCGAAGGGGCTGGGCGTCTATGCGGAGAACGATGCGCGCATCGATGCGGGACTGCCCGATGCGGCCGCGGCGATGCGCGCCGCCGGCAAGGATTATCCGTACGCCATCTATCCGGGCGTCGGGCACGGCTTCCTGCGCACGCGCGAGCAGCCCGAGGTTGCCGACAGCGCCTGGCATGCCGTGCTCCACTTTTTCCGCGGGCAGCTCAAGAGCTAGCGGCGGGCGATCTCCATGAGGTAGGCGCGCGCCCGGTCCAGCGCCGCGTCACGTCCTGCGAGCACGTCAGCGACCCGCACCTCGACGGCGCGCTCCGGGACGATTCCGGTGCGCACGAATTCCCTGCCGTCCGGATACGCGTCGCGCGTGACGGTGACGCGCAGCTGCCACCCGCCCGCGAGCGACAGGACTGCCGTCTGCCCCGTACTGCCGGCCGACGGCTCACCGATGATGGGACCGCGGTTGCCGCCGCGAAACGCCACGAGAAAATCCTCGGCGGGTCCCGCCGTGCGTGACGAGCACAGCACCGCTACGGGGCCGGTGTACGGGACGCGCTCGCGGCTCGGCGGCGGCCAGATCGTGTCGGACGGCGCGGTGAGCCAGGCGCCCGCGGAATCCGGTAAATCGCTGCCCCGGTACGCGGGACGATACTGCGGCGTCCGCCAGCGTGACGTCAGCACCGGGCGCTCGATGAGCCGGGCGAGCATCGCATACCCGTGCTCGCGGCCTCCCGCCGTCCATGTCGTCTCCCGCAAATCGAGGATGAGGCCGTGATGCCGTGGCCCCTCGCGGGGAGCGCCTCCCAGCACGCGATCGAACAGCGCCAGGACGTCGGGATCGGCGAATGAGTTCACCCGCACCCAGATCGCCCCATCCGCGAGCGTGTCGGCTTCGAGTGCCGCCGCCGGCCGCTCGAGCACTGCTTGAGCCGTGAGCGGCACGCTGCGCGTGACGCTCGCTCCCCGCTCCGTGCCGCCGGGGAGCCGCAGCAGCAGATGCAAGGCGGTACTGCGCTCTCCTTCCAGCATGGCCGCCACGGCGCGCTCCCAGCGGCTCGCCTCCGTGGCGGCGGAGATCTCGGGCAACACGGAGTCGCGGATCCAGACCGCCGCGGGAATCCCCTGGACCTCGAGGATCTCCGCCAGCCGTTCAGGGCGCGCGACGCGCATCTCATCGTTCGTGGCGTAGTCCATGATGAAGGGCCGGCGTTCGATGCTCCGCAGCAGCAACGGCGGCCTGGCCACGCGACCCGCTATCGTTACGGGAGGCAGGATCTCGAGCTGGCCGTCATCGAGCAGCGCACCCCAGCGCCGCAGGCGACGAAAGAATTGCAGGTCGGTCGGCCGCGGGGACGCGCCGAGAGAAGTGACTGTCGCCGCGAACGCGGAGTCCCAGTTCGCGCGCACGGCGTCCCAGTAGGCATAGTTGTAGCGCGCTTCCGCCCAGACGCCGGCCGCGACCAGCTGCCGCTCGACGGGCGATGAACGCTGCGCCGCGAGCAGCGCGGGGAACATCACCAATAGCCACGACGTACGGGATGGCATGACCCTAATTTATCTGTTGCTGTTCGCAGCGCCGCAGTTGCTGCTGTACCTGTACCTGCGCGAGCGCCTGCCGCTGACCGCGCGCCGTCCGCTGGCGGTGCTCTTCGTGGTTTTCAACATCCCCTGGGTCATCGTCGCGGTGCGGATGTTCTCCGGCAGCCTGTGGGGCATCAGCCGCACGCCGTACATCGCACCGTGGATCGCGTGGCAGCTGCTCGGCTGGATTTTCTGCGGGCTGATCTGTGTGTATTTGCTCGGCAAGGGGGTATGGTGGCTGGTCCGGAAGGTGCGCGGTGAGCGGTACGCGGTACGCGGGACACCTGGCGAGCAGGCCCGCGCACTGCTCACCGCGGACCGCGCACCTGTTTCACGGCGCCAATTCCTGGCTCGTGCTACGTATGCCTACGCCGCCGCCGGTCTCGGCGTGTCCGCCTACGGTATTTGGAGCGCCGAGCGCCTGCCGTCGATCACCAGGCGCACGCTGCTGTTTCCCGACCTGCCGCCCGGTCTCAACGGCATCCGCATCGCGCATCTCTCGGACGTACACGCCGGCATCCACATGTCGGAAGAGAAGATGCGAGCGATCGTCGCGCAGACTAACGCGCTGGGCGCCGATCTCATCGTGCAGACGGGAGACATGATCGACATCTCCCCATCGTTCATCCCCGACTACGTCCGCGCCTTTCGCGACCTGCACGCGCCCCTCGGCGTGGTGACCGTGCTCGGCAACCACGATCGCTACACCGGCCAGGATGCCGTCATTCGCGGTGTGCGCGATGCGGGCCAGGTCTTCGTGAAGAACGGCGTGCATCTGATCGAGCGCGACGGCGCGGCACTGGCGCTCATCGGCATCGACGACCCCCGCAACTGGCGCGCCGACGATCCCCAGGACGCCGACCTCGATGTGGCACTCCGCCTCACACCGCCGGCGAGGGACGCGTTCCGGATTCTGCTCGCGCACCGCCCCGGTGCCTTCGACGGCGCCGCGCCGCGCGCGATTCCCCTGACCCTCGCCGGCCACATCCATGGCGGTCAGTTCTACCTGCCGGTGGTCGGTTGGTCCCCCGGCCGCCTGATCACGAAGTACGTGATGGGGCACTTCACGCAGGGGAGCAGCCAGCTCTATGTGAGTCGCGGGATCGGCGTGGTAGGGGTGCCGTTGCGGATATTTGTCCCGCCGGAGATCGCGTTGTTTGAGCTGCGACGAAGCTAAGTAGCGCGTGAACGATGGGCCCCCCACGGAGCGACTGTTGCTTTTTGTCGCGAAGTGAGGGGCCCATCGTTCACACGCTAATTGCCTTCCAGCCGGCATCGATCACGAGTCGCACACCGGCATCGCCGGGTTTCCATTCTCCCGCGACGATCTTCTTCAACGCATGGCTGATCGCCGCGAGCCAGACGCCCGCCCAGATCTCCACCGCGCCCGCGCGTACGGTGCCCTGAGCCTTGCCCTCCGCCACGATGCGCTCGATCGCCGTCCGAAACTCCCGCTCCGTCCTGCGACTTTCCTCGTCCAGCAGTGCGTCGAGCGGCTCGAGGAGTCCCAGCTTGACGATGGCCGTGTCACGGACCGCCCCGTCCAACAGGCCGTGCGCGACGGCCGTCAGCTGCGCCCGTGCGGTTCCCGCCTCCGGACCGCGCGAGGTCTCCTGTACCACTTTGGCGGCCCAGCGCTGCGCAGCGCGGTACAGCTCGTTCACTAGCTGCTGCTTGCTCGCGAAATGGCGATAGATCGTCCCCTCCGCGATGCCGGCCTTCTTCGCGATCTGGGCCGTCGTGGTGTCGTGGTAGCCTTTGGTGGTGAACAGCTCCAGCGCCGCACGGATGAGGCGCTGGCGCGTCAGATCGGCGGCGCCCGCGGCGCCCGCGTGGGATAGCGAGGGGTGCGACACGGTGGCGAATCTACTAGCTTTCCCGCCGCTTCAACTCCCATCAATCACTCGGAGGCGGCGTTCTCGATGCGCATGCTTGTGCTGGGCGCTGGGCTACAGGGTTCTGCCTGCGCGTATGACCTACTGCAGCGTCCTGAGGTGGAGCGCGTCACGCTCGCCGATTTGCATCCCCGCCGCATCCCGGCGTTTCTCAGGAAAAAGAAGACCAAGCGGCTGGTGACCGCGAGGCTCGACGCCAAGCGTGGCCCACAGCTGCGGAAGCTGATGCGCGGGCATGACGCCGTCATGAATGCGCTGCCGTACTACTTCAACTTTCCCGTCGCCAAGGCTGCCGTCGCGATGGGGCTGCACTGCGCCGACCTGGGCGGCAACACGGACATCGTGAAGCGGCAGAAGACGCTGCACGCGGCCGCTGCAAAGCGACGGGTCTCGGTGATTCCCGATTGCGGGCTCGCGCCCGGCATGGTCAACATCATCGCGGCGGAAGGGATTCGCCGCGTCGGCGACGCCGACAGCGTCAAGATCTTTGTCGGCGGCCTGCCACAGCAGCCGGAGCCGCCGCTCAATTACCAGATCGTCTACTCGCTCGAAGGGGCGCTCGACTACTACACGACGCCGTCCTGGGTGCTGCGCGAGGGCCGTCCGGAACGCGTGGACGCGCTCTCCGACCTGGAAGACGTGCAGTTCCCCAGCCCGGTGGGCACGCTCGAGGCATTCCACACGGGCGGCGGAATATCGACCATGCCGTGGGCGTATCGCGGCAAAGTGCGCACGATGGAGTACAAGACGCTGCGCTATCCCGGGCACGTGGCGATCATGCGGCCGATTCGCGAGATGGGGCTGCTCTCGTTGGATCCCGTGATGGTGAAAGGCACGGAGATCGTGCCGCGCGACGCGTTCATCGCGGCGGTGTCGCCTCAGCTCACGAAGCCGAACGGGCGGGACCTGGTCGCGCTCCGCGTCGACGTGCAGGGTCAGGATGGCCGTCGCGTCGCGTGGCAGCTGCTGGATTACTTCGATGAGAAGACCGGAATAAGCGCGATGATGCGTACGACCGGCTATTCGCTGGCGATTACGGGGTTGATGCAGGTGGACGGCAGGATCACGGCGAAGGGTGTGCACACGCCGGATGAGGCGGTCCCGTTTGCTGCGTATGTCGCGGAGCTGAAAGAGCGAGGAGTGGAAATCCGGGAGATCAGTAGCTCCAGCTAGTCGCGAAGCTGAACTGGCTGCCCTCGGTCCCTTTGCCGACGTCGAATACGAGCACCGTATTCCGCATGAAAGCCATGGCGACGCCGCCCCCCATGGCGGCATGCAGGCCGTGGCGGGTCAGGCGAACCGCCTCTCCCGGACCGAAGACGCGCCCCGCATCGTAGAACGCGAACAGCTTCACCTCGAGCAGCCGCGGGGCCCAGAGCAAACCGTAGCGTGCCTCCACGCCGCCGACGAGCTTGCCGGGGCCCAGAAAGCGGTCGTCGTAATAACCGCGCAACGACCGCAAGCCTCCGACGGCCACGATCGGCCCTTCACTCGATTCCATAGTCTGTTGCGCCCCGACGGGTGGTGTGCCGGTCATCCTCTCACCCGCGACCCGCCCCGCGAGAATCAGGCGCTGGAGCGGATGGACGTAGGCATGAATCGCCGCCGTCGTCCGCCTATAGCCGCGGCCACTGCCGACGAGCGCTTCGGCAAACACGCCACGATGCGGGTCGGCCTCGAGATCCCGGGAATCGAACACCAGGCCTGCGCGCGTGACGGCATCGTTGAACGGCAGATCCTCCGAGCGGATCGTGCCGGCCAGGCGATCGCGCTGGAAGAGGCTCACGCCCGGCAATTCGCGGAAGTCCGCATGCTCGAATGTGCCGCCCACCAATACGCGGACGGGGCCCACCACCCGACGCTGCAGCGTGAGACGAGCCCCATCTGTCCGGCGGCTGACGCGGTAGAAGTACGAGCGACCAGTGGTGCTGTCGCGGTCATACGTGGTGTTGTTGCCCTGGCCGTAATAGCCGAGCCGGTTGGCGCGCGTGAGACTCAGCGTGAGTCCCAGGCGCCAGCCGTCCCAATACGCCGGCGCCTGCGCGTCGACGGTGAACGCGTAGCTGCCCTGGGTGCTCGCGCCGACGTCCAACGCGATGCGGCCGAAATTCGGCTCCGGCCGCTCGGCGAACCCCATCGGACTCGACCAGTCGTAATGGCCGGCGAGCCAGAATCCGTCGATCGAGCTGTAGTAAAGGAAAGGGTAGAGGTGGTCGACCCAGGTCTTCCGCTGGTTCGCCTCGCCTTGCGCCGCAAGCGGCGATGCCAGCACAATGGCGAGCGCGAGGGTCAGGCGTGCGAGAATAAGGAGGCCGTGTCGCGAAGTTTGGCTTCCGTGCCGTCGTGCGCCGCGTAGCGGTTGGGGTACAGCGAGGCGGCGCCGAATTCCCCTCTCTTGGTGACGGCGTAGAACACGAGGTCGAACTTGGGACGCCCCTGCGGATTGAGGAGCCGCGTCTCGGTCATGGCGACGACGCGTTTCAACGTCTCGAGACAGGCATCGGTCGGCTTCATGCCGCGCCGCATGTGCTCGACCGTGAGGAACCCGCCGCACACTTTGATGTTGGCCTCGCCGAGCCCGGTGGACCCGGCGGCCCCGACGTCATTGTCGCAATACTGTCCCGCGCCGATGATCGGCGAGTCTCCCACGCGGCCGGGAATCTTCCAGGAAAGGCCGGCCGTCGTCGTCACCGAGGAGAGATCGCCCTGCGGCGTCACGGCGTCGCAGTTGATGGTGCCGGTCTTCGTGACGACCAGGTGATCCGAATCCGGGACGTCGAGGTAATTGTCGTTCGGGCTCAGATTGGCGCGCCACCGCAGCCACGCTTCGCGCGAATGCTCGGTCAACAGGTCTTCTTCCTTGAAGCCGTACGACAGCGCGAACCGTTTGGCGCCCTCCCCGACCAGGAAGACGTGATTCGTGTATTTGAGGACCAGCTTGGCGACTTCCGAGGGTGTCTTGATGTTCTCCAGGCAGCCGACCGCGCCGGCGCGCTTGCTAGGACCGTGCATGCAGGACGCATCGAGCTGGACGACGCCTGCGGCGTTCGGCAACCCCCCGTAGCCGACGGAGTCGTCGCTGGGGTCGAGCTCCTGGATCTTCACGCCCTCGACGACGGCGTCGAGCGTGTCTGCCCCCTGCATGAGCAGGTCGAAGGCTTTCTGCACCGCGCGCAGGCCATTCGCGCTCGCGATCGCGACGGGCTTCGCCGCCCAGCGGGACGGGGGAGGGAGCGGCCGCAGCGGCCGCATCGCATGCGGGATTCCCAGCCGCGTGCTCGCGGCGGCACCGCCCGCGGCAGAGCGCAAGAAATCCCGGCGCGTCACGGAGTCGGACACAAGACGGGTTTTAGCCACTCGTCTAGCGGCTGTCAACTTGCTATCGTTCCCACCCCGTGGAGCTTTCGCTCGTGGTCCCCGCGTATAACGAGCGGGACAACCTCGCGCCGCTGCTCGCCGAGATCGCGGCCGCCCTCGCCGGTCGCCACCGCTACGAGGTGATCGTCGTGGATGACGGCTCGACCGACGGCACGCTCGAGGCGCTCAAGGCACTGCGCCCACAGCACCCCCAGCTGCGGATCATCTCCTTTGCGCACAATGCGGGTCAGACGGCGGCGTTCGCCGCGGGCTTTCGGGCCGCGCGCGCGCCGGTCGTCATTACCCTGGACGCCGACCTGCAGAACGATCCGGCCGATATCCCGCGCCTGGTCGACACATTGCAGCGCAGCGGCGCGACCGCCGTTGCCGGCTATCGGGCGACGCGTCGCGACACGGCGTGGAAGCGGCTCCAGAGCCGCATCGCCAATGGCGTCCGTAACCGGCTCAATGGGGAAGTGATCCGCGATACCGGCTGCTCGCTCAAGGCGTTTCGCACCGAAGCCGTTCGCGCGCTGCCGTTGTTTTCGGGGATGCACCGCTTCCTGCCGACACTCGTCAAGATGCAGGGCGGTACGGTGACGGAGGTCGCCGTGGGCCACCGACCTCGCAAACACGGTGTCACCAAGTACGGCATGTGGAACCGGGTGCTGCGCTCTTTGACGGACGCGTTCGCCGTGCGGTGGATGCAGCGTCGGGCGCTGCGCTATCGCGTACGAGAGGAGGTTTGATGGCAGACGCCACGCACGAGCAATGGCTCGCGCAGATCGATGCCGAGCTCGACGGCGAGCTGTCGCTCGTCGAGCGTGCGGCGCTCGCGAAACACCTGGCGACCTGCGGGCATTGCGCGGGGGCGCGCGCCAGCCAGCTCGAGGTGCGTGTCGCCCTGGCCCGCTCGGCCGGGAACCCGCACGCGTTCGTCGTGCCGCGGCCGTCGATTCGCGCCGGCACGCTGGCGATCTGGGTCGCGATCGCCCTGGGGACGGGCCTGCTCGCCGGATGGGCGGCGAACCAGCGCTGGGGGGGGCCCGGCGGCCGCGCCGCGCTCGAGGAAACGCGTGGCACTATCGTCGTTCAGTAGCATCCTGTTGACTCTGGCGGCTCTGCAAGGACCGGGCACCCGGCTTACGTATCGCATTCGGGTCATCGAGCCCGCGGCGGTCGCGCCGCGGGTGCTGGCGAGCGGTGCCGTCAGCGGCCCGCTCGACAGCGACATGCGCCTGACGCTCCGCACCGACTCGGCGGAGGTCGAGGCGCTGTTTCACGTCACGCCGGTCGGTGACACGGTGAGCCTCAGCGGCGGGTTCTTCACGCGGCGCAGAGTGGGGCGATCGCGCCGTGGTCTCCCACTCTGGGAAGAAGACACGTATCGGAGGGTGGTGCGACTGGCGTGGAGTGATACCGCCCGCGTTTACCCTTTTGGGAACACCGCTCGCGCGCTGTGGGTCGAGTTGCAGCTGGAGCGGGAATTCGCGGGCGGCGAGGCGCGCGCGGCGGAGGCGTTCGACCTCGTCGATTCCACGCGCGACTTCCGGCTCGAAGCGGTGGCACGCCCGCGCCGCGCGCGGGTCATCCTGAATCTCGTGCGGGGTGACACCGTCAGCGCGCCCCGTCCGATCGATCTGATTCCGGAGGAGCCGCCCCGCATCGTCCAGCTCGTGCTCAAGGGACGCGCGACGACGCTGGTCGTGAGCCTGACCCGCCCCGATCCGGCACGCTCGGCGCGCGACCGCGCGCTCGCGCTCGACGCCGACGTCGTCTGCCTGCGCGTGTCACCGCCGGCGGCCACGGAGCCGCTCGGCACGATCTGCGGGCGCCTCAACAACGTGGCTCGACAGCTGCCACTGCCGACCGGCGACACGCTCGCCGCCACGTTTGCCTGGCCCGGCCCGCGCTGATGGCTCCGCGGCAGAAGCGTCTCGATCCGTCGATCTTTCACCTGCCGGTCGACAAGATGCGGGAGGGCTACTACTCCGACAAATACTTCGTCCGCGCGCGCGATCTGCTACGCAAAGACGCGCACCGGCCCCGCGTGACGATGCAGGTATTCGGGAAATCGCACGCGTACCTGGGCGGCATCGACGAGGCGATCGCGATCCTCAAACTGTGCGCCGAGCGCTGGGACGAGCTGGTCGTGCACGCGCTGTATGACGGCGACGAGATCCATCCCTGGGAGACGGTGCTGCTGATCGAGGGGCCGTACGACGCCTTCGCGTCGGAACGAACACGCGGCTCGTGGTCGAGGCGGCGAAGCCCAAGGAAGTGATGTTCTTCCCGGCGCGGCACGATCACTGGCTGGTGCAGACCGGTGATGGCTACGCGGCGCACATCGCCGGCGCCATCGGCGTGTCCACCGACGCACAGGCGTCGTGGTGGGGATCGGAGGGGATCGGCACCGTGCCCCATGCGCTCATCGCGGCCTACCAGGGGGACACCGTGCTCGCCTCGCGCAAGTTCGCCGAGCATAGCGATCCCTCGATTCGCCTGATCACCCTCGTGGACTTCGACAACGACTGCGTCGGGACGTCGCTGGCTGTGGCCAAGTTGCTGGGAGACCGCTTGTATGGCGTGCGGCTCGACACCTCCGAGACGCTCGTGGACAAATCGGTCATTCCGCAGATGGGCACGTTCAAGCCGACCGGCGTGAATCCCCAGATGGTCAGCAACGTGCGCCACGCGCTCGACGCCGCGGGTTATCGAGACGTCAAGATCATCGTTTCCGGCGGCTTCACGGTCGAGAAGATCCGCCAGTTCGAGGAACAGAACATCCCCGTCGATGCTTACGGCGTCGGCTCGAGCCTCTTTCAGGGCAGGTTCGATTTCACCGCCGACGTGGTAATGCTCGAAGGGAAGCCGTGCGCGAAGGTCGGGCGGGCATACCGGCCGAACTCGAGGTTGGAACGGGTGACGTAGGGGCGCACCTTGCGTGGCCCGGCGGGTCTGCATAATTTTCCGCTCAAATGAATAATCATGCATCCGTCCCGGTGGGCGTGCTGGGGGCGTCGGGTTATGTCGGTCACGAGCTGCTGCGGCTGTTGAGCGGGCATCCCAACGCCACCGTGGCATTTGCGACCGCCGAGTCGGCCGCGGGCGAACGGGTCGACGGCCAGCAGCTGATCAAGGCCGACGACGCGCCGTGGCAGGACGCCGAGATCATTCTGTCGGCACTGCCACACGGAGTCTCCGGCCGCTACGTGCACGAGGCGCGGGCGGGCGGTAAACGCGCGGTGGACCTCTCGGCGGACTTCCGGCTCTCGCCGGATGCGGTGTACGGACTCACCGAATTCACACGGCCGCGCCTGGCCGATGCCGAGCTGGTAGCGAATCCGGGGTGCTATCCCACCGCCGCGCTGCTCGCGCTGATTCCCCTGGCGCAACTCGGACTCATCGATCCCGCGCGGGAAGTCATCATCGACGCGGCGTCGGGCGTGACCGGCGCGGGCCGCAATCCCAAGCGTGAGCTGCTGTTCGGCGAAGTCGCCGAGGATTACCGCGCCTACGCCATCGGCAACACGCACCGCCATCTCGCCGAGCTGAAGCAATCGCTGGCGCGCGAAGGCGGATTCACGGGCGACCTCGTCTTCACGCCGCATCTGCTCCCGGTGAAGCGCGGCATTCTGGAAACGATTCACGTGCCGTTGACGCGGGTGCTCGATCAAGCGACCGCCGAAGGCCTGTACGACGCGGCGTACGACCACGAGCCGTGCATTCAGGTGATGCACGGGGCGTTGCCATCGCTCAAGGATGTCGTGTATCGGAATCGCGTCGCCATCGGCGTCGCGGAAGTCGCCGATGTCCGGCGGCCGCGCCTGAGCACGGTGGCGGGCAGGCCGTCAGCGCCTGGTCGCGGCGTCTCGGTCTTCCGGTGGAAAAGAAAGACGGTCTGCGCGTGACGACACCCGAGATCGCCCAGATCGTGGAAATGGTGCTGGGTGGCCCGATGAATCGCCTGGTCGTAACGGCGCTCCGGGCCGCGGGACTCGATGCGATCGGGTTGTGCGGCGCCGACGGCGGCCTGCTGACCGCGCAGCCGCTCGAGAACGGCGTCGACCTCGGTGAGGTCGGCGCGATCGTAAACGTGCGCGCCTCATTGCTCCAAAGCCTGCTGCTCGCCGGTCTGACTCCGGTCGTCGCGCCGGTCGCTCCCTCGCCTACACCACCGATCCGTCCGCTCAACGTCAACGCCGACCAGGCGGCCGCCACGATCGCCGCCGCCCTGGGAGCGCATGAGCTGCTTTTCGTGTCCGACGTACCGGGCGTAACGATCGAGGGCGTCGCGCAGCCGACTCTTGCGGCCGCGGAAATCGAGCCGCTGATTGAAGGTGGCGTCGCGACCGGCGGCATGGCCGCCAAACTCCGCGCCGCCGCACACGCGCTCGGGGCGGGTGTTCGGGCCGTACGGATTGGCGATCTCGAGATGTTCGAGCACGCTACCGCCGGCACCCGCCTCCTCGCCGCACCACCGGCGGTTCAACCCGCGTGACGCCGTCGCTCACCACGCCCGACGCCACGGCATTGCTGGGCGTCTATGCGCGCGTCGGTCCCCTCTTCGTCGCCGGCGAGGGCTCGGAGCTCATCGCCGAAGACGGGACGCGCTACCTCGACTTCGTTGCGGGGATCGCCGTCAACGCGCTCGGCTACAACCACCCCGTCTTTCGTGACGCGG
>WNGA01008088.1_pt1 | contig 31902 bp, 32 predicted proteins | sample 5400061 | NCBI WGS metagenome assembly WNGA01 (sample SAMN13153366, study PRJNA577476) | soil metagenome | isolation source: 100 cm soil or saprolite under grassland replicate 2 | place: USA:California | collected 2016-06-15 | reverse complement strand
CGTGGAGAGCGGGTAGTACACCATGGGCTTGTTGTAGATCGGCACGAGCTGCTTGCTGATGGCCATGGTGAGCGGATAGAGCCGGGTCCCGGAGCCGCCCGCGAGGATGATGCCCTTCATACGATTTCGGCGAGTATAGTACATCGCTCGACCTCGAGCGGGAGGACTTCTCGATGCCATCGCGTCGTGATTCATGGCCGTCGGCGGCACGACGCTTGCCGGCGCGCTGGCAGGCCCTACCGCGTGGCGTCCGCTGTCGGTCCGCAGGGCCCACGTTCTCGTCGGGGCGAGTCGTCGACGCTCAACCTGTCCACGGACGGGGCGGTGTTGGGGCTGCCCAACATGACGCCGAACGATCCGGGGGTGAATGCGGCGGCGATCCTCAATGACGCGATCTGTCTGGCCGAGCCCCACGGCATCACGAACATCATCGCCGACCCGGGGACGTATTACCTTTGTCTGACGACACCACCACCACCCGACCTCCCCTATTACGTGGTTCTGAACGACGTCAATGGCCTGACCATCGATCTCCAGGGTTCGTCGGTCATCGTCAAGGGCATCCCCGGGAACGCCATGGCGCAGGCCAGCGCGCTCCTCGCAACCAATTGCACGGCGCTCACGCTGCGAAATTTCAGCATCGACGACGGTCCCTACCGTGCAGCCAGTACAAGCGGCTCGTCCTTCACGCCCGCGGTCATTGGGGGCCTGGCCCGATTTCCAGTTCGTCGTTCCATCTTTGATTCGCTGGCGAATGTGGGTATCATCGAGCGCATGAAGACGCTCAAGGAGATGATCACCGAGGCCCGGCAGGTCGTGCCCGAAGAAGGGCCCGCCGAGCTGCAGAGCCGCCTGAAATCGGGCGATCCCGTCGTCGTCATCGACGTGCGCGATCCCGACGAGTATCGCGACGGTCACCTCGAGGCGGCCAGCAACATCAGCCGGGGCTTTCTCGAGTTCCGCGTGGCCACCGCCGTCTCCGATCCGAAGACGCCTGTCGTGCTCTACTGCCAGACCGGGCTGCGCTCGGTCCTGGCCGCGAGGGCGCTCAAGGACCTCGGCTACGAGAACGTGATCAATCTCCAGGGCGGCTATCAGAAGTGGGTGCAATCGGGCCTGCCCGTCGTCCGTGACGTTCCGATGACGCCGGACCAGATCCAGCGCTACAGCCGCCACTTCCTCCTGCCCCAGGTCGGCGACAAGGGCCAGGCGAAGCTGCTGCGCTCCAAGGTGCTGCTGATCGGCGCGGGGGGGCTCGGCTCGCCGACGGCGCTCTACCTGGCGGCGGCCGGCGTGGGCACGCTGGGCTTGATGGACGGCGACGTGGTGGACATCACGAACCTGCAGCGCCAGGTCCTGCACACGACCGCGGACATCGGCAAGCCCAAGGTGGAGTCGGGCACGCGGACCTTGAAGGCGTTGAACCCCGACATCACCGTGATCCCGCTGCCCATGCGGATCACCGTCGACAACGTCATGGACACCATCAAGGACTACGACCTCATTGTCGACGGCTCCGACAACTTCGAGACGCGCTATCTGGTCAACGACGCCTGCTATCTGGCGGGCAAGACCAACGTCCACGGCTCGATCTTCCAGTTCGAGGGCATGGCGACGGTCTTCGCGCCCAACGAGGGTCCGTGCTACCGCTGCCTCTATCCGACGCCGCCGCCCCCGGGCCTCGTCCCCTCCTGAAGCGAGGCCGGCGTCCTGGGCGTGCTCCCAGGAGTGATCGGGCTGGTGCAGGCGACCGAGACGGTGAAGCTCGTGCTCGGGATCGGCGAGCCACTGATCGGGCGGCTCCTGACCTACGACGCGCTCGGCATGCGCTTCCGTGAGGTCAAGCTGCGACGTGATCCGCGCTGCCCGCTCTGCGGGACCTCGCCGACCATCAAGGACCTGTCGATTCACGCCGAGGGCGGGGGCGGCTGCGAGATGACGCCGAACGGTCACCCCGAGGCCGTTGGCGCCGGTCCCACCGTCAAAGCGGGCAGCTGATCGCCACTCGTCCTGTTCTCCTCTGGACCGAGGCGCCGGACGTCTATGTCGGCGCCGCCAACGCCGCCGGCCTCGGCCGGACCTTCGAGTTCATCAGCGTGCCTCCGGGGCGTGACCCCGGGGACGAGGCGCTCGCACGCGCGGAGGCGCTGCTCGCATGGCGTCCTCCCGCGCGGCTCGCGGCCCGCGCGCCGCAGCTCCGCTGGGTCCAGTCGCTCACCGGAGGCATGGAGCACTGGCTCGCCTCTCCGGATGTCGGCGCCGACGTCATTCTCACGTGCGCCCGCGGCTCGCACCGGGTGCAGATGCCCGAGAACATCCTCGCGGCGCTGTTCTACGTGACCAAGCAGCTCGGCGAGATCGCGGTGGACCAGCGGCAACGCCGGTGGACGCGCCGGATCAACGAGCCGCTCGCCGGCAAGACGCTCGGGATCCTGGGGCTCGGCGCCATCGGGGCCGAGGTCGCGCGCAAGGCGGCCGCCCTCGAGATGCGCGTCATCGGCACCCGGCGTGAGCCCCGCGCGGTGCCCATGGTCGACCGCGTGTGGGGTCCCCCGGGGACCGCCGAGGTCCTGGCCCGCGCGGACTTCGTGCTGCTGCTCCTGCCCTCGACCACGGAGACCCGGGGGCTCATGGATGCGCGACGACTCGCGCTCATGAAGCCGACGGCGTTCCTGCTGAACTTCGCGCGCGGCGATCTGATCGTCGACGCGGATCTCGTCGAGGCCGTGCGCGCCCGGCGCATCGCCGGCGCCGTGCTCGATGTGTTTCGCACCGAGCCGCTCGCCGCGGACTCTCCGTTCTGGACGACGGAGGGCATCACGGTGTTCCCCCATGTGGGCGGTCTGCATCCCAGCCGCGATGCGCTCGTCGCCGAGCTCTGGGTGGAGAACCTCCGCCGCTTCGCCGCCGACCAGCCACTCCGCGAAGTCGTCGACCGCGCACGGGGGTACTGATGACATCGGCACGACCGTCGGGGGACGCCGGCGGGAGCCAGGCCCCCGCCCCACGTCGGCTGACGCTGTACGAGGACCGTCTGGTCCCGTCCGGACGTACCGAGTTGCCGGCCGCACCGCGGGTGCTGTACGCGGCCGAGGGCGACCTCGAGGTGTCGAGCGAGGCCGGCCCGGTGCCCGTGCCCGCCGGCTCGGCGTGGCATGGGACGGAACGCTGCGCGATGGCGGCGGGGGCGCGCGGCGCGACCGTCCTACGGTACGAATTGCGCCGGGACGCATCGCCGGCCGTGCCGGCGACCGGCCGGGTGGTCCTGGATCACCCCATCGCTCTGGATTCGAGCCAGCTGTATCTGATGCGCTGCGATCGCGTCGAGTTCGATCCCGGTGGCGAGGCGCTGCCCCACGGTCACCGCGGCGGCGGGATCCGGCGGCTGCTCGAGGGCGCGCTCGAAGTCCGCGTCGGCGGTCAGCCGGGCCGCCTGATGAAGCCGGGGGACGCCTGGTTCGAGAGCGGCGTCGAGCCCGTCCACGCCATCGCCTCGCGGGACGCCACGACGAGCTTCATCCGCGTCTCCGTCCTGCCCCGGGAGCTCAGGGGCCGAAGCTCCATCGTCTACGTCGACCCCGCGCATGCGAGCATCAAGCCGCGCCGCTACACCGTCCTCGTCGACCAGCCTGTGGAGCTATGACCCGCTCGCTGGGCGACCGGTTGCCCGAGGCGCTGGTCGAGCGGTTTGCCCAGAGGGACGTGCGGAGCCGTCTCGGGATCGGGGTGCCGTTCGTCACGGTCGACGCCGAGGGGCGTCCGCACCCGATGCTGCTGTCCTATCTCGAGTTCCGTGCTCATGACGCGGGCTCGCTCGGGCTCGTCATCCTGGCGCGGAGCCGGAGCGCCCGCAACCTGGTCGAGCGCGAGACGGGGACGCTGGTCGTGGTCGAGCCCGACGTGACGTTCTACGTGAAGCTCCGCGCCGTGGACGGGCCGCTGCCCGTCCCCGGCGGGGAGCAGTTCGAGCTCGGTTACTTCCTGCTCGCCGTCGAGGACGTGCTACAGGACGCGGCCGCCGAGTGGGAGGGCGGGATGCGGATCACCGGCGCCATCACGTATGCACCGGCGCCGTCGCTCGAGGAGCCGTGGGCGCGCGCGACGCTGGCGGCCCTGGCCGCGCCGCGCGCCCGCGCCTGACCGACTACTTCTTTTCGATCTTCTCGACCTTCTCGGTCTCGGGCTCCTTGTAGCGGCCAATCGTGATGTCGATCTCGGTCTGCTTACCCTCGCGGAGCAGCACCACGCGAACGCGCTTGCCGACGGGCGTCGACGAGACGACGCGCTGCAGGTCGCGCGGACCGTCCAGCCGGTTGCCGTCGACGGCGACGATGACGTCGTTGGCCTTCACGCCCCCCTGATCGGCGGGCTCGCCCGGCACGACCGCGCGGATCAATACCCCCTTGGTCTCGCTCAGCTTGAGGCGATCCAGGTCGTCGTCGGAGATCTCGCTGATGCTGACCCCGAGCCATCCCCACTCGACCTTGCCGTTGGCCACGAGCTGGGGCACCAGGGTCTTGGCCAGGTTCGAGGGGATCGCGAAGCCGATCGACCCGTTGCGGGCCGCCATGCTGTTGATGCCGATGACCTCGCCCGCCATGTTGACGAGGGGGCCGCCCGAGTTCCCGGGGTTGATCGCGGCGTCGGTCTGGATGAAGTCGAACCCCGGCGTGGCCACGGTCAAGGGCGTGCCGCGGCGGCTCACGATCCCGAACGAGACCGAGTGCTCGAGCCCGAACGGATGCCCCAGGGCCAGCACGAACTCACCGACGCGCACGCGATTGGAGTCACCGAGCGGAAGCACGGGCAGACTCTTGGCGCCGTCGATCTTGAGCACGGCGATGTCGACGCGGTTGTCCTTGCCCATCACCCGCGCGCCGAAGCGGCGTCCGTCGAAGAGCCGCACCTGGACGGAGTTCGCGCCCTCCACGACGTGCGCGTTGGTGACGATGATGCCGTCAGGATCGATGATGAATCCGGTGCCCGCGGCGCGCCGCGGCTCACCCTCCTGATCGTCCTTGACCGGCCCGGAACGGCGAACGCGGACGTGCACGATGGCGGGCTTGAGGCTCTCGGCCAGTCCGGCGAGCAGATCGTTGAACCGCGCCAGCTCCGGCGCCACCGCCGGCGCGGGGGCGGCCTTCGTCGGCGCGTCGGCCGCGCGCACGGGCGCGCCATCGACCGCGAGGAACCCGACCAGCAGGGCCAGCACGATGGGCATGCGGGCACTTCGCATTCAGAACCTCCTTGTGACGAGCGACCCAAGTATAGCGCGGCTCCAGACCCCTCCTGCACGGAGCACGGAAAGGGGGACCACCCTCTATCTGACGCGGTCAGGGTGTCTGGCGTTGCTCTGGTGAGGGACGGACGCCGCCGGGGATCGTCGTGCACACGCCGGTCGCCTCGCTGCAGGTGGTGATCGGCGGCGTCAGATAGCCGCCGCTGGGAAGCGCGCGCTCCCAGTGGCCGGGCACGAGGACACCCCGGCCGTCGACGGGATCACCGACGTACCGGCCGGGCACGTACACGTCGTCGGGCCGGGACGCCGGGGCCGGCGGCGCCTGCGGCACAGGCCTCGTGACCGAACGCTGGATCTGATCGAACGATCGCTGCAGCGGCGTCCCGCTCCCGAGCTGCAAGACGATCAGCAGCGCGGTGGCGAGAAGACTAGCGGTTGACTTCACGAACGAGGTGTCCCAGCTCCGGCAGCAGAAGCCGGTCGAGGGCGAGGCGGCAGGCGTTGGGCGAGCCGGGAAGCGAGACGACGATGCGACGGGCGTGGACGCCCATCTGCGCCCGGGACAGCATCGCGGCCGCGCCGACCTCCTCCCAGGACAGCATCCGGAAGAGCTCGCCGAAGCCGGGCAGCCGCTTGTCGAGCATCGCGTCGACGGCCTCGTAGGTCGAGTCGCGCGACGTGATGCCGGTGCCGCCCGTCATGATGATCACCTGCACCGCCGCGTCGGCCGATGCCTCGCGGACGATGCGCTGCACCTCGACGGGCTCGTCGCGCACGATGCCGGACCCGACCACGCGGTGCCCCGCCGCCAGGAGCCGCTCACGGATGAGCGCTCCGCTCGTGTCGCTCTCCGGCGTCTTCGTGTCGGAAATCGTCAGCACCCAGCACCCCAGCGCCTTCGGCGCCGTCGCCTTGTGTTCGTCGGCAGTCGCGCTCCGGGTCGAATCAGCGGCCATGGGCTCGATCCAGGAGCTCGACGATGTGCAGGACCTTCACGTCCCGGCCGTGCGCGCGCAGCCCCTGCTGGATCTGCAGGATGCATCCCGGGTTCGCGGTGACCACGGCTTCGGCACCGGTGGCCAGGACGTGGCGGACCTTGCGCTCGAGCAGTCGCGCCGCCATCTCGGGCTGCGTCAGGTTGTAGATCCCGGCCGAGCCGCAGCACCAGTCCGACTCCTGCAGCTCCACGACCTCGAGGCCGGGAATCTGGGCGAGGAGCTGGCGCGGCTGCGTGCGGATCTTCTGCCCGTGCACCACGTGACACGGATCGTGGTAGGTGACCTTCATCCCGACGGGGCGCAAGGGGCCCCGGAGCGGCTCGCGCGCCAGGAACTCCGAGATGTCCTTCACCGAGGCGGCCATCCGCTGGGCACGCTCCGCATACACGGAATCATCGGCCAGGAGCGTGCCGAAGGCCTTCATGTGGGCGCCGCATCCCGACGCGTTCACCACGACGGCGTCGGCCCGCATCGCCTCGAACGCATCGATCGCGCGCCTGGCCAGCTCGATCGCGCCGGCGTGGTCGCCCCCGTGGGCATTGAGGGCGCCGCAACACGGCTGTCCGGGCGGCACGACCACGTCCCAGCCATTGCGGGCGAGCAGGCGGACGGTGGCCCGGTTGTGAGCGCCGAACACCAGCGATTGCACACAGCCCTCGAGCAACGCCACGCGCCCGCGCCTGGCGCCCTCGGCGGGGGTCACCGGCGGCAACGGCCGGCGCTCGGCCGCGCTCGGGATCGTCGGCAAGAGCGCTTCCCACGCGGGCAACGTGCCCGGCAGCACGCGCACGAGACCCGTCGCGCGCACCAGTCGCTGCAGCCCGCTGGCCTGATACGCGCGCATCGCGGCGACGGCGGCGCGGAGCATCGCCGGGCGCCGCAGGAGCAGACCGAAGTTCAGCCCGCGGAAGATCCGTCGCGCGGGGCCGCCCGGGCGCACACGCTCGATCTCGGCCTTGGCGGCCTCGATCAACCGTCCATACGGCACGCCGGCCGGGCACACGGTCTCGCACGCGCGACAGTCGAGGCAGAGCGACAGATGCGACACGGCCGAGTCGCTCAGGCTCATGCGGCCCTCGGCGAGGGCCTTGATCGTGAAGATGCGGCCGCGGGGCGAGTCCATCTCGGTGCCGAGCTCGGAGAACGTCGGGCAGTACGCCAGGCAGAGCCCGCAGTGCACGCACTGGTTGACGCCCTCGACGGACAGTCCGTGGAGCGACAGCGGTCCCGCGACAGGCGCCGGCGTCTGGACGATCGTGTCGTTCATGCCGCTCAGATGCCCGCGACGAAGCGACCGGGGTTCAGGAGGTTCCGGGGGTCGAGCTGCGCCTTGATGCGCTGCATGATGCGCCCGGCGGCTCCGGCGTCGTCCCACGCCGGGACCTGCGACTTCACCGCGAGCGGCGCCGACTCGAGGACGGCGTGGCCGCCGCTTCCGCGCGCGATGCCGCGCCAGTCGGCCAGCGTCGCCACGACGCGGGTGAGCTCCTGCGACTCGTGATCCGAGAACAGCGCCGCGATGACCACGCCGACGCCGGCGTGGGCGGAGCATGCGCAGGCCAGCCCGCGTGCACGGGCGGCGACCGCCGCCTGATCCATCACCTCACCCACTTGCGCCGGCAGCACCGACAGGCGCATGAGCGCGGCCGGCGTGCCACCGAACGCCGCGGGCGCGGCGTGCGCGAGCCGGACCCACGTCTCGGCGGACAGCGGCTGGACGCCGACGGCTCCGACGGGGCCGAGGAGCGTGGCCAGCTCCGCGCACTGCCAGTCGACCTGCTCGCCGAGACCATCGAACCCGACAACCAGCGTCGGCGCGGCGGGCAGCGTCGGGGCGGCGGCCGGCGTCGCCCCGAGCGCGCGGACCGCCTCGGCATCGAGGAGCTCGAGCGCGTTCGGGATGAGGTCGGATGCCGTGACCGCGCGCGCCGCCGCGGCGGCGTCCTTGAGCCGCTCGAAGCGAACGCCGACGAGACGCTCCTGATCCGGCAACGGACGCAGCTTCACGGTGACGTCGACCACGATGCCGAGCGTTCCGTACGAGCCGACGAACAGCTTCGGCAGGTCGTAGCCGGCGACGTTCTTGACGACCTTGCCGCCGGCGCGCACGACCGCGCCATCGGCGGTCACGACGGTCATGCCGATGACGAGATCTCGAGCGGTGCCGTAGAGATGTCGCCGCGGGCCCGAGGCATTGGCGACCATCACGCCGCCGAGCGTCGCCCGGTCCGGCTCCGGTGGATCGAGCGAGAGCCACTGGCCGCGCGCGCGGAGGGCCGTCTGGAGCGCCGCCACCGTCGTGCCGGCCTCCGCCGTCGCGGTGAGATCCCCGGGCTCGTGCTCGACGAGCCGGTTGAGCCGCGCCAGGCCGAGCACGATACCGGGACGCGCGGGCGCGATCGGCGTGCCGACGGCGGCGGCCGTGCCGCCGCCCCAGGCCACGATGGGAATCTCGGCGCCGGCGGCCAGCTCGACGACCGTGCGGACCTCGTCCAGCGAGCCGGGGAAGACGGCGGCCTCCGGGGTCCGCCCCTCGACGACGAACGGGGACAGCTCGACTCCCGACAGCACGCCGGCGGGACCGACGATGGCGCGGAGCTTGTCGAGCGGAACGGCCAGCACGGGCGGGGAATGCGCCCGCGCTAGAAGCGCTGGGCCAGGCCTTTCTCTTCGATCGGATGCGGGCGATACGCGACGGGTCCGACCTCGACGCACGACTTCTTCGTCGGGAACACCTTGCCGGGATTGCAGAGACCGCCGGGGTTGAAGGCGTTCTTCAGCCGCTGCATCAACGCAAGGTCGGCGGCCGAGAAGATGAACGGCATGAAGTCCGCCTTCTCGAGACCGATCCCGTGCTCTCCGGAGATCGAGCCGCCGACCTCCGCGCAGAGCTTCATGATCTGAGCACCTGCCTCCACGACCCGCGCTTCCTCGTCGGGCTTGCGGGGATCGTAGAGGATGTTCGGGTGCAGGTTGCCGTCGCCGGCGTGGAAGACGTTGCCGACGCGCAGCCCGTGGGCGGCCACGATCTCGTTGACGCGATCGAGCACGTACGGGAGCTTCGTTCTTGGAATGACGCCGTCCATGACCATGTAGGCGGGCGACACGCGTCCGTAGGCGCCGAAGGCGGACTTGCGCCCCTTCCAGAGGAGAGCCCGCTCGGCTTCGTCCCGGGCCATCCGCACCTCGCGGGCTCCCGCGTCGCGGCACGCCTGGGCGATCTGCTCGGCCTGCGTCTCGATCCCGACGCGCAGGCCGTCCAGCTCCACGAGCAGCGCGGCGGCGGCATCGCGGGGATACCCGCAGCCGAAGGCGTCCTCGACGGCCTGGATCGTCAGCTGATCGATCATCTCCACCGCGGCGGGGACGAGACCTCGCGCGAAGATCTCGGAGACCGCCATCGACGCCTGAGGCACCGCGTCGAAGACCGCGAGCAAGGTCTTGACCGCCTGCGGCTTCTTGAGGATCCGGACGACCACTTTCGTGGCGATGCCGAACGTCCCTTCGGAGCCGACGAACACGCCGGCCAGGTCGTAGCCGAGCGTGTCACGCGTCCTGCCCCCGAGCCAGACGATCTCGCCGTCCGGCATGACGACCTCGAGGCCGAGTACGTGGTTCGTCGTCACCCCGTACTTGAGCGTGTGCGGACCGCCGGAGTTGTTGGCGATGTTCCCGCCGATCGTGCACGCCTGCTGGCTCGAGGGATCGGGCGCGTAGTAGTAGCCGCGCGGCCCCACCGCCCACGACAGATGCAGGTTCACGAGCCCGGGCTCGACGACGGCGAGCTGATTGTCGTAGTCGACCTCGAGGACGCGGTTCATCCGCATCAGCGAGATGACGATGCCGCCCTCGGCGGGCAGGCACCCACCCGACAGCCCCGTCCCCGCGCCACGGGCGACGAAGGGCAGCGCCTCACGGTTGGCCAGCTTGACGACGGCCGAGACGTGCTCGGCCGAGGTGGGAAAGACGACGAAGTCCGCCAGCGCGCGGAAAAGCGTCAGGCCGTCCGACTCATAGACGGCCAGCTCGTCGGGGTCGGTGAGCACCCCTCCACGCCCGACGATGGCTTCCATCTCCTGCCGCAGCGCGAGCTTTCGACCAGCGGTGAGGGTCGCCATTTGCCTCGAATTATACGCCGGATCAAATCACCGCGGCGACGACTCGCAGGTCGTCGACGAAGCGTCGGATCTCGGCGTGGCGCGCCTCGTCGTCGGGAGCCCGGAGGATCGACGAGGGATGAACGGTGGCGAGCACGTACGGCGCCAGCGGTGACTTCACCCACCGGCCGCGCTCCGCCGAGACGCGGAACTGCCGACCGAGCAGCGCCTGGGCGGCCGTCGCGCCGAGGCAGACGACGACGCTCGGCTCGACCACCGCGAGCTCGGCCTCGAGCCAGGGCCGGCACGCGGCGATCTCGCTCGCGTTGGGCTTGGCGTGAATGCGCCGCTTGCCGCGCGGCTCCCACTTGAAGTGCTTCACGACGTTGGTGACGTAGACCGTCACGCGCGCGCGGCGGGCCCCTTCCCCGAACACGGTATGTGTCCCGCGCTTGTAGAGCTCGCACGCCGTGCAGCCGGCGGCGATCTCCCGCAGCTTCGTCAGTGTCGGTCTCGACGGGATCAGCGCCGCGGCGGAATCGACCACCCGTTCGGCCTTTCTCATGCCGGCCCTGCGGTGCAGGGCATGTGCCAGGCAGAGGGCTGTTCCCCGCCCTATACCTGTCTGTAGCGAGAGGCGATCAGCCAGTCGACAAAGCCTGGCATCAACACGCTCAAGACGGCGAGGACCCTCGCGGGAGGGAACGGATAGACCTCCGGGCGTGGCCGTCGAAGACACCGGACGATGGCGCGCGCGACGGTTTCCGCCGACTGCACCGGCCACGCCCGGAGAGGTTCGGCCCGTCGGATCTGGACCGCGTCGAACTCCGTCGCGGTGTAGACGGGTTGCACGAGGCTGACGTGCACGCCCCGACGGCGGACCTCCTGTCGCAGCGACTCCGTGAGGCCGGTCAGGGCGAACTTGGTCGCGGCATAGGCCGAGCGCCGGGGCAGGCCACGACGCCCGGCCACGGAGCCGACGTTGACGATGTGTCCGGTCCCGCGCACCAACATCGCCGGCAGGACCGCGCGCGTCACGGTCAGCACGCTCACGAGGTTCAACTCGAGCAACGCGCGCAGGTCGGTCTCGGTCGTCGTCTCGAAGGTCGCGGCCATGCCGCGACCGGCGTTGTTGACGAGCACGTCGATGCGTCCCCACGTCTCGACGGTCCGAGCGACGGCCGCGCGCACGGCGGCGGAATCGGTCACGTCAGCCGGACAGCTGAGTGCCACACCGCCGTCGCGCCCGATCTGCTCGGCGATCGCCTCGAGCCGGTCTCGCCGGCGGGCGACCAGCGCCACCCCGTAACCTTCGAGTGCCAGCGCACACGCCGTGGCCGCTCCGATCCCGCTCGACGCGCCCGTGACGAGGGCGACCCTATCCATCGGCACGCCCGAGCAAGGTGCGAGCGGCGCGTGCGATGGCGGAGGCGTCGATGCTGTAATGGCGGTACAGGTCTTCGCGCGTTCCCGACTGGCCGAAGTCGGCCACGCCGAGGGGAAGCTGGGTCACCCCGAGGGCCGAGCCGATGAACGCGAGCGTGTGCGGGTGGCCATCGAGGACGGAGACGACGGGAATGTCTTCCTCGTCGGCCGCGACCAACTCCTGAAGGTACGGGCGCGGCGCCCCGAGATCGCGGTAGAGGCGATCGGGGCTCGTGACCACGAAGACGTTCGCGAACACACCCTCCTCGCCCAGCGCCCGGCTCGCCGCGATCGCCTCAGACGCCATCACCCCGGCGGCGAAGAGATGCACCGCGCCGTCTGGGTCATAGCCCGGGGCGCGACGCGCATCGACGAGCCGATATCCGCCGCGGAGCACGCGCTCGCGATGGCTCGCGTCGGCGGGCGGCGCCAGCCCCTGGTCCACGGGACGGGTCGAGAGCCGCAGGTACAGGCTCTCGCCGGTACGGGCCGCCAGGTCGCGCAACGCCGCCAGCAGGATCCACTCCACCTCACGCGCGAAGGCCGGCTCGAAGTACGTGATGCCGGGCAGCGCGATGCCGATACCCGGCGTGATCACGGACTGATGGGCACCGCCCTCGGGCGCCAGGCTGACGCCCGACGGCGTGGCGACGACGATGAAGCGTCCGCCGGCATAGAGCGCGTGATAGAGCGCGTCGAGACCGCGGGTGACGAAGGGGTCGTAGAGGGTCCCGATGGGAAGCAGCGTCGTGCCCTCGAGCTCGTGCGCCAGCCCCAGCGCGCCCAGCAGCAGGAAGAGGTTGTGCTCCGCGATGCCGAGCTCGAGATGCTGCCCGCGGGGCCCTTCGAGCCACCGGACCGGCTGTGGCAGCTCGGCGAAGAAGTCGGGACGGGCCGTCGCCGCGTAGACGCCGCGACGGTTGATCCACCCCGCGAGGTGCGTGGTCACGGCCACGTCGGCGGAGACGGTGACGATCGCGTCGGCGACGGGATGCCGGCCCAGCGCCCCGAGCACGCGACCGAAAGCCTCCTGGGTCGAGCTGTCACTCGGGTATGTCTCATCGAGGCCCGGCGGCACCTCGACGGCGGCGGCCGGCGATGCGGGCGGCGTGAAGAGCGGCGGCAGCCTCGCGATGAGCGCCGCCTCGGCGCTGTCCGGAGGAAATCCGGACCACTCGTCGCCGGGGGCGATGCCGAGCGAATCGCGGAGCGCGTCGACCTGGGCGGCGCTCAGCAGCGCCGTATGATTCAGGGGATCGCCGGCGAGCGGCAGTCCCCATCCCTTGATCGTGTGGGCGAGGATCACCGACGGCCGCCCGCGCTCGGCCTCCGCCTCGGCGAGCGCGGCCAGGATGGCCGCGAGATCGTGGCCGCCGAGATCCCCGACGAGCCCCGCCAGCTCCTCATCGCCGACGTCGGCGAGCAGGCCCTCGATGACGTCATCGCTTCCGCCGGCCGTGGTCACCAGCGTCTTGCGGATCGTGGCCGGCGGCACCCGGAGCAGGCTCTGGTACTCCGCGTAGGGCATCGCGTCGAGCCGGGCGCGCAATCGGGCGCCACCGCGGCGCGCGAAGACCGCTTCCAGGCGGCGGCCGTACCGCAGCTCGATCACGCGCCAGCCGAAGGCGGCGAAGAGCGCGGGCAGCTGCCGCCGGCGGGCGTCGGGCACGACGCGGTCGAGACTCTGGCGGTTGACGTCGACGATCCACAGCACGTTGTCGAGCCCCGCGAGCAGTCCCTCGCCGAGCGCCTCCCACACGTTGCCCTCGTCGAGCTCGGCGTCTCCGACCATGACGATCCACCGCCGCGGGCCCTGCGCGGAGCCGGCGGCGCCGTGATCGAGCAGGTAACGGCCGCCGAGCGCGCCGAAGGTCGCCGCCACCGCGCCGAGACCCATCGAGCCGGTCGTGAGATCGACGATCGCCGGATTCTTGCGACGGCTGGGATACGCCTGCAGCCCACCGAAGCTGCGGAGCCCGTGCAGGCTCTCGGCGTCGAGACGGCCGCGCAGATACTGGGTCGCATAGAAGGCGGGCGCCGCGTGCGCCTTCACGGCCACGACGTCGTCCGCACGAAGCGCCTGAAAGTAGAGGGCCGTGAGCAGGCTGACCGTCGACGCCGAGGAGGCCTGATGGCCCCCGATCTTGATGTCGCCGCTCGCGCCGCGGACGGCGTTCGCGTGATGGACCATCCAGGTGCCCAGCCACAGGATCTTTCGCTGAATGCGCTCGAGGAGGGCCTGGGTGTCGCCGGTCATCATGCCGGTTCACTCGGTCCGGCGGGCCGGCGCAGGACGAGGTGCCAGGGCAGCCAGGCGGATTCCAGGAGGACCTTCCACGACATCTTGGACACGCCGTCCGTCCGGTCGACGAACGTGATCGGGACCTCACCGACGCCGAAGCCCGCGCGAACCGCGAGGAACGTCATCTCCACGAGGAAGCCGTACCCTTCCGAGCGCACGCGATCGAGCGGCAGACGCTCGAGCACCGGGCGTGTCCAGCAACGAAAGCCGCTGGTGACGTCGTGAACGCCGATTCCAGTGACCGCTCGCACGTACGTGTTGGCCCAGCGGCTCAGGAACCGGCGGTGGAGCGGCCAGTTGACGACCCGGCCCGCACCGACGTAGCGCGAGCCGATGACGACATCGTGGCCGACAGTGGCCGCGATCAGGGCCGGGATGGCCGCGGGATCGTGCGAGCCGTCCGCGTCCATCTGGACAACACGCTCGGCGCCGATCGACAGGGCGTGACGCAGGCCGGCCAGGCACGAGGGCGCGTACCCGCGCGTCGCGCGACGATGGATCGGCACGATGCACGCATCGGCCGCGGCCAGCCGGTCGAGCACCGCTCCCGTACCGTCGGGCGAGTCGTCGTCGACGACGATGACCGTCGCGCGACTCGCGGCCTGCCGCACCCCGGCGACGATACGCGCGACGTTCGCGCTCTCGTTGTAGGTGGGAATGACGACTGCCAGCGAACGATCGGAGTTCACCGCGTCGGGTGACGTATTTCGAGGAGCGCCACGGGTTCCCCGCGGCGCTCCGAGCGTGGGGGGCTGGGGGGGGCCATGTCGGGGCCCCCCATGTTAACGATCCACGGCGGTGGGGCGGCTCCGTCCGCGCCCGCCGCGGTGCCGGCCCCCACGGCGTCGGCGGCGACGACCCGCGGTGACTTCCCCGGCCGACGGCGGCGCCTCGATCCGTTCGTTGCCGGGCTCGGGCCCCTCGCTGGCGGGCGGGATCTCGTCGGGCTCGATCGCGGCGACCGCGCGGTCCTCCACGCCATCAGGGGCAGCGTCCGAGCCCACGAGCGTGATCGCCCCCGACCGGCTCACCTCGATCTCCTTGATGCGACGCAGCCGGGTGATCAGGCGTGGCGAGCCCGGGGGCCGGCTGAATCCGTGCGCCTTCAACGTGTTCGCCACGGTGTCGATGCTCACCGGCCGACCCGCCGCCGCGTGCATGAGGTCACGGACGACTGCAACGATCTCGTCGTGGGGTGCCGTGTGAGGCTCCGCTCCGTCGGCGACCGCGCTCACCTGCGGTGGCGGTGGCGCCGCCTCGAGCCTGGGCGCGATGGCATGCGCCGGGGGAGGGCCGGCATAGCCACGCCGGCCGCGGCGACGCCCGCGGCGGCGCTGATCGCCTGCGTGGCCCCTCGGCGCGTGTCCCTCGCCGACGCCGCGCTCCGGGGCGGGCGGCAGAATTTCCTCGGCCGGCCCTCCGGCCAGCGCACGATACGACAGCCGGCGGAACGTCATCCCCAGGCTCGCCGCGACGTCGCCCACGGCGTCGAAGGCCCGGTCATCGGACACGATCTCGATGACGTCGGCGGGGCGGGCGCTGGCCAGCCAGACGCCGGCCGCGACGGCGATGCGCAGATCGCTCCAGTCGCGGACGCCCACCGACGGCGCGCTGTGGACGAGGTGCGCCCCGTGCTGCGCCAGAAGACGTGCCGTGTCGTGGCCGATCACGCGCCAGTTGCCGACGGCGACGAACTCCGTGCGGAATCCCCGGCGATCGATGCGGAGGTGGTCGATCATGCGGGCGATGTGCTGGGCGCGGCTCGTGTTCTCCACGTCGAAGAAGATCGCGCGCCGGTACTCCGGCATCGGCCGCTCGGCTTCGGGCGGCGGGACGCGCGCCGCGAAGAGCGGCTCCGGCGACGACAGCGCGATCCCGTGCTCCTCCGGCGGCGCTTCGGGTACGGCGAGCGCGGGCGACGCGAGCGGCTCGGGAGCGAGCGGTTCCTCTCGGGGCGAGACAGGACGCTTCCTGGTGCGAGGACGAGCGGCTGGGGCGGCGGGGCGCCGGCGTTTGATCGGTCTTTTCGAAGTGGCCATGGTTCTCCTGGCGATCATCTCACTGCTGCATCGCATCATGTCAGGGAAGCAGCGCGATGTCATCCTCCCGTCCTTGGGGTAGACTTCGCGCCAGTGTGGCCGTGCGAGTGGCAGTGCAGTGGCAGTGCGAGGTGAGCGACGCCGCGGCGCGAGCCGAGCGGTGAAATGAGATCGAGGTGACCCATGTACGAGGTATACGCGCTCAAGTACGGCGAGCGGGACACGACGACCTGCCAGTTCTTCTACCGTGACGGCAGGCACGACCCGCTCACGCTTCACTATTTCGTCTGGCTGATCCTCGGCGGCCCTCACCCGGTCCTGGTCGACACCGGGTTCCTGGAGGACGACGCCCAGGCGCGCGGCATTCGCAACTACGTGAGCCCGGCGACGGTGGTCGAGCGCGTCGGGGTGAAGGCCGCGGACATTCCCACGGCGCTGATCAGTCACCTGCACTACGACCACTGGGCGGGACACAGCCTCTTCCCCAAGGCCAATTTCTGGATCCAGAGGGACGAGATCGCGTTCTGGACGGGTCGCTACGCCTCGATGCCGGCGTTCCGGGGATCGTCCAACGTCGAGCAGCTGATGCAGGTGGTGCCGCTGAACTACGCCAACCGTCTGCACATCGTCCACGGCGATCACGAGGTGCTGCCCGGCATCCGTCTGTATCGGGTGGGCGGCCACACGGCCGGCCTGCAGATCGTCAGCGTGCAGACCGCGCGCGGCACGGTCGTGCTCACCTCGGACGCGTCACACTTCTACCACAACGTCGAGACCCGCAATCCCACCCAAATCATCACGAGCCTTCCGGAGATGCTGGAGGGGTTCGAGACGATCGACACGCTCGCCGGCAAGGAAAAGCTCATCGTCGCCGGCCACGACCCCCTGGTCGCCGACCGCTTCAAGCAAACCGAACCCGGGGTCATCAAGATCGCCTGAGCGGTCAGCGGGCCAGCCAGCTGTTCCAGAAGTACAGTCGCGGCGCGGTGCGGAAGTCGCCGCGCAGCTCGCGCCGGGCCACGTCGAGCGTGTTGTAGTCGCCCAGCTTCACCTGGCCGACGTCCTCGTAGTAGATGGTCTGGATGCGCTCGACGAGCGCCCGGCGCTTTTTCACGTCGCTCTCCTGGCGCAGCTCGGCGAGCAGGCGCTCTTTCTCCTCGTGGCACCACCAGCCCTGGAACGAGCAGCGGAACGCGACGTGGAGGGCGGGGTCGGGGTTCAGCGGATAGCCGGTGGCGTATGCCTCCCAGAGCTCGGGCTTCTGCGCCCGCTGGCTGAGAGTGGCCCAGTCCAAGACTTGGAGTTCGATCACGAAGCCGACCGCCTCGAGCTGCTGCTTGGCCACCAGCGACGACTTGTACATGAACTCGTATTCCCGCGTACTGATCCAGCGCACGGTCTGGCCCGTGTAGCCGGCCTCTTTCATCAGCCGCTTCGCCTTGTCGCGGTCGTGCTGGTTGTAGAGCGGGGCGCCGGCCGTCACGTGCCACGACGGCTGCTCGGGGAAGAACAGCGCGGGGCCCAGGCGATAGAAGTCCTTGTGGCCGAAGGCGGCGAGCATGATCGGCTCCATGTCCAGGGCCGCCTGGACGGCCTGGCGCAGCGGCTTGCTGGTCATGAGCCCGGCCTTGTGGTTCAGCGAAACGAGCGACCAGCCGCGCGGCCTCACGATGCGCGACTCCAGCTGGGGCATCGCCTTGATTCGGTCCCAGTTGTCCTGCTTCATGAACATCGCGTGGTGGTACTCGCCCGTCTCCACGCCGGCCTGGCGCACCGCCGTGTCGGGCACGGGGATGAACAGGATCTCGTCGAGCCACGCCGTGCGCTTGCCGCCGAAGCCGTTCGCCGGCTCCACGCGCGCCGCATACTCCTTGAACCGCACGAGCTTGATGTGTCGGTCGGCCTTGTGCTCGACGAAGCGATACGGCCCGGTGCCGATGTGCTCCTTGATCGGACCGGTGCCGGCCGTGTCCACGACCTCCTTCGTGTAGATCATCGCCGACGGCTCGGCGAGCCCGAAGAGCAGCGAGCCCGAGGGCTGCTTGAGGAAGATCACGACCGTGTACGCGTCCTTGGCCTCGATGCTCTCCACGCCGGGCCAGATCGTCTTGCCGACGGTGGCGACCTGCCGCCAGCGCGTCAGCGAGGCCACCACGTCGGCCGCCGTCAGCTCCTTGCCGTTGTGAAACTTCACCCCGCGGCGGAGCGTGATGGTGTGACGCAGCCCCCGGTCGGTCACCGCGTGGGTGTCGGCCAGGTGGGGAATCGGGTTCCACGCGCGGTCGTGAGCGAACAGCGGCTCGTAGACGTGCCACATGATCTCGTACGTCAGCACCGTGGTCGTGGCCTGGATGTCGAGCGTCGGCGGCTCGCCGATCGACGCGACCTTGAGGACGCCGCCCATCCGCGGCGTCTCCTGAGCCGACGCCGTCGACGAAGCCGTCAGGAGGGCGGCGAGAACGAGAGCGAGCGTGGACTTCGGTGCCATGGCACGTTTCATTCGTTCATGACCTGGCGGATGGCCGCGTCGGGGACCTTGATGTCGACGCCGGCACGTTCTTCCTGGAGGAGCATGGCGACACGGGAATCGCGTTCCGCCCAGCCGCGGTTCAGGGCTTCGGTCATCTCCTCGAGCGTGATGTTGGCGAGCTTCATGGGCACTTTGTGCTCGCGGCCGAGCGCCGTGGCCAGCGTCACGTCCTTGTGGGCCAGGCGCAGCGCGAAGGCCGGGGGATCGAAGCGACCGGGCAGGAACTGATCGACGAGCCCATCGAACGTGCGCCGCCGTCCTCCGGCGCCCTGCCTCACCGCCTTCCACAGCGCGAGCGGCTCGACCCCCGCCTTGACGCCCATCGTGAAGACCTCGGCGAGCGCCGTCTGGATCACGTACCCGGCGCAGTTGTGCACGAGCTTGGCGATGGAGCCGGCGCCGATGGGGCCGACGTAGTACGGCTGATCGCCGATGGCGTCGAGCACGGGCTTGCAGCGATTGTAGACCTCCTCGTCACCGCCGACCCAGAGCGCGAGCTTCCGCGTCTCGGCCCCTTTGGGCCCGCCGCTGACCGGGGCGTCGAGCATGTGAATCCCGCGCGACTTGAAGACGTCGTGGATGCGACGGACGAGCGCGGGCGAGTTGGTCGACAGGTCGAAGTACACCTTGCCGGCCGTGAGACCCGAGATGAGGCCACCCTGCTCGTCGAGCGCCACCGCCTCGACCTCGGCGGGGCCCGGAAGCGACGTGAACACGACGTCGCAGGCCTCGGCCACCGCTTTCGGGGAGGCGGCCCACTGGGCGCCCGCCTTGATGTGAGGCTCCGCGGCCTCTCGCCGGACGTCGTAGACGACCAGCTTGTGCCCGCCCTTGATCAGGTTCGACGCCATGTGGCGTCCCATGGTTCCGAGCCCGATGAACCCGACATTCATGACTTCTTCTCCTCGAAGACCCGCTTGGCGATACGACCGGCGGTCATCGCGGTCGGCCAGCCCGAATAGAAGGCCAGATGGGTGATCAGCTCGCCGATCTCCTGCTTGGTCACACCGTTCGCCAGCGCGCGCTCGAGATGGCCGGTGAGCTGGTCGCTGCGGCCCATGGCGGTCAGCGCGGCGACCGTGATGAGGCTCCGGTCGCGCTTGGAGAGCCCGGGACGCTCCCAGACGTCCCCGTACAGGACGGTCTCGCTCAGCTCGATCAGCTTGGGGGCAACCTGACGGACTTCGCTCCGGGCGGAAGACGTCGTTTGCGAGATGCTCACTGGAGTGCTCCTTTCAGTGCAACAGTGGTAGCGCTCTCATTAGATCGGCCGACGGGCCGCGTCAAGCGCTTTCGCACGACCCCGGTGCATCGATTTGGCCCACTTGCCCGCATGAGCGCGTTCGCCTAGAAAGAAATGTGAGGTGAGTCACGCCGCCCGAACTTCGACGGTGAGGCCGAGTCCCTGAAGGCTTGGATGAGACGATTCGCGAGCTTGGTTTTGTCCCGGCGGTCGAAGTGGTCGGCGCCGAGATCCCGGTAATCGAGACGAGATGGCCGGCGGTGGGAAAGCGGGTCATGTCGAAGCCGATCTCAGCGACCAGGACGCGGGCGACCGTCTCGCTCACTCCCGGCATCGCGATTAGTCGGTCGAGGGCGGTGCGAAAGGAGACGAGGGCGTGGCCGAGGCGCGCCTCCACCTCGCGCACAGCCTGCTCGAGGGCGTCCACTTGGGTGAGATGCACCAGGTTCGCCAAGCGCTCGGGATCTGTCTCGCCCACCACGAGGGCCTGGAGGATGGCGCGGCCGCTTACGCCCAGGATGTTGCTGAGGAGACCGGTGAGTTTCAGGTTGGCGTTCTCGAGGGTTTTCTGAATCCGGAGGGTATGCTGGGTGATCTCACGCACGAGCTGTTTGCGGGTGCGGGTGAGATCGCGCAGCTCTTGGACGGGGGCGGGCGAAGCTGCCTCGGATGAGACCATGGGCCAGGAGGTCGGCGATCCAGATGGCGTCGTTCACGTCGCTCTGCGGCCGGGGATGTTGCGGATAGGCATGGCGTTGGCGAGGGCGAGCGTGAAACTGCCTTCGAGGACATGCCAGATCGGTTTCCAGTACACGCCCGTCGATTCCATCGCGACGTGTGTGCAGTCGTGGGCCGTCAACCAGTCGCTCAGCGCCAACAGTTCCGCGGTGGTCGTGCCGAAGGTCCGCCGTTCGTGCGTGACGGACGAGCCCGCCACGACGCGCGCACAGGCAACGACGGTCTGCTGATGGACATCGAGCCCAGCGCACTTCGAATGTCGCAGGTCCATGACCCCCTCCTCGGTGACGTCGCGTCGGCGTGGAGCCCGCGTCAGCGAGGTCTAGAAGGCGCGCTCTCCGGCGTCTGGCCGGTGGCGGCAGTACGGGGTGCTCGCGGGGCTCCGGGTCCAACTAGCCTACGGGCTCTGCGCACCAATGCGAAGCCGACCTCAGGGCCGACACGTGTCGCAAGACTAGCGCATTTCATGCGGTGTGGGTCCGCGATGCGGGTGGGACACTAGCCTGTCGGCGATCGCTGTGCCGAGGGAGGCAAGGAGAGGCTGATGGGTCGCCGTGCAAGGCCCCCGAAGGGTAAGGCAGACGCCAAGCGGCCGCTCGCCGGCAAGACGCCGAAGGACGAAGGCGCCAAGGTCCGCGACCTTGAGAAGAGTCTGGCGGAGAGCCTGGAGCGGGAGACGGCGACGGGGGAGATCCTGCGCGTGATCAGCCAGTCACCCACGGAGGTGCAACCGGTATTCGATGCGATCGTACGGAGTGGTGCCGCACTCTGCCACGCACCCGATGTCATCATCTCGATCGCCGACGGCGATTCGCTGCGCCTCGTGGCGAGCGTCGGCTCGGTCGCGGCATCTGTTGAGCAGAGTCAGCTCCTCCAGGGTGGGCGCATGCCGTTGACCCGGGGATCGGTCTCGGGGCGAGCGATCATCGACCGACACACCGTCCACGTTCACGACGTCAGCGCCATGCCAGACGACGAGTTTCCTGAAGGCAAGGTGCTCCAGAGAGAGTATGGAGGCCGTGGCACAACGCTGGCGGTGCCATTGCTTCGCGAAGACGTGGCGCTGGGTGCGATCACCCTCCTGAGGAACGAGGTCAGCCCGTTCACCGACCGGCAGATCGCCCTCCTTCAGACCTTCGCGGACCAGGCGGTCATCGCCATCGGGAACGTGCGCTTGTCCAATGAAACGAAGAAGGCCCTCGAACAGCAGACGGCGACCAGCGAGATTCTCCGGGTGATCAGCCAGTCACCGGCCGACGTGCAGCCCGTGTTCCAAACGATTCTGGACAGCGCGAAGCGGCTTCTCGGGGCATTTTCGGCGATGGTCGTGCAACGCGCAGGCGACGAGCTGTTCCTCGCCGCGCTAAGCGCCGTCACCCAAGCGGGCGACGACAGGGTCAGGCAGGCGTTCCCCATTCTCATGGAGGAATCGTTGACGACCCATCCTGTCGTCGCCCCGATCTTGAATCGCCGGCCGTTCATCATCAGTGATGCGGAAACGCAGCCGGACGTGGACGCAGCAACGCGAGAGATCGCACGCGCACGCGGCTACCGCAGCCAGCTCGTCGTGCCGCTGCTGCGCGAGAACAGCGCAATCGGCGCGATTTCTCTCACGCGTCGGGAGGCTGGCGGCTTCACCCGGGAAGAGATCGCGCTCCTCCAGATCTTTGCCGACCAGGCGGTGATCGCGATCGAAAACGTCCGGCTGTTCAAGGAACTGGAGGCGCGCAACCGCGACCTGACCGAATCCCTCGAGCAGCAGACTGCGACCGCCGAGATTCTCCGCGCCATCGGCAGCTCGCCCACCGATGTCCAGCCGGTCTTTGACGCGATCGCTCGAAGCGGCGTCAGCGTCTGCGGGGCTCTGGGCTGCGGGGTCTTCGTCGTCGACGGAGATCTGGTGCGAGTGGCGTCGACTCACGGAGTGCGGCCCGAGCGAGTCGAGCGATTTCGACACGAGTATCCGATACCGCTCGACGCCGAGATCGACACCGCCCAGATGATTCGCGGACGCCGCATCTTCCATCTAGCGGATATCGAGCACAACCCGACCGCGACCGCGACCGACATCGAATACGCACGACTCGCCGGCTACCGGACCCGGCTGATGGTCCCGATGGTCCGCGGAGACCGGGCTCTCGGCCTGATTGCCGTCACGCGCGAAGCGCCGACGCCGTTCTCGGATCGACAGGTCGGCCTGCTCATTACTTTCGCCGCCCAAGCCGTGATCGCCATCGAGAACGTGCGGCTGTTCAGAGAGTTGGAAGAGAAGAACCGTGCGTTGACCGAAGCACACGCTCGCGTCAGCGAGACACTCGATCAGCAGACAGCAACGGCTGAGATCCTGAGCGTGATCAGTCGATCGCAAACCGACGTTCAGCCCGTGTTCGAGACGCTGGCCGAGAATGCCGTCAGGCTATGCGCAGCAGACCGGGCGTTCATCTTTCGATTCGACGGCGAGCTCCTCCGGGCGGCAGTGTCGTACAACGCCTCCCCGGAGCTCCGTGAGTTTGTCGAGCGGAACCCAATCGCTCCTGGACGACACAGTGTGTCGGCGCGCGCCGCCCTCGAGCGCCAAACCGTGCAGGTTCTCGACGTCCAGGCCGATCCTGAGTATTCCTATGCGGTCTCCGACGTGAACCCGATCCGGACGACCCTCGCCGTGCCGATGCTCAAGGCCGACGAGCTCGTGGGCATCATCACCATCTGGAGAGTGGTGGCAGTCAAGGCGTTCACGGAGACGCAGATCGCGCTCCTGGAAACCTTCGCCGACCAAGCCGTCATCGCGATTGAAAACGTCCGCCTGTTGACCGAGCTGCAAGCGCGGACGCAGGAGCTCAGCCGCTCGGTGGGCGAGCTTCGCGCGCTCGGCGAGGTCAGTCAGGCGATCAGTTCCACTCTGGATCTTCGGATCGTGCTGAGCACGATCGTGGCCCGGGCGACGCAGCTGTCGGGCACCGACGCCGGCGTGATCTACGAGTACGACGAGCAGCGCGCGGTCTTTCTGCCACGCGCCACCGAGCACCTTGAGGCCGAGATCGTCGAGACGATGCTCTCCACGCCGGTCCGCCAAGGGGAAGGAGCGACTGGACGGTTAGCGGAGGTGCAGGAGCCGATCCAAGTACTGGACATCTTGGAAGCGCCCACCGAGAGTCGGGTCGGTAGCGCCCTGGTACGCGCCGGATACCGGGCCCTGCTCGCGATTCCCCTCCTCCGCGAGGATCACCTGCTCGGCGGTCTGACCGTGATCCGGAAGGCCAGGGGCGCGTTTGCACCGGAAGTCATCGAGCTGTTGCAGACGTTCGCGACCCAGTCCTCCCTGGCCATCCAAAACGCCCGGCTGTTCCTGGAGATCGAGGACAAGAGCCGGCAGCTCGAAGCGGCGAGCCAGCACAAGAGCGAGTTCCTCGCCAACATGTCCCACGAGCTGCGCACCCCGATGAACGCCATACTCGGCTTCTCCGAGGTTTTGGCTGAGGGCATGTTCGGCGAGATCAACGACAAGCAGGCCGAGTACCTGCGCGACATCCTGGAGTCTGGCCGCCATCTCCTCTCCCTCATCAACGACATCCTCGACCTGTCCAAGATCGAGGCGGGTCGGATGGAGCTGGAGCCGGAGGACTTCCATCTGCCGAGCGCCATCGACAATGCCCTCACCCTCGTGCGGGAGCGGGCGGGCCGGCGGGGCATCACGCTGGGACAGGCGATCGACGAGCGGGTCGGCCTGATCCGGGCCGACGAGCGCAAGGTCAAGCAGGTGCTCCTGAACCTGCTCTCCAACGCGCTGAAGTTCACGCCCGAGGGCGGCCGGATCGACGTGCACGCGGCGCTGACCGAGGGGCTGGTGGAATTGGCCGTCGCCGACACCGGCGTCGGGATCGCCCCGGAGGACCAGGAGGCTGTCTTCGAGGAGTTCCGGCAGGTGGGGACGACGGACAAGAAGGTGGAGGGCACCGGGCTCGGACTGGCCCTCTCCCGAAAGTTCATCGAGCTGCACGGCGGGCGAATCTGGGTGAAGAGCGAAGTGGGGAAGGGATCGACGTTCACATTCACGCTGCCGGTACGCCGTGGCGCGTGAGGCGGCCGAGGACGAACGCAGGAGGCGGATGATGCGGAAGACGATCGGCTACGCGGGACTAGCGGCGGCGCTGATGGCGCTGAGCTCGTGGGCAGGCGCGGGGCACGCCGCGGCGGCCGAGATCAACGTGCTGAGCGCGGGCGCGGTGCGGTCGGTCGTGAGCACGGTCTCCGACACGTTCGCCAAGGAGACGGGCAACTCGGTCAAGGGCACGTTCGGCACCGTGGGGGTCGTGCGGCAGAAGCTCGCGGCGGGCGAGCCCGCCGAGAGCAAGACGCTCTTGTGGCCCGGTGGGTACGCAGCCGAGGCCGTGGCCGACGGCCGGGCCGAGCTGGTCGTGCATCAGATCAGCGAGATCCTGCCCGTGAAGGGCGTGACGCTCGTGGGACCGCTGCCGAAAGAGCTCCAGAAGATCACGATCTACTCGGCGGGGCTCGCGACCAAGGCCGCCTCGCCCGAAGCCGCGCGGGCGTTCGTCGGCTTTCTCGCGAGCCCGCCCGTCAAGGCCAAGTTTGCCGCCGCGGGTCTGGATTTTCGAGAGTAGCTACTTGTCCTCGACGCGACCGATGCGCTTGATGACCTCGGCGAGACGGACGGCCTCGGCGTCCCACCACACCCGGAACTGATCCGCGTCCTTGTAGGCAATGGGGGTCTGGATCTTCTCCATCGCGTTCTTGAACGGCGGATCGTCCACGGCCCGCCGGATCGCCTCACGGAGCGCCTTCATCGGGCCGGCCGGCGTGTTCTTGAGAGCGAACATCCCGATCCACAGGTAGTACTCCACGTCGTAGCCGAGCTCCTTGAGCGTCGGCACGTCAGGGAAGTACGGATGCCGCGCGGCGCCCGTTATCGCCAGCGGCCGTAGCTTGCCGGACTTGACGTGGGGCGACGCGACACCCGGCGGCGAGCACCAGAGCTGAGCGTGGCTGCCGAGAACGGCCGTCGTGGCCGGGCCCCCACCGGTCGTCGGCAGATGGCGCATCTTGAGACCGCCCGCCGCGTGCAGGAGCATCTCCATCGGCACGTGGGAGGTGCCGTAGATCCCCGAGGAGGCGAACACGATCTCCCCGGGCCGCCGCCTGGCCTCGTCCAGCAGGTCCTTCAGGCTGCGCCAGGGCTGCTCCGAGTTGACGACGATGATGGTCGGATCGGCGTTGATCAAGGCGATGGGGGCGAACTGATCGCGCGTGTACACCGGCGTGCGACCGAACAGCTTGTCGACCTCGGGCAGCGTCGTGATCGCCGGCACGGTGATGAGAATCGTGTAGCCGTCCGGCTTCGCGACCGCCACCGACTGCATGCCCACGGCGCCGGCGGCGCCCGGCTTGTTCACCATCACGACGGGCTGCTTGAGGACTTTCTCCATCGAGGCGGCCAGCGGCCGACCGGTGAGGTCGGCGAGGCCGCCCGGCGGAAACGGGTTGACGATCGTGATCGGCCGGTTCGGGAATGTCTCCTGCGCGGCGGTGCCGGTCACGGTGAGGATCAGGATCGCGAGGACGGCGGTCAGGGTGCGCATCGCATCCTCCGTCAGGGGCGGGCGGCTCGGACGAGGGCCACGTTCTCGTCGACCGTGTCGACCGCCGTGATCGCGCGCAGGACGACCTCGTCGATCACGCCGCGCCACCTGGCCAGGGCCGGCGCGATTTCCTCGGCGGCGTGCGCGCCGATGGCCGTCGTCTCCGGCTTCACGCCCATGCGCTCGAAGTTGGCGCCGTAGGCCGGAATCGCGGCGTAACGGTTGGCTTCGGCGCGGAGCCGCTCGTGGGCCGCGGCGCCGAGCGCCAGCCGCACGTAGGCGAAGATCTTCGGGGCGGGACGGCCCGCGGCCGTCGCGCCCTCGCGGACCAGGTCGGCGGAGCGCCGGGCGTGCTCCGGCGTGACCCAGTTGAGCAGCACGCCGTCGCCGATCTCCCCGGCCAGCCGACACATCTTCGGGCCGAGCGCGGCGATCACGAGGCGCGTCTTCAGGCGTGAGCGCAGGTCGGCGACGCCCGCGCGCACGCGGGCGAGCGCGGCGGGGTTGGGGCTTCCCACGCCGAGGAGCAGACGGTCGAGGGGCAAGGCATGGGCGCGCACGCCGTCGGCAATGCTCTCGGGGCCCCGCGTGTGCAGCGGGATCACGCCCACCCCCAGCTCGATCCGCTTCGTCTCCTTCGCCGCCTCGGCGAGCGATCCGAGCCCGTCGGTGGCGCCCGGATGATTGACCCAGAAGGAGCTGTAGCCGAGCGCCTCCGCCTCGCGGGCGGAGGCGCGAACGATTTCCGGCGCGACGCCGGCGAACACCGCGAATCCGTGTGCCATCATCGTCTCCTCTCGAGCGCGCGCTTCGCGCGCGGCGACCGTATCATACGACTCAGTCACCACCACCCGCGAGGCGACCGACCGGCTGGACCTCGGCCTGCGCGCCTATCGGACACCCGACGGGCAGGAAGGAGATGTTCGTGCCGAATCCGCAGCCCCCGCTGGTCGCGTTCACCGTCTGGCACCGGCCGGAGCCGGCACTCGTGAGACTGCTGAAGCGCACCTGAAGCAGGTACGCCGAGATGCCGAGGGTCGGCGCACCGACCGTGGCCACCATGTTCACCGTGATGCCGTCGCTCTCCCGGACCGCCCCACCCGTGACGGCGGTGTTGATGGAGACATCCCTCCCCGTGACCGCCCCCGTGTTCCCTCCATCATCCGTGATGAACGACAACTTCAGCACGTCCGTGAACGGCGGAATGGTGAAGCAGAACGGACCCAGCACGGACGCCTCGCTCGGCCCGCTGAACGAGAGCGCGCAACCGACGACCAGGACCAGGATCACCACGAGCGTACGCATGAAGCGACCTCCTTCGAGTCTCTCTACTCTATGCCGAGAGCGCCGAGGACGGCGCGCTGGGTCTCGATGACGTAAGCGTCCTCGATCTGGCGGGTTCGCGGCGCCTCGATGGCGAACTCCGCGGCGATCCGCGTCGGCCGCGGGCTCAGCACGTACACGCGGTCGGCGAGGTAGGCGGCCTCCAGCGCGTTGTGGGTGACGAAGACGATCGTCGCCTCGATCTTCTCGCGGAACCGCAGGAGCTCGCGGCGCTGGGCACGCGCGGTCAGCTCGTCGAGGTGACTGAACGGCTCGTCCATGAGGAGCACGTCGGGGGCGATGGCCAGCGCGCGGGCGATGGCCACGCGCTGCTGCATCCCGCCCGAGAGGCTCAGCGGGTATTCGTCGGCGAACTGGTCGAGCCCGACGAGCGTCAGCACGTCGTGCACGCGCGGCCTCCGCTCGATCGCGGGCACCCCGGCGGCGCGGAGCGCGAAGTCCACGTTCTGCTCGACGGTCCGCCAGTTGAGGAGGCGAGGGCGCTGGAAGACGTAGCCGATCCGGTGGCGCCGGCGGTCCAGCGCGTGGCCGTCGATGGTGATCGTGCCGGCATCGGGGGCGATCAGTCCCGCCAGCAGGTTCAGGATCGTCGACTTGCCGCACCCCGACGGCCCCACCAGGCAGGCGAAGCCGCGGGCCTCGACCGTGAAGCTGACCTCGTCGAGGACCGCGAGCGGACGGCCGTCGCTCCGCCGGAAACGTTTGCCGACGCCGCGGACCTGGAGCCGCATGATCAGAACTGGACGGCCGGGCGCCAGCGCACGAGCCGGCGCTCGACGGGCAGCACCACCGCGTACTCGAAGGCGAACATCACCGCCGTGAAGCCGACCGTCCACGCCAGCACGTCGTCCATCGAGTAGGCCGCGAAGCTGCGGTTGATCATGTAGCCGACGCCGCTCGACAGCCCGAACATCTCGGAGAGCACCACGACCTTCCAGCCGAGCGCGAAGCCCAGGCGCGCCCCGGCCAGGCCGAAGGGCAGGAGCTGAGGCAAGACCACCTCGCGCATCACCGACGTCCACGGGGCGCGGAACACGTGGGCCATCTCGAGCAGGTCGCGGTCGAGGCTCTTCGTCCCCTGCCACATGTTGAGGGTGAGCATGGGGAGGACCACCACGAAGATCGCGACGACCGGCGCGACCTCGGTGATGCCGAACCACATGACCGCGAGCACCGCCCAGCACAGGCCGGGGATGGTGAGGCCGACGAGGACCCACGGCTCGAAGATGCCCTCGGCGAGGCGCCGGGCGCCCATCAGGGTGCCCGCGGCCACGCTCACCACGAAGGCCAGCACGAACCCGACGGCCACGCGCTGGATCGTGGCGCGCAGGTGGACCCAGAAATCGCCGGTCGCCATCAGCTCGACGAGACGCCGGCCGACGACGCCGGGGCCGGGCAACAACGTCGGCGGAAAGAAGGCGGCGACCATCATCCACAGCACCACGATGCTGGAGACGGAGAGCGCCCATACCGCGAGTCGGCGCGTCTTCACTTCAGGACGGTGATGAACTCCTGGGCCGGAACCTGCTTGATCTGCCCGAGGCGGGCCGCCTCGCGCACCGCCTCCATCGCGCCCGCCACCGTCGCCTCGCTCCACTCCGTCGGAAAGATGCGCGGCATCCGTTCCCTGGCGAGGTCGATCTCCGCCCGTGTCTTGAGACCGAGGAACGGCGCCTCGGCCTCGATCAGATCGGGCTGGCGGCTGAGCTGCCGCATCGCCTCCAGCAGCATGTCGGCGAGCCGACGGGCCGCGGGGCGGTTGCGGTCGAGCCACTCGCGGTGGGCGCCGGCGCACACGAAGAGCCAGTCGCCCTTCGCCATTTTCCGCCACTCGTCGTTGAGCCCCATGACGATGCGGAACTTGCCCTCGGCGAGAAGCTTGGTGGCGAGCGGCTCGTGGATGGCCAGCGCGTCGACCTGCTTGCGCTGGAGGAACGTCACCAGGGCGGGCGGCGGGCCGGTGATGGGCTGGAAGTCACGCTCGAAGTCCAGGCCGCCGCGCGCGGCGAGCACCTGCATCCCGCGGTAGGCGCCGGACACCTTGTCGAGCACGCCGATGCGCTTGCCGCGCAGCTCGGCGAGGCTCTGGTACGGCGCGTCCTGCCACACCAGCAGATACGTGTGCATGTACAGGAGCGGGGCGAAGAGCAGGATGTCCTGGCCCTTGCCCTGCAGATCGGCCGCGGTGAGGACGGGAAAGAGTCCCGCGTCGACCTGCCGGAGGAACACCGCCTTCTCGGCGCCGGCGGGGTCGAGCACCTTGATGTCGAGCTTGACGTCGTACTTCTTCTCGAGATCGAGGCGGCGCACGATCTGGGTGACGAGACCGACCGTCGCCGTGGAGCTGGCGAAGCTCAGCGCCGCGGGCTGGGCCGCGACCCGGCGCGGACGGACGAGGGTCGCGGCCGCCGCGCCGGCGAGCAGCTCGCGACGCCGCAAGCTCCTAGGCCGCCTCCATCCGGTAGAAGCCGAGCGCCTGGAGGAGCGGCACGTCCTGGAACGAGAACAAGATCGACGGCTCGGCGCCGGCGTTCGCGTGCTCGTGCACGGCGCGCGGCGGGACCGCGAAGAAATCGCCCTCGCCCCAGTCGTGGGCGACGCCGTCGATGATCGTGCGCCCGCGCCCGCTCATCACGTGGTAGACGGCGCTCGACGTCTGGCGGTGGGCACGCGTGCGAACGCCGGGGCGCAGCATCTGCAGATAGCACCCCAGCGCGGGGACGACCGGCCGGCCCGAGTCCGGATCGCGATACTCCACGAGAACGTCGTCGAACGGGTCGGCGTCGGCGCTGGCCCGACGGGAGAGCTCCGCGTGCGCGTCCGCCCAGCGGTAGTGCACGTGACGCGCGGGCGGGCCCTGGCGCACCGGCTGTTGCTCGCCGGGGTAGGGATCCATGTGGAGGTTCTCGAGGTAGCGCACGACGGGCGAGTCGAGCCCATCGGTCCAGATCACCGGCTCGGCCCCCTGGTTGCCGTGGTCGTGCCAGGTCATGGACGGCGTGACCACCAGGTCGCCCCGCCGCATCACGCACTTGTCGCCCTCGACCGTGGTGAACGCGCCCTCGCCGTGCAGCATGAACCGCACGGCGTTCGGCGTGTGGCGATGGGCCGGCGCCACCTCGCCCGGCAACAGGTACTGGACCGCGACCGAGATCGTGTGGGTCGCCGTTCGCTCCGGCACGCCGGGGTTGTCGAGACGGATGATCCGCCGCTCGGCCCCGCGCCCGGGCTTCATGAACTCGGGGCTCCGCCGCACGAGCGGCTCGATCTCCGCCCAGCGCCAGAGCCGTGCCTGCGCCGCGGAAGCCTTGGGCTGGATCAGCGGCCCCGGGCGCGTCCACGGGGCGTCGAGCCCCGCCGCCCGAAGACTCGCCACGTACTCCTCGACACCGGTCAGCGCCGTCGTCTGTACGGCCATGATCGTCCTCCTCCGCTATCCTCGACTCACGAACGCTTCGTACATGCCATCGGCGCAGATCCGCCGTGCGGCGATGGCCCGGCGCAGCGCGAGTCGGCCGCGCGCCTGCTCGGCGTCGGTGACCGCGATCCGCTCCAGGATCTTGATGGCCCGCTCACCGTGCTCCTCCTCGACCTCCATGTGCTCGTAGTAGAAGTCGAGGGCCGCGCGCGGCACGCCGTAGTGCTTCTCCATCGCCGTGGCCATCCGCTCGGAGACGATGTGGTTGATCGATTCGGTGGCGATGTTGCCGCCGCAGAGCGCTTCCAGCGTCGAGGCCCGCTGGAGCTGGAACAGCTCGTTCTTCTCGATGATCGTGGTCGGCAGGTAGGGCGTGTCGAACACGTCGTCGCGGCCCCAGCCGAGGCCTTCGCACAGGCGCACGAAGAGGTAGGCGTGGGCCGTCTGCTTGCCGCCCATCGTGTCGTGACCGCCCTCCTCGACGACGAGCGGGATCAGCGCCCGCTGGCGCTCGAGATCCTCCCACGTCGGCGTGTAGCCGCCGACCGAGATGATCTTCCAGGCGGCGTGGCGGAGCGTGTCGAGGAAGAAGCAGCCCTGCTCGCGGATGACGTTCCGCACCTGGTCGCGGGAGAGCTCGCCGGCGGCGATCATCCGGAAGAGCGGATGGTGGAGCCACGGATGCGTCTCCCGCGCCTCGGCCAGGAGCCCGGCGGCGAAATCCCGTGCTGCGAGCGGCATGCGTGAGTCCTCCTCCCGCCAGGGTGGGATGCGACGCGTCAGTGTACTCCTCTTCGCCACTGACCGTCGCGTCGTGGCCGGCGCGAGTAGTGTCTCAGTTCCCGTTCCTTGACGCTCGAGAAGGAAAATCGTCTACTCTCGCCCTGCTGCCTGTCGGGTAAGGAGGCATTGACGATGGGGAATAGACGGGG
>WNGA01002220.1_pt1 | contig 31914 bp, 24 predicted proteins | sample 5400061 | NCBI WGS metagenome assembly WNGA01 (sample SAMN13153366, study PRJNA577476) | soil metagenome | isolation source: 100 cm soil or saprolite under grassland replicate 2 | place: USA:California | collected 2016-06-15 | reverse complement strand
AAGGTCGTGGTCGTGTTCCTCGGCGCGGTGCTACCGATCCTGATTGCAGCCCATGCCGGCGTGAAGACCAACGAGGCGCGCTTCATCAGGGTGGCGCGAAGCTTCGGCGCATCGGAATTGAAAATCTTCTCCAGCATCATCCTGCCGGGCACGGTGCCCTTCATCTTCACCGGCTTGAAATACGGCGCCGGCCGCGCGCTGCTCGGCGTCGTGGTCGGCGAGCTTTATGCCGCCACGGCCGGCCTCGGCCACATGATCGGCATGGCCGGCAACACCTTCCAGACCGACGTGATGTTCTTCGGCGTGGCCCTGTTCACCGCCGCCGGGCTGTTGACCGTCGGCGCCCTGAACATGTGCGAGCGCCGGTTCGAGACCTGGCGGCCGAAGGTCGGGGCCGCGTCATGACGGCGCAACCGATCGCGATGCACGATGAGGGTTCGGTCCCGCGCATCACGCGCCTTTATGCCGAGCACGAGCGGGCGGTTCTCGGTGTGCTCGTCGTCGTTCTGTTCCTGATTTTCTGGGAAGGGCTCGTGCGCGGCTGGTGGGCCGATGCGCTCCGACCCCTGATCGGCGTTGCCGCCGAGCGTTGGGTGGTCAAACCGATCTTCATCTCCTCGCCGACGCGCATCGCCGAAGCCGCGTACCGCATGTTTTTCGTCACCGGAGAGATGTGGGGCGACCTCGAATGGAGCGCGCTGGAGTACGCGTTCGGCCTGGTGCTGGCGATCGCCGTCGGCATTCCGCTCGGGCTGGCGGCCGGCTGGTACCGGCGCTTCTCCTATGCGGTCGAGCCGTTCCTGGCCGGCCTCAACGCCACGCCGCAGATCGCGTTCCTGCCGCTGATCATCGTTTGGGTCGGGACCGGGCTTGCCGCCAAGATTTTGATCATCTTCCTGCTTGCGGTGCTGCCGATCGCCATGAGCGCGCAGTCGGCGGTCCGCACCACGGATCTGCGCCTGCTCACCATGGCGAGGAGCTGCAGCGCCGGCGAATGGCAACTGTTCCGCAGCATCATCTTGCCCGGCGCGATCCCTTATCTGCTCGCCGGTCTGCGCCTGGCGATCGGACGCGCCATGATCGGCATCGTGGTCGGCGAGATCTACGGCTCGGCAGTCGGCGTCGGGGCCATGATCAACCAGGCCGGCTCGCGCTTCCAAACCGACAAGGTCTTCGTCGGCGTCCTGACCATCGTCGCGGCGGGAATGATGCTGTCCGAAATCCTCCGCCGCATCGAAGCGCGGGTCGAAACCTGGCGCCCGCCGCTGTGACCGCATCCTCAGGCCCGGCGATGGGCGTCAAGCTGGAAGCGCAGGACATTCGCCTCGAATATGACCAGCCGCGCACCAACTCGCGCCTGGTCGCCCTCGACGGCATCAATCTGAAGATCATGGACGGCGAGTTCGTCTCGATCGTCGGACCGTCGGGGTGCGGCAAGACGACGTTCCTCTCGGTGGTCGACGGACTCATCCCCGCCACCGCCGGACGCATTCTGGTCGACGGCGAAATCGTCACCGCGCCCGGGCCGGACCGCGCCGTCGTGTTCCAGGATGCGTCCCTGCTGCCGTGGCGCACCGTGCTCAACAACGTCGTCTACGGCCTCGAATGCCTCGGCGTGCATGCACGCGAGGCGAAGGAGCGGGCGCAGCGCTTCATCGACCTGGTGGGGCTCTCCGGATTCGCGCATCATTACCCGCATGAGCTGTCGGGCGGCATGCAGCAGCGGGTGAACCTCGCCCGGGCGCTGGTGATGGATCCGAAAGTGCTGCTCATGGACGAGCCGTTCGCGGCGCTCGACGCGCAGACCCGCGAGGTGATGCAGGAGGAGCTGCTGCAGATCTGGCTGCAGGCGAGGAAGACGGTGCTGTTCATCACGCATCAGATCGACGAGGCGATCTACCTCGCGGATCGCGTCGTCGTCTTTTCCGGCCGCCCGGGACGGGTTAAGGACATCATCAACGTCGGCATCGAGCGTCCGCGCAAGCTCGGCATCAAGCGTGACTCTCGGTTTCACGCCATCGAAGACCGGATTTGGAGCCTGATCGAGGAAGACGTGAAGGTGAGGACCAAGGAGACCGCCGGGCCGCCGCGAGGCGGCGAGACCCGATGATCCCGACTGTGGCACCGCCGCGCAGACGTATTGAGACTGGCCGCACTCGCCCAGCGGCTGCGACAATGAAGCCGAGAGGAAGGAAACATCCATGGTCACCCGCCCGCTGTTGACGGGAAAGCCGCTCTTATCCGCGCTGGTGGCAGCTATTGCGTTAATGGCCGTTTCGGCTTGGCCCGTGCACGCGCAGACTCCGTTCAAATTCGGCATCTCGGCGCCGGTCGTGACGATCTTCCCGGTCTGGATGGCGGAGGCCGGCGGCTTCTATGGGAAAGAGGGGCTGAAGGTCGAAGTGGTCAGCATGGAGGGCGGCAGCCGCGGCGTGCAGGTTCTGCTGTCGGGCGAAATCCAGGGCATGCACGTCGGCGTGGCACCGGTCATCCAGGCGAACCGGGCAGGCGCCGACATTCGCGCGATCACATCGACCGCGAACACCATTCCGATCACGATGTTCACCAAGCCGGACATCAGGTCGCCGGCCGACTTGAAGGGCAGAAACGTCGGCATCAGCGCGTTCGGTTCCGAAACCGATATCGCCGTCAGCCTCGCCCTGAAGAAGCTCGGTCTCGACCGCAAGGACGTCACCATCCTGCAGATCGGCGGCAGCTCGCAGCGCTTCGCGGCCTTGAGCGCGGGGCGGATCGACGCGGTGCCGCTGCTCGAGCCGGCCATCACCATGGCGCGGGAGAAGGGCTTCAACCCGATCCTCGACCTCGCCGCCGAGAAGACGCCGTGGATCTTCGACTCCGTGGTGGTCACCAGGAGCTACATGCAGCAGCACGGCGAGACGCTCACGCGTTTCGTCAGGGCATATCTGGCCGGCGCCTATCTGGCGCTCTCCGATGAAAAGAAGGCCAAGGAGGAGATCGCCAAGCGCTTCAAGACGCAGGACGCGAAGGTGATCGACGCCACCTACGACGACTTCAAGCGGCTGATGCCGCGCGACGGCGCGCCATCGGTCGAAGGCGCGAGGAACGTGATCGAGCAGCTCCACGCGCTCGGCATCGACGTCGGCAGCCGGAACGTCGACGACCATCTCGATTTCAGCATCATCGAGAAGCTCAAGCGGGACGGCTACTTCGCGCAGCTGGAAAAGGAATTCCCGGTGAAGTAGCGGCATGCCGGGCAATACCTCGCTGTCGAAGGCGCCGCATGACGGATGATGACGGTCGGAGCCGGTCTTGAACGCCATCGATCTCGAAGTGATCTACCAATCGACGCTGCAGATTGCGCGCGAGCTGACGCTCAACATGCTGCGCACCGGCTACTCGACCATCATCAAGGAAAGCCAGGATTTCACCTTCGCGATTTTCGACGCCGAAGGCCGGATGGTCGCCCAGGGCATTCCGCAGCCACTGCATATCGGGCCGATCACGGCGCAGGTGCGCGAAATGCGCCGCCGCTTTCGCGACTGCACCGAGCCGGGTGACGCCTTCATCGTCAACCACCCGTATCAGGCCTGTCAGAACCACGCGACCGACGTCACGATCATCACGCCGATGTTCGTCGGCGATCGCCTGACCGGCTACATCGGCAACACCGCCCACAAGCCCGACATCGGCGGCAAGGTGCCGGGGACGAACAGCGGCGATGCCACCGACCTGTTCCAGGAAGGGCTGCTGATCCCGCCGCTGAAAATCCTGCGGCGCGGCGCGATGAACGCCGCTCTTCGCGACGTGATCTGCGCCAACACCCGCACCCCGGAAGTGACCTGGGGCGACGTCCAGGCGCAGGTGAACACCAATACGTATGGCCTGCAGAAATTCGCCGAACTGTTCGGCAAATACGGGACCGACAAGGTGCTCGCCTGTTGGCGACGCTGGATGGATATCTGCGAAGGCGAGCTGCGCAAGGAGATCGCCAAGGTCCCGGATGGACTCTACGGCCCGGAGACCGATTACCTCGACGACGACGGCGTCGATCTTGCCAAGCCCCATCGCGTCGCCGCGTCGCTCGCGGTGAAAGGCGACACGCTCAACTTCGTGCTCGACAGCGACGGCCAGGCGCGCGGTCCGATCAACCTTCGCCCCTGCGTCTCGCGCAACTTCATCGAATGCCTGGTGAAGATGATCTTCATCCCGGAGCTGCCGGTGAACGACGGCCTGTCGCGTCCGGTCGAGGTCCAGTATCCGCCGGAAGGCTCGCTGCTCAACCCGCGCTTTCCCGCTCCGGTCAACATGTACGTGCGCCCGAGCCAGATCACGACGTCGGTGGTGATGCGCGCGCTCGCCAAAGCCGTGCCCGGCCGCGTGCCGGCGCCGGGCAGCGCCGCCGGCGGCTCGCTCTCGAGCTCGGGGCGGCATCCGCAATCCGGGCGCTGGTATTCGCAGTATGAGATCTTCAACGGCGGCACCGGCGCGCGGCCCGACGGCGACGGCGTGAGCGCCATGGACGAGCTGGTCATCAATGTGATGAACACGCCGGTGGAGGCGCTGGAGACCGAGTTCCCGGTGCGCGTCGAACGCTACGAGCTGGTGCGCGATTCCGCCGGCGCCGGCAAATTCCGCGGCGGCCTCGGCGCGCGACGCGTGTGGCGCATTCTGGCCGATGAGGCGATCGTCAACCTGCGCACCGACCGGTTCAAGTTCTCCTCGCCGGGACTGTTCGGCGCCAAGCCGGCGCGTCCCTCCGGCGCCACGTTGAATCCAGGAACGCCGGACGAGCGTCCGCTCACCTCCAAGGTGGCGGGCTTACGTTTGCAGAAGGGAGACCTGCTGGCGTTCGAACTTGGCGGCGGCGGCGGGTGGGGCGATCCGCGTGAGCGCGATCCGGAGCGGGTCCGCCAGGACGTCGAGCGCGATTACGTGTCGGTCGAGGCGGCGGCGGCCGACTACGGCGTGGTCCTCGACGCGGACCTGACCGTCGATAAAGGTGCGACGGCGCGGCTGCGCGGCGAGACGGCATGACGCTGCGGCTCGGCATCGACGTCGGCGGCACCTTCACCGACGTGACCGCCTTCGACGAGGACGAGGTCGTCGTCCGCAAGTACCTGTCGAACCCGGCCGAGCCGGCGCGGGTGATGGAGGCGATCACCCAGGACCTCGCCGAGGCCTATGGCGCCGATGCGGTTTCGCTTACTCTGCACGGCTCCACCGCCGCCCTCAACACGTTGCTCGAAGGCAAGGGCGCGCGCGTCGGCCTGTTGACGACCCGCGGCTTCCGCGACGTGTACGAGATCGGCCGGCAATGGCGCGGCGACGAGGTGTTCAACATCTTTCCGCCCGCGCCGAAGATGCTGCTGACCCGGGATCGCATTCACGAGGTCGGCGGGCGCCTCGATGCGCGCGGCGCGGAGATCGAGCCGCTGGCGCGCGACGACGTGGTGCGCGCCGTCCATGCGTTGCAAGCCCAGGCCGTCGAGGCCGTCGCCGTCTGTTTCCTCTTTTCCTATGCCGATCCGGCGCACGAGCAGGCGGCCGCCGCCATCATCCGCGATATCGCGCCCGGCCTCTTTGTCTCGCTTTCGAGCGAGGTGAATCCGGAATGGCGCGAGTATGAGCGGACCGCCTCCACGGTCGCCAATGCCTATATCGGGCCCAAGGTCGCGCGTTACCTCAACGAGCTAGAAGCGCTGTGCGCCCGTCGTTTCCCACGATCGCGAACGCTGATGATGAAGTCGGACGGCGGCGCGGCGAGCGCCACGATGCTGTCGCGCACGCCGATCCAAACGGTGATGTCCGGTCCGGTCGCCGGCGTGATTGGAGGCCGCTACCTCGGGGACGTGAAGGGGATCGAGAACCTGATCACGTTCGATGCCGGCGGAACGAGTTCCGACATGGCGGTGCTGCCGGGCCGGCCCTTGTTCAAGTCGGAGCTGACGGTGGCGCGCCATCCGCTGCGCACGCACACGGTCGACATCGAGACGATCGGGGCAGGCGGCGGCAGCATCGCCGCGCTGCAGCTCGGCGTCCTCAAGGTCGGGCCGCACAGCGCCGGCGCGATGCCGGGTCCGGCCTGCTACGGCTGCGGCGGCCTCGAGCCGACGCTGACCGATGCGCTTGTCGTGCTCGGACACTTGAACCCGGCGGCGCTGCTCGAAGGCGACATGCCGATCTCGAGCGCCAGGGCGCACGCGGCCCTCGCCGCGCGTATCGCCGCGCCGCTCGGCATGTCCGTGGTCGAAGCGGCCTGGGGCATCCTGACGGTGCTGGCGACCAACGTGATGGCCGCGATGCGCACGATCACGGTCGAGCGCGGCCACGATCCGCGCGAGTTCACCTTGGCGCCGTTCGGCGGCATGGGGCCGACCATCGCCGGACGGATCGCGGCGGAGCTCGGCATCGGCCGCATCCTGATCCCGCGCGATCCGGGAACCTTCAGCGCATTCGGCATGCTGGTGACCGACGTGCATCAGACGCGCAGCTTCACGCGCATCACCCGGCTGGAGGCGGTCACCGCGGACGATCTCGACGCTCTCTTCCGCGACATGGAGGAAGCGGCGATCGAAGCTCTGGTGCGCGAGAATTTCCCGCGCGAGCACCTGCGGACGGTGCGGTCGGCCGGCATGCGGTATCGCGGCCAGTCCTACGAAGTCAGCGTCCCGGTGACGGCGCTGCGCGGCCCCGACGACGTCGCCGCGCTCGCGCAGCGGTTCCACGCGGCGCATCGCCGCCGCTATGGACACATGGCGGAGGGCGAAGCGGTCGAGATCGTGAATTTTCAGGTCACCGGCGTCGCGACGATGCCGAAACCGGCCCTGCAGAAATTTCCCCGGGGTTCCGGTTCATGCCCGCGGCCGCACGCGCTGCGCCTTGCGTATTTCGGCTCCGCGGAGTCCACGCGTGTCCCGATCTTCCGCCGCGGCGCGCTTGAACCCGCTGCCGTGATCGAGGGCCCGGCGGTCATCGAGGAAAAGACCTCGACCATTGTGGTCTATCCGGGCCAGACGGCGCGCGTGGACGAGTATCGCAATGTCGAGGTAACGTTGGCATAGGGAGCCTACTTGGACGACCTCACCCGCTCGAACAACGTCACGATCGCAATTCCGGCGCAGATTCCCAACGCGTTGACAAAAAAATCGCTCAGCCGTGCATGGCGCCCCGGCGTGAACATCTGCAAGACTTCCAGGCCGGCCGCAAAGAGGATCGCCGTCAGGCCGATCGAGGCGGCGTGTCCGCGATATCCGAGCGCAAAGGTCCCGCCCATCAGCAAGAAGATGGCAAAATGTTCGACCGCCTGCGGGAAACCGGAAACGGGGCGCCACATGGGCGGAACGAACGTCAAGGCGATGATCGCCGCCAAAATCAGCCAAGCCATGAGACGCGTCGTCAGCAAAATCATGTTGATCCGGCGAGGGGTCACCGGCAATTTGCCCTACACGCCGAACATGGCGACTTCCGTATAGGCGAGGTCGCCGAGGCGGGGCCGGTCCGGTCCCTGGAAAAACTTGGGCATTCTATCCGCAAGATACTTGCCGGCGAGCCCGGGGATCGGACCATTCGAGTCGATGATGATCAGGAACCGTCCGCGCGCGGCCAAATAGCGTCCGACCGGTCCCGCCAGCCGGACGAAGTTGTCGAGGTCGCGACAGTAGACAAGTTGCGCGCAGCCGATGACGCCCTTCACCACCCGGGGACGGAACACGAACGGATAGGCGCCATCGGATGTCACGGCCCACAGGCTGAGGCACCCGTAGCCTTCATGTTCCAAGAGGAGGTCGCGCTCGAACGGGTCGCAGTCTGCGTCCGGATGGCGCCTAGCCTCGACCAGTCGCACCCCGGTCTCGCGGGAGAAGACTTGGAGCGCGGGCATCGCGACAAATATGCCCGTGCTGTACTGCGAATAGCCCTGTGCGCGGACGATCGGCCGTGTATGGGGGGCCGCCGTGACATTGAGGTAGGTCACGTTGACATGGCCGAGCGCTTTGGCGATGAGCAGGCTGGCGTAGCTCCTGAAGGCGGGTTCCGCGTACCAGCTCGAAACGTTGCATCGGATGGTGGAACTGCCGCCCGTCCGCATGACCGACGATATCAAGAGGACGACGCCCACCGGCATGCCGCCGCTTTCCAGAAGGTAGCCGTATTTCGGCAGTCCGGCCGGCGTCGCATGTCCGGTCAGCCGCGCCAGGACGCCGGCCCAAAATTGGCGCGGACGGCTGGGGAAGCCGCGCGCAAGAAGATCCACCACGCGGTCGATGTCGGACGGGCCGATCTGACGGGCGCGGACTTTTGCCGGCGCGGGCGACCCCCTCGCATCGACCATCAGGCCGACTCGGCCATCGGCTGCTTTGGCGGCACTCCCGGCCAAGCCGGCGGTTTGGCCAAGGAGATTTTCCGGTTGAAGCGCGTCGACCTGCATCGCCTTACCTGTTGACCGACGCCTCGTTTTTGCAACGAAGCGCAGCCGCTTCGATCATCCCGGCGTAGCGTTCTACCATCCCGTCGAGCGAATACCGTCTCGACAATTGCGTGCTTCGAGTCCCGAAAGCGGCGACGAGCTCCCGGTCATCGAGAAGCCGTTGAACCGCTGCCGCGAAAGCTTTCGCGTCGCCGGCGTCGACGAATACGGCGCAAGGTCCGGAGTCGACGGTCAACGTCTCGCGCAACACATCCAAATCGTTCGCCACCACGGGAACGCCCGCCTCGGCTGCCTCGACGGCCGCAAGACCGAAGGTCTCGGCGACCGATGGAAATACGAAGACGTCGAGCGACCGCAGGAAGGCGCCGATCCGATCGGGCGGCAGCTCGCCAACGAAATGAACGCGATCGACTACGCCGAGCGACGTCGCGAAAGCAACGAGCTCCGCCCGTTCCGCACCCTGTCCGGCCAGCGCCAAATGCCAGTCGCGGCCGACCAGGAGCCTTATGGCCGCAGTCAGGTTCTTGCCGGGATGAAGCCGCCCGACGCTTCCCAGCATCGTGACGTCGATCGGAAGCTCGAGGAGCTTTCGTGCCCCGAACCGGGTGAGCGGCGTCGTCTTCGGTTCGAAGCCGTGATCGATGCGCACGACGCGATCGCGATACCGGCGCGGATATCCGCCATATTCACGCTCGACGGATGCGGAATTGACCACGACCTTGGCGAACAGGCCGATGAGGCCGAATGCCAGGTCTATCGTCCGGATCCACCACCGGATGAGAGATTTCGCCGACGTCCGATTGGCAACAATGGCGCGCCCGCCGGCAAGATATGCGGCCAAGGTCCCGATGATAATTCCGTAGTGCTGAAAGCACAGCACGACGTCCGGCCGCAGCTCCCTGAGATGGCGGTTCAATGCCAGCAGCATCTTGACGAGCGTCAGAGCTCCGCTCGGCCGCTGCCATGCGCAGAAGAACGTGTTGGGCTCATGATCGAAGGCCGCGGTTCGGCGGAAGAAGAAGATGGAATGAACGTCATGACCCCGGGCCGTGAGCCGGTGGCCGAGCAATCGCGAGACCTCTTGCGCACCGGCGGCTTCAGCCTGCGTTTGCATCAAGACGACGCGAAGCCCGCTGCGAAGGGTTGGTGCATGCCGCCCAGGCGGATCGTGCCCTGGGCTGGCCTCGATGACGTCAAAGGCGGCGGTCTCCGGCGTCATGAGCTGCCGCCTTGGAGTGGAACCATTCGCTGCCGCGGGGGCGCGAGCGCGAAGCTCAGCGAAGGGTCGAGGCCAACGAGCCGGCGGCACGCAACGATCAAAGCCACGGCCAAGACGATCGCGGAGATGCTCCATGCCAGGACGGCACCCATCAAGCCCAGCATGGGCCCGAGCACGGCAATCAGGACAAACCGAACGACAAGCGCAGACGCGACGATGCGGGGATAGACACCCTCATGTCCCGTCAACAGCAACACATGGGCGGCTGGTCCGACCAATGCTCCGATCGATGCACCCACCGCCAGGATCAGCAGGGCCGGATAGGCCGATACATAGACGGCGCCGAACGCCCACAGCAGCAGTTTTCCGGCCACAACGATCACCAGGAACGCGCCGCCAATGAGAATTGCGCCGATGATCGCCAGCGAATGCAGCATGCCCTGAAGCTCCTCTTTGGCGTTCGCATAGAAAAGATTGCTGATATGCCGCATCGCATAAATGCTGACGCTTCCCGCGATCATCGGGAAAACATTGGTGATGCGGGTGACGACGAAGTAGAAGCCCGCCGGCGCGGGACCGAGAAAGAAGCCGATCGCGACGACCTCGAGATACTGGCTGGTGGTATCCAACAGCACGGAGAGCCACATCTTGAACGAGCGCGGCGCCCACGCCCCGACGTCACGCTGCGATGCGCTGCGTTTTACCGCCCCCGGCATGACCCGTGCCACTTGGGAAATCTGAAATACCAGCGCGAGAACGAGCGCGCCCGCCGAAGCAAAGAAGAAAACGGTCGCGTCAAAGTTCGTGCTCATCGCATGATGAACGGCGATCGCGGCCACCACGATCACCCGCCACATGAGCTCGCGGGGGATTTCGGCAATGACGACGCCGGCGGCCACGCGGGTGAATTGGCCGCTGAATTGCATGAAAGAAAATGCGAGCAGGAACGCACACGCCGCCAGCACCAGCGGAGTCGAGACGGTGCGATCCCATGCCGGCCACGCAAGTGCCACGATTGCGGCCATGCCCAGCGCTGCACAACCCACCACCTGTATCCCGAACACCAGCGCGCCGCGGGCGAGAGCCGGCCGGTCCGATCCGCGATATTCGTCCCACGACCGAATGATCAGTGTCTCCTGACCGCAAAGCGCGACGACCGAAAGAAACGACATCGCGTTGAAGATGATGGCGAGGGAGCCGAATGACGCCGGTTCCATGTAGCGCGAGGACAACGCAAACATGGCGAACCCGGCTATGGAAGCCGCAAGCTTGATTGCGAAAGCCGCCGCGCTTCCTTTCAGCACGTTGCCCAGCGGAAGGGATTGCGCGATCTTTTTGATCATCATGACTCGGCTGGAATCTCCGCTAATCGAACCTGATGGCAATCGTTGCGTCGAGCGTTACCCGAGGGGCGGCGTCGACCAACTTTTTGCAGATTCTGCGGATAGTGAAAGCGCAAAGCTTAATCGTGGTATACGCGACCGAAGCGCGCGGCGAACCGGGAGTTGCCCGTTCACCGAACTTGTCTCAAGCCGACGTGTTGAGCCGCCGTCGTCCGGTACGCCCGGCCGAGCAGCAAGCCGGCAAATGCAAGGACCGTGCCGAGCGCGAGCGGCGCGAAGATCGCTTCTTCCTGAAAAATCCCGTTCGCCGTGACTGTCAGGAGAGCGAAGCAACCCGTTGCATGGAGCCGGCTTCCCGAGCGCAGGTACCACTTCCATAGTTTCATGGCGATCCACACGAAAACCGCCAATATGGCGGCGCCGAAAATTCCCATCTGATAGAGCACCACCCCGACCGCGCTCTCCACCGCAATGTCGGTGTGGCCGAAATATTGCGACTTATTCCAGTCGATCGTGGTCATATCGAGAGAGAGATTGCCGCCGACGCCGATCCCACGGCCAATGGGGTTGGCGATGAAGCCTTTCAAGCCGCCGATGAAGCCGATCACGTGGTAATCTTGTCCCTGAATGCCTGTCACGATTCCGCCAGCGACATAAAGAAGCAGCACGGCCGAATAGACCCACAGGGGGATGGAGCCGCGCAGGCGGAGCAGCGCGCCAGTCGCCGCCGTCACGAGCGCCACCAAGACCAGCGCTCCCTTCGATCCGACAATGAGCAGCACCGGAAGGGCGAGCAGGCAGTACCACCAGTGCCCGGCCGCGAACAAAACGATGCTGAAAAACGCAAGCGCATAGGCATAGCTGATGGAGTGGAAGTTGGGCCCGACGATCCGGTAGAAGCGCAACCCGAGATCGGCCAGCAGGGGCGTGTTGAGAAAATCCACCTCCATGGTGTCGAGATAGCTGCGGATCACGCGGCCGGTTTCGTGCAACTCCTTGAGCCACATGTTCGGTTCATAGGTCCGCAAGGCGAGATAGGTATCGCCGTTCACCAGCCGATGCAGGTCATCGTGGGCGAAACACTCGAAATAGCCATAGAGGAGGGCGACGAGCGCCATCACGATGAGAGGAGCCGTGATCGACAGTCGATGCCGACAGGTCACAAGCGCGAAAACTTGAAACATCAGGATGGGCGTGACAATGTTGCGCAGATAGACGATGGCTCCGGAGGGATTCGCCGCCAACCCGACCACGAAATACACGCCGATGAGGACGAGTGCCGCGGTCGTGACGTCGATGATGACGCGCAAATCCCGGTCGAAGCGATCGCGCGCCGTCCAGTAGGATGCTGCGATCACGATCCAAACCACGGCGGTCAGGATGAAATTGTAGCCGCGCATCGTATTGAGCTGATCGATCGTCGCGACTCCGGGAGAGACGAGCGCAATGAACAAGTTCTGGAAAACATAGGAGAAGACCAGCGCAATCGGCACGGTTGGGGCAGCGAATTTCGCAACCAGCAGCGCGAGCAGGACGCCCGCCGCGATGCCGAACCCTTGCCCCGCCAAATGCAGGACCACGGGCGTACCGGTGACAATCGCCGCGAGGGTCAGCGTCCCGAGAGCGCCATGCGCCCAGCCTGCATTCGCCAGGGCTCGAGGCGGCACGTGGAAACGCGGCACGGCGATGCCGACCTTGGAGATTGCGCGCGTGCCGGGACCGCTGGTGCGCATGTCGCTACTTTCGTGAGATCCTGCTCCGGACCGTGAGATCGGTCGGATACTGTTCGCGTGCGCGGCCGAGACGCATCGTCATGACGTGACCAGTGTGCGGCCGGAAGTCCCGGCATGGGATCGGGCGTGCCGAACTGAAACAGCGCGGCGCCCATCGACGGAAGCTTTGCAAGAACAAGACCGACGGCCGCAACGTGCTGGTTGCGGTCTGCGGACGTAGTTTCCGACGCACGGCCGCCGCGGACAGCCATTAACGTTAAGCAAACATTGCATTGGATAGAGGGCGTCAAATGTTGGAAGTGTTGCGTTGGCAAGCCATTCCGGACGAACTATCGGATGCTGATGCGCAGCGCTTCCGTTCACCAGACGCTCGACGATACCGATGCCGATTGGAGCATGCGGGATCGACGCGCCGGCATCGAGAACGTCGCCGAGGCGCGCGATCCGCGCACCTTTTGGACCATCCTGCGATGGCGCGCTCCGCTCATTGCCGCCCTGACGGCCGCAACGGTCGTGGCCGCCGGGATTGCGACCGTTGTCCTGCCGCCGAAATACAAGGGAACGACGATCGTCCTGGTCGATCCGCGCCAACCTCGCGTGACCAACACGGAAGCGGTCCTCGCCGGCATCGGAGCCGATGCGGCCGCGGTCGAGAGCCAGGTCGAACTGATCGAGTCCTCTTCGCTGGCGAAGAGGGTCATCGCCCGCCTCGAACTGGACCAGGACCCCGACTTCGCGTCGTCTTCGACGATCGAGCATATCACCGACAGTCTCCTGTCATTGTTCGGGCGTGCGCCTGAGAACCTCGCCGAGAGGCAAATCAGCCGCCTCGTCTCCAAGTTCCAAAAGGGCCTTTTGGTCCGCCGGCGCGGACTGACCTATGTTCTCGAGATCAGCTACCTGGCGAATGAACCGGCAAAGGCGGCACGCATTTCAAGTGCCGTGGCCGACGCCTATCTCGAGGACCAGCGCCAAGCGAAGACCGACATGACGGCGCGTGCCTCCGGCTGGCTGGGCGATCGCATCGAGGAGATGCGGGAGCGCGTTCGCGCGTCGGAACAGGCAGTCGCCGCCTACAAGTCGTCCAACAACATCGTCGACGTCACCCAAGGAAACAAGCTCGTCAGCCGCCAGATGGAAGATTTGACCCAGCAGCTCGCCCTGGCGCGCACCCGCTCGGCGGAGGCGCGGGCGCGACTGGAACGCGTGCAGCAAGTGGCAAGACGCATCGACGATCCGGCCGCTCTGAGCGAATCGTTGCAGTCGCAGGTCATCGCCAATCTGCGTTCTCAATATACCGAAACGGCACGGGTCGAAGCCGAGTACCGCGCCCTTTATGGGAGCAGATACCCCGGACTGGTGGCGGTCCGTGCCCAACTGGCGGACATTCGCCGTCAGATCGAGAGCGAGATCGCCCGTATCGTCGTTGCCATCCGTGCGGAAGACCAGGTTGCCACCGCACGCGCGGCCGCGCTCGAGGCCGATCTCGCGAAGCTCAAGGAGCAGGCCGCGAGCTTCAACGAGGCGAATGTCAAGCTTCAGGAGCTCGAACGCGAGGCGCAGGCCAATCGTTCGCTGTTCGAGCAGTTCCTCAACCGCGCCAAAGAAACGACCGAGCAGCAAAGCCTGCAAATGCCGGAAGCGCGCATCGTTTCGCCCGCCTTGATCCCGATCAAGCCGGACCGGCCATCGACGCCCTTGCTGCTCCTGGTGGCGGCGGGCTTGGGCGTCGCGCTGGGCATCGGCCTCGTGCTCGTCATGGAACGGACGCGACGCGGCTTTCGCACCGCAGGCGAGGTCGAGCAGCAGCTGTCCCTTCCGACGATCGGCGTTTTTCCCCGGCGGCCGAAGCAAAGTGCAGCCGCGAAGCCCGGCCATGCGGCCGCCGCGGGACAGTCCAAAATTCAAGCGATCCGTCCGCCGGCGCGCCGCCCCGGCCTGGTCGATCCGGCGGCTTGCTTCGACAATGGATTGCGCGCGGTCCGGGCGCGCCTCAGGCAGATGGAAAGCCGATCGGACGGCGAGGTCATCGTCATCGCGTCGGCTCTCCAGGGCGAGGGAAAGTCGACGTTCGCCTGCAATTTTGCCTTCGCATCAGCATCGGCAGGCACGAAAACGCTGCTGATCGACGGCGACATTTATGCTCGGTCGGTCACTCGGGCTTTCGGGCTTGCAGGACCGGGACTTTGCGACATCGTGCATGGAAAGGTGCCGCTCCGGCAGGCGATGAAAAAAGAGCCGAAGAGCGGATTGCATGTCATCGGGGCGGGAGCCGCGTCCAAAACGTCCGACGGGATCGGAGAGCTCGACGGGTCCGACCTGGATTCTCTGCTGCGCAGCTGCCGCACGCAGTTCGACCTCGTCGTGATCGACACGCCGGCGATTTTGCCGATGGCCGGACTCGTCCCTTTCATGACATGCGCAGACCGTGCCGTGCTGATCGTGGAATGGAATCGCACGGAACGCCAGGCGGTCATCGAGGCCCTCGACGCTTTGGGACCGGACGCCCGCAAGATCGCAGGTGTGGTTTTGAACAAAGTCGCAATGGGATGGTATCGGCTGTTCAGCGACAGCCGGTATGTCAGCTATCTCAGCTATCCGGCGGAGGAAAACGTTCGCAAGAGCTTGCACCCCGTGCTCGACAGCGCCCGCAGCGAGGCGCGCTAGTGCCCCGTTTCCGAAGTTCGTGATACATTGCGGCACTCTCTCACACGAACTTCGGAAACAAAGGGGCACTAGCAAGTATATGATTCTAGTGCCGCTTTTCGATTTGAAGTTCCTAAACGAGCCTGCCGCGACTGCTGTAGGAACTTCAAATCGGCGGCACTAGCTTGGTATTCTTCTATTCATCAACCGTCTCGCCACTCTTATTGTCCACGGCATCTGCTTTGTTACCAAACCGACGAGCAGGCCCAGCGAGCTCCCTGAACGCGAGATCATCCACATGCCGGTGGGCTGCGCCCCGAACAATCGCTTGTAGGATTCATTGCCGATCGTGAAATCCAAGACAGTCTCGCCTTTTTCAATGCAATCGCCGGCGATGCCCTCGAATACGAGAGCGCCGATCGAGTAGTTCTTGTAATTGGCGAGATCAAAGCCTCCCAGGACCGTCAGGAACTGGCTTCGATGTTTCAGCCCCCACACGCACGAGATCGGCCGCCCGTCCAGGGACAAGGTATAGGTCCGGCAGAGTCCCGCATTCGCACCCGCGATGGCCAGTTCAAGATAAAATTCGAAATAGAGCGAACTTTGCACCAGGTCCGGGTCGGCACAATCCTGGAATCTACGTTTCCGGTACTCCCGCATGCTGTGAAAAGTAGCCTTGATCAACTCCGGATCGCGACAAACTTCGAAACGCAGATCTCCCTTTCGTCGAATTCTCCGCCCCTTCTTGTCGAGTTCCTTTCGGTATAAGGGATCCATATTGTCGGCCCGCCATTTGGCAAAGGGACCGTACAGAGGAACCGAGTGAGCGTTCATATTCATTGACGAACGTGAGGCTGTGCCGAGAAGCCGATCGACCGGCAGTGTTTCCTCCCTCAGCTTTTGTATTCTGAGCAAGTCGTGCGGCTGCAACGCTTTTCGGATCTGATCACAGGCGGTCTCGTTGCGAAGGATGAGCGCAAATGTCGCGTCGTCGCAGATCGGCGATGCATAATCGCACACCTTCAGATCGGCGAACTCGATCACCTTCATGACGCCATAGCGGCGCCGGATCAAAGGAAGGATCATGGCCAGCCGGCCGTTATCGCTCCACCGCACGGAGATCACCAGCGGCTCCACGTCGAGATGCGGTGCCAGCCGGCGATAGAGGCGATCCAGCCAAAGCGGATGCTGGAAAGCAGTGGCGCGAGAATCTTCGAACAGCGCCCGATATTCGTCCGAAAGGAAATCGAAGGAATTCTCCGAAGCGACATCGAACACGGACGCGGCCCTCCTTTGAGGTCGAATTTCTAGAACGTGCGGACGAAGGGCAACGGATTGTTCGAACGTTGGTTTATGCGCGTGAAGCGCTCGTGCGACCCTTCGAATGACCTGATGTCGCCGCCGCATTAACGATAACGGCGGCTTGGCTTTGTGGCGCGGTTCCAGCCCTGCGATGATCGTCGCGCGGCCGAATGCAATGGAAGCGAATGTCGAGCGCGTTGCAACGTCATGCCTCGCTGATGAACGCAGCGAATGTTCCGCGGGTCTCGGTTGGAGGGCTGCCGCTGGCGGTCATCGATCGCCGTGACTCGGCGCGGCTCATGATCGGAACCGCCCTGGCGCGGCGCGGAAGCGGTGAGCCTCCGATGATTTTCACCTCGGCCAACGGCCAGGTGATCTCGATGTGCGCACGCGACCCGCAGCTGCGCGCGCTGTTCCTGTCCGCGGATCTCATTCATGCCGACGGCACGCCCCTGGTGTTCGCCTCCCGTCTAAAATGTCGCACCCCTTTGCCGGAACGGGTGGCAACGACGGACCTGTTTCACGATGTCGCACCGGTCGCCGAAACGTGCGGCGCGACCTTCTTCCTGCTCGGTGCGGCGCCGGACGTGATCGCGCTGGCCGCGCAAAACGTCCGGCAAAGATATCCGCGCCTGCAGATAGCCGGGTTCAGGCATGGCTATTTTTCCGCCGAGGACGAGGAGCAAATTGTCGCGGAGATCAATGCGGTCCGTCCCGACATTCTCTGGATCGGCATGGGAGTCCCCCACGAGCAACGCTTTTCGCTCTCCCACCGCGACCGGCTCACCAATGTCGGTGTGATCAAGACATCGGGTGGTCTGTTCGATTTCCTGTCGGGACGAAACACGCGGGCACCGATGTGGATGCAGTCCGCCGGATTGGAGTGGCTTTACCGTCTGATCCTCGAGCCGAAACGACTCTTCCGCCGTTATCTGACCACCAATCCGCACGCCTTGTACCTCCTGCTCACCGACGGTTCGCAGCCATGGAAGCACGCGCCGACGCTCCCCCCGAGAGATCGCTCGTAGCAGCCGACCGGGCGACCAGCCGGTTCGCAGGCTGGAGCAGGCTCCTGCGACATCGCTTCGGTTGCGTTCTGGCTGCCTCGACGTTGACGGTCTCTTCCCTCTCGCCGGCCCTTGCGGAGAGCCCGGACGTTTCCAATCGTCAAGCCTGCGAGGCTCCGGACGCCGCGGAACCATTGCGGCCGCGGCTCGGTCATTTGGCACGCGGCTTCAATCTGACGGGCTGGTTGGACAACGTGACGGCGCGGCCGCCGGATCAAGCGGTGCTGGCGCGCCTGCGCACCCGCGGCTTCACGCACGTTCGCCTTCCGGTGACCGCGGAGCGCCTCATGGAGGCGTTCAGCAGCGGGGATGTCGTGGCACGGCAGCTTCTCGATCTCGATCAGGCACTCGGCATCCTGCTCGACCTCGGGTTTGCCGTAAGCCTCGATCTTCACCCCGGGGACAGGCTCGGCCGCGTTCACGCCGCCGATCCGGATCGGGGCTTCGAGTTGATCCAGACGGTGTGGCGTTTGCTCGCGCGGCGCTATGCAAACCGCCGAGAGGATCGCTTGTTGTTCGAGGTGCTGAACGAGCCCAACGTCCGTCCGGGCGTATGGAATTCGCAAGGGCCGCGTCTCGTGGAGGCGATCCGACGCGAGGCGCCCGGCCGCACCCTTGTCTATGGGCCCGCCAATTATCAGCGAATCGACGCCTTGCTCGAGATAACGCCGCTGGCCGATCCGAACATCGTCTATGCCGTGCATTTCTACGATCCGATGATTTTCACGCACCAGGGGCTCGACTGGAGCGACGATCCGCTTCGCTACCTGCAGGGAATTCCCTTCCCGTCGCGCCTGACCGATCCCGCCATCGCAAGATTGCTCGACGGCCTCGCGCTGCAAGGCCGAGGCGATGCTGCGGCGCTGGTGAAAAGGCAGCTCGCCGCGCCATGGACGGAAGAACGCATCACAACGGACATTGCTCGCGCCGCCGCGTGGGCCGAGCGGCATCGGCGGCCGGTGATTATTAATGAATTTGGCGTTCTCGGCTGGAAAGCCGCTCCGGCCGATCGCGCACGCTGGCTGCGGACCGTCCGCATCGCGGCGGAAACCCATTGCATCGGCTGGGCGCACTGGGATTATGCCGACGGGTTCGGTTTTGTGCGCCGGGTCGGCGAGCGCGAAATTCCCGACGAAGCCATCGTCGATGCGCTGCTGGGCAGCCGGTCGCCCGCCCGCCTCCCGCGTTAGGCTAACCCTCCACACGCACCAAGCACGGAGGGGACCGCCTGTTCACCATTATCCAAGTTGTCACTTTCTTGAACCGCGGCAATCCGGCTAAGTGGCCGCCGTCGGCGTCATGACGGCCCATGCCGGTTCGGCTTTCGGCCTGCCGTAAAAATTAATCATAGAGGGACGAGCACTTGCGACGGCTGCGGAACAAGATTGCCCGGCTCGGTCCAAGACTTCGTGCGAGCGACGTGTTCAAAGGCGGCGCCACGGCGCTTGCGATCAAGTTTGCCGGCGCGATCCTGAATTTCGCCATGCTTGCATTATTGTCGCGGCAGATCGACCCGGATGCATTCGGCTCCTTTGCAATCATATTCAGCGCGCTGGGGTTTCTGGCCGCTTTGGCTCCTTGCGGCCAAGAGGTGCTCATCTCTCGTTCCTGGGGCGAATATGTCTCCTCGAACCGTCCCGGGCTTGCGCGTGGCGTGCTCACGTTCGGGATACAGGTCGTCTGCACCGCCGTGCTGCTCGCTGCGGCGGCCGTCGCGATCATATGGCCGCAACTGGATCGCACCTTGTCCATTTCCCTGGTGTTCGCCGCCTGCTCATTTTTGATCGCGCAGGCCCTCATGCATTTCAGCGGCCAGTTCTCGCGCGTCGCAGCCGGCGTGCTCATTGGCGACGGCCCCCGCGAGATCATATGGCGCGGCATCGTCGTGACGGTAATCCTGGCTCACCAGGCAATGGGGGCTGCGTTCAGCGCAACCGAATTTTTCTTCGTGGCGGCGACGGGCCTGGCGCTGGGGATCATCGTCCAAATTCGAAAGGTCTCCCGGTTCGTTCCGGAAGCGGTGAAGCGGACCAAGCCGCAACGAGACGTGAGCGCGTGGATCCCGTGTTCACTCAAGATGTGGCTGTCCGCGCTATCGGATATTGCCGCGCAATATCTGGAAGTAGTGGTGGTCGGCCTCTTCCTCGGTCCGGCGGTGGCCGGCTTCTATTTCGTCGCCACCCGCATCACCAATGTGTTTGCGATGATGGCGGCCGGCACCAGCATGTACGCGGGCTCGGTGATCAGCAAGCTGTACTTCTCGGACGCGAAGGTCGAGCTGCAGGGAATTTTGAACTCCCTTGCGCTCATGAGCGCGATCCTCGTCGCCGGTGGGCTGTTGTCGGTCGTCGTTGCCGGAAAGCTGATGTTGTGGTTGTTCGGCCCTGCCTATGTTGCGGCGTATCCGTCGCTCATCGTGCTGGCCGTCGGAGCAGCCGTCGCCGCACTCGCGGGACCGGCCGGCCATCTCCTTATCCTGACCGGACGTGAGGGCGTCTACCCCGTCATCATGGGCGCCGGACTTGCTCTGCGCTTTCTTCTCTTCGCGACCCTCGGACCGGCATACGGCTTGCTGGGCGCCGCGTTGGCATGGAGCGTCTCGGCCATCGCCATGGCGTTGGCGCTCACCATCGCCTCCCGTCGCCTCGTCGGGCTCGACCCCTCTCCGGGAGCAGCCCTCGCCCACTGGCCCTCTACGAGCGTCCGCCTCGAAGGAAGCGAGCCATGACGATCCTCTCCGGCGCCGTTCAGCCTGCCGCGGCCGCGCGCGACCCGAACCCCGTCCCCGAGGCCGCAACCGCGCGAAAGGCCAGAATCGTTCTCGTGCAGACACAGGCTGAAGGTGCCGGTGCGCAGGAAATATCCCGCATTCTCGGCCATGGTCTGGAAGCGCGTGGGTACGAAGTGCATCACGTGTTTTTCTACCGCAAGACGGCCGCATTCGACGACCATCCCAACACCTTCTTTTGTTCGCGCGAGCGGCCGAGCGGGCTGCTCGCCATAGGACGAATGTTCATCGCGCTGGTCCGCCACCTGTCGAACCTTCGGCCAGCGGTCGTGATGTGCTTCCAGCTCTACGGCTGCATCATTGGAGCGCTCGGCGCGCGCGCCGCCGGGATAGGAGCCATCGTCGCCAATCGGTCGACTTCAATGCGCTCGTTCTATCGCTCCTCCTGGCTCCGTTGGCTGGAGTTCGGACTCGGATTTACCCGGATGTTCAGCAAGGTCGTGGTGAACTCGAAAACCATGGAGGACGAGTATCGGCGGGTTCCGGATTGGTGCCGCGCCAATGTGGTGCGAATCGAGCACGGGTTCGAGCCGAAAACCACCAAGCTTGGTCAAAACGACGCGCGACGGGTTCTCGGGCTGCCGCTTGGCGTGACCCTGCTGGGGAACGCCGCGCGGCTGCATTCGGTCAAGAACCATGCCGCGGCGATCCAACTGCTGCCGAGCGAACCCTCTTGGCACTTGGCTCTGGCCGGACAGGGACCGGATCACTCGCGTCTCGTCAGTGTCGCGAAATCGCTGGGCGTGGCCGATCGTCTGCATTTCCTCGGCGAATTGCCGCCGGATCGCGTCGGAGTTTTCCTCGGGGCGCTCGATGTGTTCGTGTTTCCCTCGCTTGTCGAGACGTTCGGCGTTGCGGTCGTCGAGGCGGCGCAGGCGGGCGTTCCGGTTGTTGCAAATGATGTCGACGTATTGCGGGAGGTCCTCGCTTGCGATGGCAAGCCCTGTGCGCTGTTCGTCGACGTCAACGATACCAGGGCCTTTGGCGGGGCGGTTCGGCGCCTTCTCGACGATGCAAAGCTCAGGGCGGTGCTGTCTGCCCGTGGCGCCGAACTGTCACGACGTTTTTCATTGGATGCGATGACGGCCCGTTACGTCACCGTAATCGAGAACGTGATTGACGGAAAACTCCAGCATTAAGGTTGATAAGGCATAGCGCTGGATCGACGCGGAAAAACATGGAAATCAAGGCTGCAGCGGACATTTGGTCTCGATCGCTCGATGTCGATGCCGACCAGTGAAAGCTATGCGGTGCCCGACGGTGAGTTGGCTTGCTCGGTTGGGCGCAATGACGTCACAGATACCGGCGCGAGCCTTGATCCTGGTCATCCATGGCTCAGTTTGTGCCGGCGTGCCCTGGAGTGGAACCACATGGACCCGCGGGCAGTCGCAGAGGCGGAGGATATGATCAATAGCCACCCCCGCAAGCCGGCGGGTGTGGCGCTGAACAAGGCGGTCGCCTGCTGCCGGCTTTTCGATTGCGGCTCTCTCGAGCCAGCCGCAGACGCGAAAGGCACGGCCTGACATGCACTCTCCTATCGAGAGCACGGGCCTGCTCGTTGCCGAGCCAACACCGGCCGGACGGGCCTCGGTACCCGCGGCGGCGCGGCCCGTATCCGCAAGAGCCGGGAGCGTTTTCTGGATCACCGGTCTTTCCGGGGCGGGCAAGACCACAGTCGGCCGGGAGCTTTGGTCGCGCTTGCGATCGGCGGGGCGTACGGCGGTGTTCCTTGACGGCGACGTGCTCCGCGATGCGATCTCGGACGATCTCGGCCACTCCGGCGACGATCGGCTGCGATCGGCAAGGCGCAACAGCCGAACTTGCCGGCTGTTGGCTGACCAGGGGCTGGATGTCGTGTGCTCGACGATTTCCATGTTCCGTGAAGTTCGCCAATGGAACCGGGAGAACATCGTCGGCTATCGCGAGATCTATTTGCGAGTCCCGATGCACGAACTCGAGAGCCGCGACCACAAGCGCATCTATCTTCGGGCGCGCTCCGGCAAGCTGGCCAACGTGGTCGGAATCGATGTGCCGGCGGAATTGCCGGACGCGGCCGACCTCGTGCTCGACAACTACGGCGAGCTCGACCCTGAAAAGGCGGCGGATCTCATCTGGGAACGGCTCGTGGCGCCCGGCGGCGCCATCGCCCCTGCGGGCACCGCGCCCTCCGCCGCGTTCGGAACCAAAGCGGAGACACTCGCTCGCCTCGCGGCCAAAATTCAGAACGCGAGAGTGCTGCCGCAGATTTGCTTTTCCGTTGCGGAATGGCGTGACGATGCGGATGGCGTCCTCGCCAAAATATTGGCTGCGTCTTGGGGCTCCGGTCCGTTGATCGCGCGCAGCAGCGCCAAGGGAGAGGACAGCCGAACGGCTTCTCAGGCGGGGAAATATGTCTCCATCCCCAATGTTCTCGGAGCTCAGGCGCTGACGGATGCGGTCGAACGGGTGATTGCATCCTATTTATCCGATTCCAGGCCCGACCACGACCAGGTGTTCGTCCAGCCGTTCCTGGAAAACGTGTCGCTCTCCGGTGTTGCCTTCAGCCGCGACCCCAACGGCGGCGGGCCTTACATCATCATCAACTACGACGATACATCGGGCCGCACCGATCTCGTCACGTCGGGATCCGGCGCGGATCTCAAGACGTTCGTCTGCGTCAAATCCCGAAGCGAAAACATTCCGCAGCGGCTTGCCGGCATTCCATTGCTCATTGGCGAGCTCGCAGCTCTGCTCGAATGCGATGCGCTCGATATCGAATTTGCGGTCGATCGTGACGGCACGCTTTACCTGCTGCAGGTTCGTCCGCTCGTCACCGGACCCGCGTCGTCGCTCGGAGACGCGGCGATCGATGGCGCAATCGCCGAAATTGCCTGCAAGGTCGAATTGTTGAGCCGGAGCCAGCCCTATCTGCACGGCACCCGCGCCGTGTTCGGCGTGATGCCGGACTGGAATCCGGCCGAGATGATCGGCCTCAGGCCGCGGCCGCTGGCCCTTTCGCTCTATCAGGAACTGGTTACGGATGCGATCTGGGCGTACCAGCGCAACAACTACGGATACAAGAATCTTCGCAGCTTCCCCCTGCTGGCGAGCTTTCATGGGCTGCCCTATATCGACGCGCGCGTAAGCTTCAATTCCTTCATACCGCGTGACATCGACGGCAACCTGGCCGAACGGCTGGTGAACTACTACCTCGACCGGCTGCGGTCGGAGCCGAACCTGCACGACAAGGTCGAGTTCGAGATCGTTTTCTCCTGCTACACGCTCGACCTCCCGGAACGTATTCGAACGCTCAAGGCGCACGGGTTCTCGGACGGCGACATCGAAGCGCTCGTCGAGGCGCTCCGCCTACTCACGAACCGCATCATGAACGGCCCGACGGCGCTCTGGCGCCAGGACCGCGACAAGATCGATGTACTCGCTGCGCGGTTGCCGGGCCTCCTCAAGGCGCCCATTGACAAGATCAGCCGCATCTACTGGCTGATCGAAGATTGCAAGCGATATGGGACGTTGCCTTTTGCAGGATTGGCGCGTGCCGGTTTTATCGCCGTCCAGATCCTTCGCTCCCTTGCCGCAAAGGGCATACTGGATGAAGCGGAGTACGCCGCATTCATGTCGAGCCTCGACACGGTCGGCTCCCGGATCGGCCGCGACTTTGCGCAATTGTCGCGGGAAGCGTTCCTCGAACGCTACGGACATCTGCGGCCGGGTACCTATGACATCCTCTCGCTTCGCTACGACGAGGCGCCGGATCTCTATTTCGACTGGTCTTCCCGCGCAAAGGCGGAGACGCCGTCCACCCGCTTCGCGCTTTCCGTGGAACAATGGCGCAATCTCGATCGGCTGCTCAAGGAGCATGCGATCGAAACCGACGTGCTTGGCCTTGTCGAATTCATCAAGGCCGGTATCGAGGGCCGGGAGTACGCCAAGTTCGTGTTCACCAAGAGCCTGAGCGAGGCTCTGTCGCTGATCAAGCAGCTGGGCGAGGAATGCGGGCTCACCCCGGAAGACTGCGCGTTCCTGGACTTTGGCGCCATTCGCAAGCTGCACAAGGAAAGTGGGCCGGTCGGAGCGCGGTTGAGCGACAGCGTTGCCGAGGGACGATGCCGGTACGAGCTGACGCGAAGCCTTGTGCTCCCGCCGCTCATTACGTCTCCCGCCGATGTTTTCGCGTTTAATATTCCGCCGACGCAGGCGAATTTCGTGACGCAGAAATCGGTTACCGCGCCTGTTTCGACGCTCGCCGATGCACCGGAAAAGTTCGCCGGCAGCGTGCTGCTCATACCGAGCGCCGACCCCGGATTCGACTGGATCTTCAGTCGTGGAATAAGCGGCCTCGTAACCATGTTCGGCGGAGTCAACTCGCATATGGCCATCCGCGCCGGCGAGCTTGGCCTGCCGGCCGTGATCGGCTCGGGTGAGCAGCAATTCCGGCGCTGGCAGTCGGCGCGGCTCCTTTGCATCGATTGCGCCAACCGGCAGGTGCAGGCCGTGGCATGAAGATGCTTGCAATAACGCAGCGCGTCAGCGTCGATCCGCGCGGGGAAAGGCGCGATTGCCTGGATCAGAATTGGACCTCCTTCCTTCATGCCTGCGGGCTGGTGCCCGTTCCGCTGCCGAACATGGCGGCTGCAGCGCAATCGATCTGCCGTGCGCTACCATTGGCGGGCATCATACTGAGCGGCGGAGACGATCTCGTGCCGTATGGCGGCTCTGCGCCCGAGCGCGACGCTACCGAGAACACCCTTATTGAATTGGCCGAGGAGCAGGGGGTGCCATTGCTTGGCGTCTGCCGCGGAATGCAGGCGATCCAACATCGCTTTGGGGTCGAGCTGACGCGGGTTTCCGATCACGTGACATGCGCCCAACGGATTCGCATCGACGGCACGTGGGCCACGGTGAACAGCTACCATTGCTGGGGTGCGCGCGAGACTTGCGACCCCCTTGAAGTCTGGGCGACGGCCGAGGACGGCGTGATCGAGGCGGTGCGGCACACGAGCCGGCCGATGCTCGGTATCATGTGGCATCCGGAACGTCTCAGTCCGCATGCCGAATCGGACACATCGCTGTTTTCGCGCTTTTTTGGCGAGGGTTGAATGCGCGCAATCATTCTTGCCGCAGGAAGGGGGAGTCGCCTGGGACCGCTCGGCGACGGCCGGCCGAAGTGTCTCGTCGAGCTTTCCGGCAAGCCGCTCATAGTCCGGCAGGTTGCGGCCCTGCGTGGCGGCGGCGTGACCGAAATCGGTGTCGTGCGCGGATATCGTGCGGATATGATCCGGCTCCCCGGAGTCATCTACTTCGAAAATCCCCGCTGGTCCGAGACCAATATGGTGAGTTCGCTCTGCGCGGCCGCGCAGTGGCTGCGGAACGGGCCGGTCATCGTCTCTTATGCCGATATTTTCTACCGCCGGGAGCTGGTGCGCGGGCTGGTCGAGTCGCGAGACGATCTGGCCATCGCTTATGACCGCAACTGGCGCACGCTTTGGACTCGCCGCTTCGCGGAGCCGCTTAGCGATGCCGAGACGTTCCGCGCGGATTCGGCCGGGCGGCTCGTCGAGATCGGCGGCAAGGCCAAAGCCATCGAGGAGATCGCAGGACAATACATGGGATTGCTGAGGATCACGCCGGCAGCTTGGCAAGCGATTGAGGAATTGCTCGGCGGGCTGGATCGGCCGGTTCGCGACAGACTGGATATGACCGGCCTCCTGCAGCGGCTGCTCGAGCGGCGTTTTCCGATTGCTACAATCTCCGCTGACGGACAATGGGGCGAAGTCGACAGCGCCAGCGATCTCGCACTCTACGAAAGGATGATCGAAGATGGGCTACTCCAGCTTGAAGCCTGAGCCGAGTCTGGGGGACGGGCAAACAATCGCAATTTCCGGCGATTTCGGGCTGAGGCAAGAGCCCGGCGATGCATGGGTCGCAGGCCGTGGTTCCGAACCGCCGGCTTCGAGGCCGGGCAGCAAGGACCCGATCGCGCACAAGATCGCGGAACTGCGCCACTATGACGTGCTGGGAATCGAGCGCGTCGTTGCGATCTGCTGCTGGGGCAGAAGCGGATCATATTTCCTGGCAAGCTTGTTGGACGGGCATGAAGACGTGCTCACGTTGCCGATGTCGCTGGGAGAGCTGATCTATCCCTTCTGGGAAAAACACAGACATCTTTCGCTGCGCGACAAGCTGCTTGCGTATCCGCGCTTCGTCGAAAGCATGCGATACGATGCGACCTTCTTCAGAGGCGAATTCCGCATCAGCCAAACCGATTATCACGCCTCTGTCGCCGCGCTGCTCGCCGTTTATGGAGAGCAACCCGCGCAGGTGCTCGAGTCGCGCGCCAATTTCTTCCGTTTCCTGGTCGTTGCCTACAATTTGGCGTTCGGCCCCAGGCCGGGGAATCCGCGGCCGATGATCGTGCACGCGCAGCATATCTGGTCCAACGCGAATGCGCGGCGGCTCGTTGCGGATTTTCCGCGTTGCCGTTTCATTCATACCGTTCGCGACCCGATTTCATGCTTTGATTCGACCCTCGAGCACTTCGCCAATCTGAACGATCCCAAATTCGTCGCCGCGCAATACGATCCCGCTTACATCAGGCGGCCGAGATATAATTATCCCGCCTGGAATGCACTTTGGGCCCTGGCTTGGAGAGACGCCTTCCATAAAGGCCTGCAAGATCGAAGCATCATCGTACGATTCGAGGACCTGCACGCAAACCCGAAGCAGACAATGGGCCGCGTGGCGCAGTGGCTGGGCCTTTCGGAAGGACGCGTGCTGCTCGAGAGCACCTTCAACGGCAAGCCCTGGAATGTCGAAAGCGGGGGACAGACCTGGACCGGAGCACGGCAAGAGCAGGTGCGGCGGCGCTCGCGCAACATGTCCTGGGTAGACCGTACGGTGGTGTTTGCGCTGTTTCAGGAAAACTTTGCAGCGTGGGATTATCCGTATCCAAAGCTCTTCGCATTCCGCTGGCTGCGTGCTCTTTGCATCGTGCTGGTCCTGGCGGTCCCCATGCGGTCGGAAATAGCATCGGACCGGAACGTGCTGCGCGCCGTGCTGCTGCCGGCCCTGCGAGACGCGAAACTGCGATTGGCGGCCCGAACGGTCCGCCAGATGCTGGTGGCCCGCGTAGGCCTGCGCGCATTGATGTTCGCCGAACTCTGTAGGCGGGTCGCCGTCCCAAAGCGATTGGCGAAACCCATCTAAGCCGATCGCCGCCCGTGTTCCGGTCGTTGCGAACGCCCTCGAAATCCGACCAATGCGCATCGAATACCCGCCAGAGGCAGAAATCGCCGCCCGACCCGCCGGATCGGCGGGTCGGCACATCGCACTCCAGATCGATCCGTCGCGGATGCGCCGGGCGCACCATGAGATCGCGACACGGCTCGCCGCCCAGGGCGCCCGCGTAAGCCTGGTGTGTGGCGGGACGAAGGATCGCCTGCCGCCTGCCGCCGACCTCTTGCTGGAGCTCGAGCGGATCATTTACCGCCTGCGCGGTCCGCGACCGAGCGATCGCTGGCCATGGGACGAGCGGACGTCGTCGAATCCTTCGCCGGACGGCCGGCCGGATCTCGTCTTCGACCTGTCCGGGGACGGACCGGCGATAGCTGCCGGTCGTACGATTCGTCTGCTGTACGACGGCGTCGCCGGCGAGGCTGGCCTGCTCGGAGCGCTCGCCGCAAGCCGTATGCCGATCATCGATATGGAGGATGTGGAGGCAGGCGTCATCATCGCCCGGGGGGCGCCATGCGCCGGCAATGCCGGAACGATGTCGGAGGCTTTGGACGGCGCGCTGGCCCGCGTCGTCACGCTGGTGACTGCGATCGCCGGGGGGGTCAGGCCGTTGGCCCGCGTGGAGCGAACCGCCGCTCGACCGGTGCGGTTGCGCGAGATGGGGGCCTTCGAAGCGAAGAGCCTCGTCAGGTCTCTGGTCCGGCGTCTCTATTACCTTTGTTGCCATGCCCCTCATTGGCGGACGTGTTGGCGAGCCGTAGACGGACCGGACCTGTGGGACACGCGCACGCTCGTGGGCACTTCCTGGAACGTCATGCCCGATCCCGGCTTCCGCTTCTATGCGGATCCGTTTCCATTCGTGCACGATGGCCGCGCATATGTATTCGTCGAGGATTTCGACCACCGGAGCAGCAAGGGCGTGATCTCGGTCATACCGTTCGCCGAACGTGGACCGGCAGGTCCGGCGCAGCCCGTGCTCGAGGAGCCTTGGCATCTCTCGTATCCTTTCCTCCTGGCGCACGGGGGCCAAATCTGGATGATCCCCGAAAGCTCGGCGGCTCACACGGTCAATCTCTATCGTGCCGATCCTTTCCCGCACCGCTGGGTTCGCGAGGCGACGCTCCTCTCCGGCATCGAGGCGAGCGACGCGACCGTGATTCGCCACGGCGGGCGCCTCTGGATGTTCGCGGCCACCCGCGACGGCGCGGGATCATGGTCCGACACGCTCTCGATTTTTTTCGCTTCCGATCTGCATGGACCGTGGCGGCCACATCCTCTCAACCCGGTGCTGGTCGACCGGGCAAGCGCGCGGCCAGCCGGTGCGATGCTGGTACGCAATGGTAGACTGTACCGCCCGGTGCAGGACTGCACCCACGGCTATGGCACCGGGATCGGTCTCGCCGAGGTCGTGCATTTGGACCACGACGGATTCGAGCAGAAGGTCCACACGGTGCTGCGCCCCGACCCGCAATGGCCGGGCCGGCGCCTTCACACCTTGAACCGCGCGGGGTGGCTGGAATGCATCGACGGCTCGGCCTATTCGCCGCGCAGCCGGCTGCTGGCTCGGGGGCTCGAGACATGGTCGGGCCGGCGGGAGCCGCCACATCACTGGTGAAGGTGCGCGCGCGGCAGCTCACGCGCCGGGTGATCGCCATCGTATCCGGTGCCTCGGCATCGGTCATGAAGCAGACCGTCGCGCTTGCGCTGTGTCTGGTCTCTTGCCTCGCCTCTTCGGCGGCTCACGCACAGGCGACGGCCGACGACTATCCACAGCGGACGGTGACCTTCGTCTGCCCCTTCCCGCCGGCGCCGGCACGCAGATCGCGGCGAGCGCGGTCGCCAAGTCCGCCCCCGACGGGTACATGCTTCTGCTCGCGCCGGTGACGACGCTCGCCATGGGCCCGAGCGTCTACAAATCGCTTCCCTACGATACGCAGAAGGACTTCGCGCCGATCGGCCTCGTCGGGTCGGCGCAATTCGCGCTGGTCGCCAATCCGGCGCTCGGCGCCGCCACCCTGCCGGACCTGATCGCGCTCATCAGGAGCCGGTCCGGCGCGATGAGCTATGGGACGTCGGGCGCGTCGACGCCGCACCACCTGTTCATGGAAATGATGCTCAAGATGATCGGCGCGAAGGCGCAGCACGTGCCCTATCGCGGCAGCGTTCCGGCGCTGACCGACGTGGTGAGCGGCCAGATTCCCATGATGATGGTGGACCTTGCGGTGGCGATTCCGCTGATCAAGGAAGGCAGGGTGCGCGCCTATGGGGTGACGTCGCCGGCGCGCATCAGGGCCATGCCGGATCTTCCCACCCTTGCGGAAGCCGGGCTCCCGGGCTATGCGGCGACCGGCTGGTTCTCGGTGGTCGCACGGGCCGGAACGCCGCGCCCGATCATCGACAAATTGAACCGGGTGCTCATGGACTATCTCAGGCGCCCCGAGGTCCAGGACAAGCTTCAGGCGCTTGCCATCGAACCGCTCACCAGCACCCCCGAGGAGCTGGAGACATTCATCGGCGCCGAGATCAGGAAGTGGGCGCAGGTGGTCCGGGACGCAGGGATTACGCCGGAATGAGTTTTCGGGCATCCTGTCGAGGCCCGATCCCTGAACGCCTCAGCGGAGAAAAAAGATGTCGAGGTCCCCAGCGCGCAACGGCAGCAAGCGGGCCGTCACCGAGTTGCCGAAGATCACGGTCCACAGCGATACGCGCGACATCCTCGCGCACGCGGCGCAGGACCGCGAAGTCGACGATTACTTCATCGTCGACGTCGACGCCCACGTGATGGAAACGGCCTTCTGGTCTGAGGTCACGAGCCGGATCGACAACGACGTCTACCGACAGATGGCGCAGGCCTTTCGCGACCGCGGCGGCTCGCCGCCCGGCCTGCTCAACGCCACGCCGGGCATGCTCTATCAGGACGTGTTCGGCCGCATTCCGCATCAGCAACGGCTGGCCGAAGCGGTCCCCGCCGGACGGACGCATGGCCAGGTCACGCTGGTGCAGCGGGCCATGGACAGCATGGGCATCGACTACATGGTGGTGTTCCCTACCCCCATGCTGGTCCTCGGCATGCATCCCCAGGCCGAGGTCGAGGTCGCGCTCGGAAACGCGTTCAACCGATGGCTGATCGAGGAGATCCTTCCGCAGGAGCCGCGCATCAAGGCGATGCTGTACCTGCCGTTCAACCATCCGGAGGCGTGCGTCGAGGTGGTGGAGCGCTATGCCGACACGCCCGGCGTCATCGGCTTCACCGTGACGTCGACCCGCTTCCGGCCGGTGCACCATGACAGCTACATGCCGCTCTATTCCGCCATCGAGGCGAGCGGCAAACCGTTCGGCTTCCATTCCGGCTTCCACTGGGGCGACCAGTCGATGCAGCAATGCAATCGGTTCCTCTCCATGCACGCCCTGTCGTTCGTGCATTTCAACCTGGTCCACCTCACCAACTGGGTGATCAACGGCCTGCCGGAGCGCTTCCCGCGCCTCAAGGTGATCTGGATCGAGAGCGGGCTTGCCTGGGTGCCCTACATCATGCAGCGGCTCGACTCCGAGTACATGATGCGGTCATCGGAGGCGCCCCTGCTGCGCCGGCGCCCGAGCGAGTACATCAAGGACATGTATTTCACCAGCCAGCCGCTGGAGCGCTCGAATATCAAGCTGACGCAGGCGACGTTCGAAGCGATCAACGCCGAGACCCAGCTGTTGTTCGCTTCCGACTGGCCGCACTGGGATTTCGATCTGCCGAGCTCGATCACGACGCTCCCGTTCCTGAGCGCTGAGGCGAAGCGAAACATCCTGGGTCTCAACGCCGCCAAGGTGTTCGACCTGACCGTGCCCGGCCGCAAGCTCGGCAAGGCGAAGACGTCGCCGGCCGATCGCATGCCCGTTCCCGCGTGATCGACGCCGATCCGGGAAGCATCATGCCGAAGGCACCGAAGCGGGCCCAGGATCCGCAGCGGAAAACGCGGCCGGGCGGCGACGCCGGGACTGCGTTCGCGGCGCTGGCGACGGCGGCGCTGCAATGCGGCGAGCCGGACACGATCCCGGATGCGTCGCTGCACGCGGTGCTGGCCGCCGCGGTCAAAGTTTTCGCCGCGAAGGCCGAGCGCCGCGGCGGCGGCGTCAAGCCGTTCGCGGACGACGCGGTGACGGCGACCGAGACGGTGGTTGCGGTGTGCGCCA
>WNGA01002944.1_pt1 | contig 31919 bp, 31 predicted proteins | sample 5400061 | NCBI WGS metagenome assembly WNGA01 (sample SAMN13153366, study PRJNA577476) | soil metagenome | isolation source: 100 cm soil or saprolite under grassland replicate 2 | place: USA:California | collected 2016-06-15 | reverse complement strand
CTGGTCCGGTATCCCGCTTCGCCCGCTTCGCCCGCTTCGCCCGCTTCGCCCGCTTGGCCGGCGACCGGCGGACCGCTGCGGCCCCGCGCCGGCCGAGTCTGCCAGCGATCGGGACCCGACCGTGGCGTTCGCGGCGAACCGGCCTGTCTCGGTTTCGTGTGGCGTGGTGCCTCGCCCCATCGGTAGCACGAGTCGGCCGACGTGGCGTCGCAGATCATAGGCACGCCGTCCTCAGGACAGCCGTAGTCGCCGTGCTCCGAGCAGAAGGCGCCCGGCGTCACGTAGCCATCCACCCGGCGGGGCGTTGGTCGCCCGGTCGGTGGGATGCGGGATGATCCCCGCCGTGGCCCGTCTCGTCCTGGACAACGATCTGATCCACAGCCACACCGACGACGCGTCCTACGCGCGCGGTCTCGGCCTGCTGGAGCGGGGCGCTGTCACCGAGCTGATCGTCGAGCGCGCCGTGGCCGAAGCCGCCGTGTCGGGACCGCCTCTCCACAAGGTCCGCGTGGAGTTGACGGGAGCCGGGCTCGATGGTGCATGCTCCTGCCCGCTCGGGGTGGGCGGTGCGTTGTGTGAGCACGCCGTCGCCGTCGCCCTTGCCTGGCTGGACCGGGCCGGCGACGCCGGCGACGGGGAGTACGGCGACGGCGCGGGCCCAACGGCGTCCGGCATCTCCGAACGGGGCACGGCGACGTCGGACCTGACGGCGTTTCTGCTCAAACAGCCGGTCGAGTGGCTGGTCGAGCAACTGCTCGCCGCCACCGCGTCCGATCCCCTGCTGCGGGCCCGCTGGGGCGTCATCGCCGCCGACGACCAAGGCGGAGGTCCGGACATGGCCGCCTTCCGCCGCCAACTGGACCGGTCCCTGACGGTGCCGGACTACCTGGATTGGGACCAGACCGGCGGGTATGTGGACACCGCGTACGACTCCATCGCCTCCATCGAGGACCTCCTGGAACACGGGTGGGCGGCCGCGGCGGTCGAGCTGACCGAGCACGCGCTGCGCATGCTGGAGGACGCCGTCGAAACAGTCGACCAGAACGGGGAGATGACCGACGTCCTGGACACCGCGCAGGAACTGCACCTGCGGGCCTGCCGGGACGCCCACCCGGACCCGGTCGCCCTTGCGGAACGGTTGACCCGGTGGGCCATCGACGGCGAGTGGGGGGTCTTCGCCGACGCGAGGGACGTCTATGCGGACCTGTACGGGGAAGCCGGCCTGGCGCGCTGCCGCGAGATCGTCCACGACGCGTGGTCCGAACTGCCCGCGCTCGCCCCCGGCGCGTCCGGCGGCTACTCCACGCGCCGGGAGACGATCACCCGGCTGCGGCTGGCATTCGCGCAGACCCCCGAGGAGAAGGTCGAGATCCTCGCGCGGGACCTGTCCACCGCCGGACGCTACATCGCCGTCGCCGCCGTCCTGACCGGTGCCGGCCGGTTCGATGAGGCTCTGACCTGGCTAACGGACGCCCAGGCCGCCTTCCCGGAGCGGGACCGGCGCGACGCCACGGTCGAGGAAGCCGTCGCCGACACCCTGCGCAGCGCTGACCGCCACCAGGAAGCCGCCGAAGCCGAATGGACGGCCTACCAGCGCCACCCAGGGCTCGCGGCGTTCCGCCGGCTGAGCACGCAACTCAGCCCGCGTCCGGCATGGCCCGCCTGGCGCACCCGGGCACTTGCCGTCCTGGAACATCCCGCCGCCCCCGCGTCCTGGCCCGAGACGCCGTTCGCTCCCCAGTACGGCAACAGCGACCTGGTCGACGTGCTGCTCTGGGACGGCGACACGGAGGCGGCGTGGGCCGCGGCCCAACGCGGCGGCTGCGACGCACCGATCTGGCGGCGCCTGGCAACCGCCCGCGCCGCCACCCACCCCGCCGACGCGATCCCCATCCTGACCCGCGTGATCGACACCGCTCGCGCCAAGGTTCGCCACCGCAAGGACTACGCCACCGTCGCCGCCCAACTCGCCCAACTCCGTGCCTGGCACCAGCGAGCCGGCACCGACACCCAGTTCGCCGCATACCTTCAGCGGATCCGCGCCAGCAACCGAGGCAGGCCAGCCTTCCTGGATGAACTGGACAAGGCGCAACTTCCCTGACAACCTCCCGTCGACGCCATCCGACAAGCCCACCGCGAGCAGCGGGAACGGCGTGCCAAGGAGCAGCGCGAACGGGACCACGTCCACCCGGGCGAGGGCCATCGCCGCGCCTCCCACGACGTAGACGTCCGCTACCACGCCCGCCGCACCAGCCTCTCGCCCAGCCGGCGCAGCACCTCCTCCAAACCGGCCCGGTCGAGTAGAGGATCCGACCCGTTCACGCAACATCCAACTCGTGCGCCGCGACGAACACCCCTCGCCGGCGGAACGCCGCCGGTGCATGCACCACCGCATCCACCCGGGCCGCCGGCGAATCGAACGGAAACCAGAACCGCCGCAGCACCCGACCCTCCGCCCACGCAGGCGCCCCACGCCCGTCACGGGCCGCCAGATGCTCCGCCAACCCCGCCAGCAACACATCCCATCGCTCATCCCCCACCGGGAGCGGCTCCCCGGCCAGAAGACCGGGCCGCACGTCCAGCGGTTCGTGCCGGTACTCCTCCAGGAACTCCGCCACCAACCGCCACCGCTCCGATGCGGCAGCACCAGCCAGCCACCTGGCGAGATCCGCCACGGAGGCCGCCCGGTACGGCGTCACCGCACCAACATCACCTACGCCCACCACCGTAGCCGACGGCATCCCCCGCACGCCGTCCTCGCCACAGCGGACAGCGCCCGATGCGGTTAGCGGGATGGTTAGTACCGCCCCGTCCTACGTCGTCAGACGCGGGCACGGCTCACCGCGGCCGCCATCAAAAGCGTCCGCGACCGACTCGTCATCGCTGACGCTGACCTAGGGCATGTTTCAAAAGCCCATGGCGGCGCCCGCATCCACCGGGACTTCTGAAACACGCCCTAGCCCGGTGCGCCGACATCTGTGCCGAATTCGTCCACCAGCTCGACACCGCCGCGCCCTGAAACCCGTGTGGTCGCACCCTTCGCACTCAGGACCCCCGCATCAACAGCCTGACCGGACACGGTATGTCGAGCGCTCGCCCGCCGCGCCCGTACGGCCGGGACGTCCCGCTGGTCATGCCCATCATCGCAAGTCCTCGCCACGTGGGTACAAGACGGCGTTACCTGTCCTCGCCCGTAGGGGCGGCTGCCCCCGACGCTGCCGCAAGCTGGTCTCGCAGGATGTCGTGGCGGAACTGGTAGACCGCCCCGAAGCGGCGTAGCGCACCCCTGTCGTACGCATCGTCGAGGAAGGCCAGCAGGTTCCAGGGGAGCTGGCGGGTGAGGGCCAACCAGATCCGAGCGGTGGCGAAGTGGGCCCACGCGCCGGCCATCGCGACCACGAAGCCGGCGATCAGGCCGCCGGCCAGTCCCTGTATCAGGCCGGACGGCAGGCCGGCTACCGGGTCGTCGGCGAAGTATGCCGAATTGAGGATCACCCCGGCGATGAGCCCGCCGGCGATGCCGGCGACCAGTCCGGCGAGGAGCGAGGCGTTGCGGTCGCGCCGCAGGAGCGTGCGCGGGGTGGGCAGGTATTTCGGGTCGGGGACGGCCGGCGAGTGGTGCTGGGCGGTCGCGAACTCACCCACCACGCCGAAGACCAGTCCGAAGATGGACGCGACCAGCAGGCCGGCGAACAGGCCGTCCCACACCGGGTTTCCCGGGATGAACAGCACACCGTCGCCGAGCCAGTCCCCCAGCAGTGCGGCGAGGCCGCCGAACAGGGTAATGATCAGCCCGCGTAACAGCCGCCCGCGTAGCGGCTCCGCCGTACGGCGGAAGGTGATGCGACCGGGCCGGGGCGCGGTCGGCTTCGACAGCGCGAACGCGCCGACGAGTCCTGATAGCGCCGCCAGCATGACGCCGTACGCCGGTCCGCCTATGAGCCAGTACATCGGCAGGGAGGCCAGCGCGATGGTGAGTCCGAACGCCAGGCGGCGGATCCCCGCCGGGACCGCATAGATCAGCTCCCACCAGGCGATCTCGTGCTTGCCGAGACGGACGAGATGGCGGGCCAGGAAATGCAGGCACCGGCGGGCGTCCCGGCGGCGCCAGCGCCCATTGCCGGGCCCTGGCTCAGGCGGCTCCGGGTAGATCGCGGGGACGAACTGGTCGAACAGGCGTTGCTCGACGGCCTTGGTGGTGGGCAGGGCCAGCAACTCGCCTGGGTCGCCGTCTTGGTCGGCGTAGGCGAACCTGGCGAGCGACACCGCGAGGGGGGTGTTCAGGGCGGCAGCGACCGTCGCGCCGCGGTCGGTGCCGGCGCGTTCGATCAACTCGTTCCACCGGTCGGCCCGCCGGGGAGGGGTGGCCAGGCGCAGGTATCCGTACGCCGTGTCGGCGTCAAGCGGTTCGAGCTTCAGCACGGCGGCGCGGGAGAGCACCGCACCGTCGCCGCTGTCGACCGCGGTGAGGTACTCGTCGGTGCGGCTGCTCAACACCAGCGGGCTCGTTGGGCGCAGCGCACGGTTGATCGCGACCATCGCGTGGCATCGCCGGTGCGCGGGCATTTCGTCGAAGCCGTCGAGGATTAGCAGTAGCCGGTCGACCGGCACCGCCGGTCGGGCCGGAGACCGCCGGCCAGCCCAGCCGTAGTCTTCGGTGAGGCGGTGCTCGATCCACTGCTCGAAGCTCTGCTCGTGAGGATCCCACGTCGACAGCCGCAGCAACACCGGCACCCGTCCTCCGGTAGGTCGGTTGTCGAGCGCGCGGAGGGTGAGTTTCAGAAGCAGGGCCGTCTTGCCCGCTCCCGGCTCGCCGAGCAGCACGACGCGCCCGTGGTGACGCTCGTCGCGCAGGACGTCGTATAGCTGTTCGTAGGTGCCGTCGAGATCGAGCGGCTGGTCCAGCCCGTCGCGGCGTATCTTGGACCAGCCGTCGCCGCGCGGCGGCCCGACCGTACGCCAGGCCAACGGTAGCGGGTTCGGATCGTGCAGTCCCCGATGCCGCTCCTCCCGTTCCCAGGTCTGCCAAACCATCGACGCCAAGCCCTCCAGAGGGTCGGCGGGATCTGGACCGGTGCGGTCAGCTGGAACGGCACCGGTCCGGCCGGCCGGGTCCTCCGGTCGTGTGCCCGACCCGACCGGTGTCGTGGGCGGTGCCGCCGAGCCGGCCGATGGGGAGGGCTTCGGCCCGGTCGATGCCGCCTCACCGGTACGTCGCTTGCGGTCATCGTGGATCACCATCAGTCGCTCGTACCGCTGCCGCAGGTCCCGGATGCGACCGTGGCTGTCTTCGCCGACACAGATCTCGATCCAGCATTGGACCAGATCCCAGCTCGGTGGGCGGCGCAGCTGCCCGTTGCGGATCGTGTAGACCTGGGACTTGCTGATGTTGAGCCGGCGGGCGAGTTGGGTCGCGGTGAGTCCGGACGCGACCTGCATTTTGCGCAGCTCGGCACAGAACTCCGCGATCGGGTCGTCTGGCTCACTCGTCACCGTCGTGCTCCCGTGGTGTCCGCAATCGGTCCGGTAACACCATGCCATGTCGCCACTACGGCTTGCATCGATACCGAGCTGTTCCGGAGTCCGTCCGGTTTTGCTCACGGTGCCCGGGCCCCATGCTTCGCTAGCCGGCAAGCATCGCCGGCGTCAGGTCGCCGGCGGAGGACACCCACGAGTCGAAGGAGATTGACATGTGGCGGTCGGTGCTTCGCTGGGTCTGGATCGGTGGGAGGTTCGTCCTGAGTTGGATCTGGATCTTCTTCTGATGATCCACAGCTGACCGGCGGCCGCTGCACCGAACCGACAGTCCTCCAAGGACAGCGGTATCGGCATCCCGCACCGAAACCCCGACGAACGTGAGGAGACGCCGTGGCCACGTACACCGCCGCGACGGCACCCCGTCCCAGGAACGGAACGGAACCCTCCGCCCCTCAGAACCCGACCACCGAGATGGCCGCAGCCCGATCATGCCGTCCCTGTGTCGGCTACCGAGTACGGACCGTTCATCGGTCAGGTCGTTGCCACCCTGCTGCACCGGGCGGCGATTCTGGCCACCGCCGCGATGTGGACCCGGGTCGGGGTCAAACACTCGCCGCCGTCGCCCAATCCTAACTCTCCTTGGACGGATCATATGCACACCGAGCTTCATCATCATTCCAACATCGTCGACGCGAGCGCGAAGTCGTTTCGCACCTGGGCGGGCACGGTGCTGGCCGCGGCCGCGCTCGGCGGCGCCGACCTGACGGGCCTGGCCAGGACGAACGCCCGGTCGCCGGAGAACGCGGCCGTCCAGGCGACCTCCAACCTGCTCGGCAACACCCCGTCGGTGGCCCGCGCGTCATACATCCACCCGTCCGTGCTGAGCGCCGCGAAGGACGGCCGGACGGTCCATGACGACCTCGCCGCAGCGGCCGAGCGGGTCGGCTCTGACCGGTTCGCCGCGGTCTGGACCGACGCCCGGCTGCAGTCCGCGGTCCGCAGGCTGCTGCCCTGACCGGATCGCGTCGGTGACGACCTGCGCCAGCCAGCCGATCCCGGGCAGCCGGAGCAGCCAGCCCAGGTAGGCGTGACCCGGGTTGACATGCTCCAGGGCGCGGGCGACGGCGGCCACCCCCATTCGGTGTGGCCGTCGCCGCCGGCGTACCGGGCGCGCCGTAGCGGCCGTGCATGCTCGCGGGCCGGCGCGAGGGTCAGGCCTCGCGCCGGCGGGTGAGGAAGGCGGCCGTGGCGGTGCATGGCGGGCAGCCGTCGTCCAGCCAGAGGGTGGCCGGCGGCGCCAGCCGGTAGGGCCGCCAGCTGGTGCAGCGGCAGCGGGACGAGATTCTGGAGTTGTCCACCCCGGTGATCCAGGTCTGGGACCAGTACCTGAACAGCCGCACCGGATAGGAGCCCTTCAGCCGGGCTCGGACTACGATCACGGCTGGCCGTAGCGCGTCTCGGCGCCGCGTCCAGACCGGTGACGCGAGGCAAGGAGGTCCTCCATGGGCAACTGGCAGCTCGACCCTTACCACACGCAGGTCGAATTCTCCGCCAAGCACCTGGGGATGATGACGGTGCGGGGTTACTTTGACGAGGTCAGCTCGACCGCCGATATCGACCCCGACCACCCGGAGGCGGCATCGGTCGAGGTGACCATCTCGACTGCCAGCATCCGCACCAACAACGGGATCAGGGACAACGACCTCCGCTCGTCGAACTTCCTCGAGGTGGACAAGTTCCCGGTGATCACGTTCAAGAGCACCAGCGTCGAGCCGTCCGGGCCGGACCGCTACACGCTGACCGGTGACCTGACCATCAAGGGCAACACCCGCCCGGTGGCACTCCAGGTGACGAGGTACGGGGAGTTCAACGACCCCGGGATGATGGGACACCGGATCGCCTACAGCGCCACCAGCAAGATCAACAGGAGGGACTTTGGCCTGAGTTTCAGCATGATCCTGGATGGCAGACTCGTCGTCAGCGAGGAGATCCAGATCATGATTGAGGGCGAACTCGTCGAGCAGCAGGAGACGGCGGAGACCACCAGCGGCTGACACCGCCGAGCCACGGGACAGCCGACCGGTCGCCAACCCTGGCTGGAGATCTGCCCGTGCCGGACGACCAGATCCGGCCCCCGCACGGTCGGGGTCAGCCCGGCCCAGGCGGCCGGCTTGCGGGCGTTGGCGAACCGGGCGAAGTCGCCGACCTCGGCCAGAATGACCAGCGCGGGTCCGGGGGCGGCCGAGGTCGGCGCGGAGAGCGGGCAGCGGTTGCAGCCGGATGGAGGTGCGACCCTGGATGCGATGCCGCCCGGACCCGACGGCGCCCGGCGAGGAAGGATTCGACATGCCCGAGCACGCCGGCGGCCGGGCCACACTCGCTGTCCTGGGCGCCGGCCCGAAGGGGCTCGCGATCGCGGCTAAGCACGCCGCGCTGGCTCGCGCCGGCCGGGATGTGCCCGACCTCCTCCTGATCGACGGTGCGGGCATCGCCGCCAACTGGTCCGGCGACGCGGGGTACACCGACGGCCGGCAGCGGCTGAGCACCCCACCGGAGAAGGACGTCGGCTTCCCCTACGCCCACGCCTGGGGCGAGTACTCCGAGCGGGTCAACCACGAGGTGAGCCGCTGGTCGTGGCAGAGCTACCTGGTCCACCACGACGGCTTCGCCGACTGGGTCGACCGCGGCCGGCCCCGCCCCACCCACCGGCAGTGGAGCCAGTACCTGCGCTGGGTCGCCTCGCGGATCCCGGTCGAGCCGATCCTGGCCGTGGTCGACGGCATCGACCTGGCCGGCGGCCGCTGGCGGCTGACCGCCCGCACCCCCGCCGGCGCCCGGCTCGACCTCGACTGCGACGGCCTGGTCGTCACCGGCCCCGGCAGGCCCGTCGGGCTGCCCGGCCAGCCCGACGAGCACCCGCGCATCCTCGACGGCCGCACATTCTGGACCCGCCAGGACGCGCTGGCCCACGCCGGCCCGGTCGAGGTGTGTGTGATCGGCAACGGCGAGACCGCCGGCTCGATCACCACCGCGCTGCTGGACGTGCTCCCCGAGGGCTCGACGATCGAGCTCGTCTCCGAGACCGGCACGCTGTACACCCGCGGGGAGAGCTTCATCGAGAACCGCTTCTACTCCGATCCTGCCTTGGGCTGGCGGCATCTCGCCGAGCGGCACCGCCGCGAGTTCCTCAAGCGCACCGACCGCGGCGTGTTCTCCGTCCAGGTCGAGGACGTGCTCAACCAGGCCGAGGCCGTACGCACCGTCGCCGGCCGGGTCGTCCGCCTCGAACCGGTCGAGAACAAAGTCATCGTCGAGGTCGACTACGAGCAGGAACGCGAACGCATCGCCTTCGACTGGGTCGTCGTCGCGGTCGGCTTCGACCCGATGTGGTTCTCGCAGCTGCTCGGCGCACGCGCCCGGGCAGCGCTCGCCGACACCGCTGGTGGCAGGGCAACCGGCGACGGGGCCGCCGCTGGTCGACTGCCCTCCCGTGCCTCGCTGGAACGCGTCATCGGTCACGATCTCGCCGTCGAAGGGCTGCATCCCAGGCTCCACCTGCCGGTGCTGGCCGGGGTCGCTCAGGGACCCGGGTTCCCGAACCTCTCCTGCCTTGGCCTGCTGGCCGACCGGGTGCTGGGCGCCTACACCGCGCCCCCGGCGGGCGCAGGCGCCCCGGCGGTCGGTGAGACCGCTGTCCCTGGCCACGGGAGATAGCGGGGCATTGGACCACGTGCCCGCCCGAGCGGATCGCCGGTCAGGTGGCGTCCCGGATCAGGGCCGTGAGCCCACCGGGGGGTCGCGACGATCCGGCTGGAGGTCCGCCGGCCGCAGCCGATACACCTGAAGCCGCAGGTGGTAGTACTTTTCCGTCTCGCCGACCCACTCCATGCCGATCCGGCGTACGGTCGCCTCCGCCCGCCGGTTGGCCGGCCGGACCAAGGCCAGCAACTCGTGGGTTCCCTGGCTGAACGCCCAGGCGGCGAGCGCGCGGCCTGCCTCCGTCGCGTACCCCTGCCCCCAGGCGGCCGGGTGCAGCTGCCAGCCGATCTCCAGGTCCTCTCCACCGGGCGGCAGCGGCAGTAGGATGGCGCCGCCGACCAGGCGCTTGTCCTGCCGCCGCTCGATCGCACCCCGAACCTGACCGGCGGCCAGGACTGGGACCGGACCGGACCGGCCTACCGGGACCACATGATCGCCACCCAGGAGGCACGCGGCTACCCCGGGTTCGGCGCCGGCATCCAGGTGGAGCACCTGACCACGCCCGCCGACTGGGAGCGGCTGGGGATGGCCGCCGGCACCCCGTTCGCGGCCGCCCACACCCTGCTGCAGAGCGGCCCGTTCCGGCCGAGGAACCTGCTCGGCGACAACATCGTCTTCACCGGCTCCGGCACCCACCCCGGCGTCGGCATCCCCACCGTGCTGATCAGCGGCCGGCTCGCCGCCGAACGCATCACCGGCCCCACCCGGAAGAGGTCATGAGACCGGGCGACCACCCGTTCTCGGCGTTGCCCGTTGCGAGGTGCCCTCCGTCAGGCGCCGACCTGCTGCAGGGCCGGTTGTAACTGCAGCCGCCGGGAGATACCGAGCTTGCGGTAGATCTGGGGTGAAGTGGAACTCCACCGCCCGTCGGCTGACCGAGAACCGATCCGCGATGGCGCGCCAGCCCTGGAGCCGGGCCAGCGCCCGCCGGACCGCTGGGCGGTCCCCCCGCACGCCGGCCAGGCGCCCGCGGCGCTGGTGGGGCTGACCGCTGATCGTTGACGGCGTTGTCTGTCGGTGGGGGACTCACACGCTGACGACGACCTTCCCGGCGGCGTGGCCCTCGGCGAGGTAGCGGATCGCGTCGGGCGCGTCGGTGAGGGCGTAGGTGCGGTCGATGACCGGCGTGACGGCGCCGGACTCGATGAGCCGGGCCAGTGCCTGGAGGTCTTCGGCGCGCTCCTTGGCGACCAGGCCGCGCAGCCGCTGCCCGACGAACAGGGAGACCAGCGGTGCCCGGAACTGTCGGTCGAAGCCGCCGAGCAGTCGGCCGCCGCCGTGCTCACCACCGACCAGAACCAGCGTCCCGTGCGGCGTCATGGCGCGCCGCAGCAGCGACAGCGGACGGTTCCCGGCGGTGTCGATGACGACGTCGTACCGCGCAGGGTTGCGGTCGATCTCCTCGTGGGTGTAGTCGATGACATCGTCGGCGCCGAGGGAACGCACCAGGTCGGCCTTCGCTGTACTGCACACGCCGGTCACCTTCGCGCCGAACGACTTCGCGATCTGCACGGCGAACGACCCCACGCCTCCCGCCGCGCCGATGACCATCACCTGTTGCCCCGGCTGCACGCGAGCGCAGTCGCGGACGCCCTGCAGCGCCGTCGTCCCGGAGATGGGCACCACCGCGGCCTGCTCGAAGGAGACGTTGGCCGGCTTGGCCGCCAGCCGCTTCTCAGGTGCGGCCGCATACTCGGCGAACGAGCCGCTCTCGCAGGTCCCGTACACCTCGTCCCCGGAACTGAAGCGGGTCACGCGTGCGCCGACCGCCTCCACCACTCCGGCAACGTCCCGGCCGCGCACCGCCACCTTGGGCTTGCGCAGCCCGAACCCCATGGCGCGCACCAGGTATGGCTCGCCGGTCATGAGGTGCCACACGCCCGGATCCACGCCGGCGGCACGCACCCGGACAAGCACCTCCTCCGCACCGATCGAGGGCCGGTCGATCTCACGCAGCCCGAGCACGTCGGCCGAGCCGTACACATCCTGAACGATCGCCTTCATGTCGTCTCCTCGGGGGAGTCCGGATACTGGAACACGTCCTCGAGCGGAACACCGAACACGCGGGCGATCCGGAGCCACCCGCCGACCAGCAGGTAGGCGGCGGCGGACACGGTGTTGGCCGGCTGCCCGATCAGACCGGACCGGACGCGCTGGCAGTCACCGGCGGCGGCGTACCACGCGCTCACCGAGTTGGCCGCCACGGCGGCCGTCCAGCGTCACCTCCACAGCAGAGGACGTCGGAGCTCATTCCCGGCACGATACGGCGACCAGCACCGACCCGGGCTACGTCCCCGCTCGCCACCACGGAGCCACAGACCGGCTGGGGGTCGAGCCGACCCGCTCGCGGTCGAGATCAGATCTCGCCGTCCTGCCGTCACCGCACACCTGGCGTAGGTAGCCGGCATGCACGCCAGACGGGGTGCGCGAAGGTCCAGCCGGGACGCGTCCGAACCGGGACCGGCGTGCTGCCGGCCCCGGTCAGGACGGTCAGAGGACTCAGACGGGCGCCCTCACCGCGGGACAGGCTGCGCGGCCGGTCGGTGCGAGGCGTCGGCGCGCGGCGCCTGCTGCACGCGAACCCGTCGGTGGGCGTCGTCGTGCTCACGATGTTCGAAGACGACGACTCCGTCTTCGCTGCGATGCGCGCCGGTGCCCGCGGCTACCTGCTCAAGGGGGCCGAACAGGACGAGATCCTGCGTGCCGTCCGGGCGGCGGCCGCGATCGTCAAGGCCCGGGATGCCGGCCTCGGCGGCGCCGCACCGCCGCGCTGACGGGCTCAGCCGCAATCCGCCCCGCGCCACGACCCCGGTTCGCCGCGTGAGTGCCCTTGACGGGCGTCGGCAGCGCCGCTGGTTGCGCGCATGTACCAGCGACGCCGCCGGCGCGATGTTCAGGCGATGGTGATCGAGCGCCAGTTCTCGTAGGTGTGGCCGCCATCCCAGCGGTCATTGACGATCGCCCGGTCGTAGAGGCGGACGAAGACCACGTAACAGCATGACTCGACGTCCGTGGACCACGGGTCCCAGGTCGCGGTGATCCCCGGTGCCGGGGCGCCCTGGTCGGTGCGGTCGCCGTTGTATGTCTTGGAGAAGATGTTGATGTATCCGCTGCAGCCGCCGTACGCGGATATGTCGAGCCGGCTGAAGTTCTCGTCGGTGCCCTCGATGTGGATCTCGATCGGGCCCTTGTCCCTGGTGACCTCCGAACAGCAGCCGAGCGGCTCGCCGCCCTGCCGGAATTCGATCAGCGGCCGGTTGTCCGGCAGCACCGGGCCGACCGGGCCACCGTTGTCCACCCGTACCGCTACCGGGGCGCTGGGGAACTCGGTGAGCGCCGCATTGCGCACCACCATCCGCACGTAGTACAGCGCGTCCCGGTCGGCGGGGGTGTGCCAGTCGGTCAGGTACGTGTGGCCCTCGGACAGGGTGTCCATGTCCGCGATCCGGTACCAGTCGCCGGTGGCGGTCCGGGTATAGGTGGTGAACCCGAAGTCGTGGGAGTCCTCGACCGGTGTGGTCACCGCCGTGGTCCACGGGCCAGCCGGGCCGTTGGCGACCTCGACCTTGTACTCGGTCGCGCCGGCCACGTTGAAGAGTCCGTTGATGTGGACGCTACCGCCGAAAGGGTGGTCCCCGACGCCCCCCGCTGGGTTGGGCGGCGGAGTGAACGAGGCCGGGCTGCTCGGACCGTTCCCGTAGCCGGCCGCGTCGATCCGGCCGATCGGGATCTCCGCCACCTTGATGAGCTCCGGCATTCTCGGACACATCCGCTTGCAGGCGAGCCGGCAGCGCACCCCGCACAGCCAATGGCACAACTGGTGGGCGAACCGCTCGATCTTGTGCTCGGCGATGTAGCGCTGGTACGCCTCCGCGTCCTCGCGTGCCACGATCTCCAGCAAGGCGGCAAGGGTCTCCGGCTCCCGGGCCAGCCTGCCGGTGAACTCGCCGAACTCGCGCCATTCGGCGACGTCGAACTCGTGCGGCGGCTCGATGGCTCCGGCGAGCTTGATACACACGAACACGCAATGCTTGCTGCACAACCACCGGCAGATCCAGTGGCACCGGTCGAGCAGCCCGGCCCTGCCCAGCGCGTCCTGGAACCGTTCGGCGTCCTCAGCCCGGAACGCCTCGGCAGCGCTGGCGAACAGCTCCGACTGCTTGGCCAGCTCCCCCACAGCCGCACCCGAGACCTGCAGTTCCTCCAGCCGGTCATCGTGCTCCGTCATCAGACCCCCCGTGTTCCAGCGCCGCGGCGCGGACGAACAACCTGGGAACGAGGAGGTTCACCCGTCAGCCCAGATACGCCGTACACCCGCCGGACGGCAGGTCACCTCAGGCGCCTTCCTGCGGTTCTGATCACCGCGGTACGGGGCGGGGAGCCGGTGGTGGGCCACCTGCCGGAGGCCGGACAGGCGGCGCGAAGATCGCGCGCTCACACCGTGCCGGACCTCGACCGGCGGAGACCAACAGCGCAGAACCGGGTTGGCTGCGCCGGTCAAGCAGGCAGGGGGGTGGCCAGCTCGGCCAGCATCGCCGCGGCCTGGTCCGCGGTCGGTAGCGCCCCGATCTCGGCGGCGACACGTTGCGCGCCGACCCGGTACGCCGGATTGTCGAGCACGGCGGCCACCGCCGCCCCGATCTGCCCGGCTGCGGCCGGTCCGCCGGCGACGGTCATCCCGGCGCCGAGCGCTGCCACCCGGGCGGCGTTGTACGGCTGGTCGGCGAACAGCGGCAGCACGACGAGCGGCAGCCCGGCGGCCAGAGCGCCGAGCACGGACCCGGACCCGCCGTGGGTGACCACCACCGTGGCCGCGCCGAGCACCTGGTCCTGCGGCACGAACCGTTCGACGTGTACGCCCGGCGGCAGCGGCCCCAGCGCGGCCGGGTCGCCGGCCTCGCCGACGGTGACCAGCACCCGGACCGGCAGCTCGGCGAGGGAGTCCAGCACGGCCGCGTACAGGCTGGGGAACAGGCCCTGTGACGCGGCAACGGTCCCGAACGAGACGTACACCAGCGGGTCGTCGCCACCCGCCCACCAGTCCGGCAGCGGTTCCCGGGCCGGCGGCACGTCCCGGAACCGCCAGGCGCCGTCCCCGGGGCCCGCCGGGTCCTCCAAGCTGTGCGGGAACTGGGTCAGGTAGATGCCCGCCAGCAGTGTGCTGCCCTCCGGGTCGGGCGGTAGACCCTCCGCGTCCCGCAGCGCGGCCAAGCCGTCCGCGGCCGCGGGCGCGAAGACGGTGTCCAACACCGCCAGACTGGAGCCGACCCGCACACAGGGCAGCCGGTACCGTTCGGCCACCAACGCGGCCCCGAACTCGGCGGTGTCACGCAGCAGCAGATCCGGCCGCCACTGGCCGACGAGCCCGTCCAGACCGGGCAGGGCCGCGGTGGCGTCGAGCCGGCCGTAGACCTGCCCGACCACTACCCGGTTCGCCTCCTCCGTGTCGTCGAACGGGACCGTTGCCCAGACCGCGGCAAGCTCGGCCGGATCCGGCTCACCGAACCCGCTGACCGGCAGGCCGTACCGCCCGGCGAAGCCCGCGAACGACTCCGGGCAGGCGATCCGCACACCGTGACCCGCCCGGTCGAGCGCCCGCGCGAGGGGAAGCAGCGGAAGCAGATGGCCCACACCGCCCGTGCTGCTGACCAGGACGCGCATGGGCCCTCCCTCCGCACCGGTGCCGGCCGCCCAGCCGCGGCTCCACCGTCCACCGGTCCGAACCACCGTGTCAACGCACCGTTCCCGAACCGAAGACCATCCCGGCCACGACCCGGGCTGCACCGACCCGACGCGATGAGCGCTCGTCGGCCGGCGGTCTTCGCGACCGAATCCCGAGTCGTGGACGGGGCTGGGGCGGGTTACCGGTGTTTGTCCTGAGTTGGTTCGGGTACCTGCGCCACAGCATCCGACTAGGGGGCCGTTGTGCTGTGGAAGATGATGGTTCGCTGGGCGATCGCAGCGGTGGCCCTACCGGTCGCCGCTGCCGGCGTCCGTAAGGTCGGCCAGGCCGTGGAGGCCCGTCGCGGTTCGTCCCGCGTGACCCGCGCGCTGTCCCGGTCAGCCGACACGATGCAGACCCTGGCTGGGCGGCGGAGCCGTCGCCGCCGGCGTTGAGACCCGGACGCCGGGACATCGGTGGCCGGGAACCGACGCCGGCGTTGAGCCTGCGGTGGCCTGCGAGGTCCGGCGCGGGGAGGGTCAGGAGGTGACGAAGATGTCCTCGGGCAGCAATGCTGAGACCAGGAAGCTCGGCACGTCGACGAGTTGGCTGAGCCGGAGGTCGACCGCGACGCTGCAGAGGGCGTATGCCTGCTGTCGGCTCCAGCCGCGCTCGCCCAGGTGGTCGATCATGTTCAGCAGCGCGTTGCGGGCGGCGAGGGTGGCGTCCTCGGCGCGTACCTCGCCGTCGCGGCTGACCGAGGTCCCGGTGGTGGCGAAGAACCGGCGGGGCGCCGCGTACTCGGGCGCCACCCAGTAGTCGGTCCGGGAGAAGCGCGGGTCCCGGATGCCCTTCTCCCGCGCCTCGCCGGGCCGGATGCCGAACCGCACGCGCAGCGTCGCGCGCATCTCGATCGCGGTGCCGCAGGTCTCGCAGTCCCCCTGGGCGAAGTGGGCGTCGCCGGCGGAGAACAACGCGCCGGGCGTGTCCACCGCGATGAGCAGCCGGGTGCCGACGCCGAGTTGCTTGATGTCGACGTTGCCGGCCTGCTCCCGCGGCGGGATGGTGCGCAACGCCTCCGCGGCGATCGCCGGGTCGGCCGGGACCGCGTCCGCCGCCAGCGGCGGCAGCACGAACCCGCCGCGGTCCAGCGAGGCCTGCTCGCGCGCCGTGATCCGCCCCAGCGCCTGCCGTCCCGGAGACAGCCCGATGGTCCCCATGAACGGGGCCGCCGGTATCCGGACGCCGGGAAGGTCCGCGGAACTCGCCCACCCCTCGGCGAGGTCCCACCGCACGATGAACGGCTCGGTGAACTCATCGCGCAGGAACCCGAACCCCGGCACCTGCACGGTGTAGCCGTAGCTGTCCGGAGCCACCTGGAGGATCTCCACCTCGAGGAGGTCGCCGGGCTGTGCGCTCTCGACGTACACCGGACCGGTCAGCGGGTGCACGACGTTCAGGTTCGGCGCCGCCACGGTGTCCAGCGTGGCGTCCGGCCCCATCTGCCCGTCGAACGCGTCCCGCGTCTCCAGCACGACCTCATCGCCCGGCTCGCAGCGCACCACCGGCGGGATATCGGGATGCCACCTGTTGTGACCGGTGCCGGGCTCCTCCAGCAACGTCTTCGACCAGTCGATCCGGATCTCGTGAACGGCCATCAGACCTCCCCATGATCACGGGACGACAGGCACGCTGCACCACCCGGGCCGCACTGTCAACCACCGCGGCAACTCGCAGCAGAATGCCGACCGTCCGCAGCGCTCACCGAGCGCCCGGCGGCAGAATCGGACACCGCCGCTTCGCGGCGTCGCAGACGCCGGGGGCGGGTATCGGCACGGCATGGTCCGGCTCGATGTGGCCCCGCAGCTGCGCTTCCTGCTCCCGGCGAGGTGGCGCGAGGGGATGGTGGAGGTGGCCGCCGACCCGACCGCCTCGCTCGGCCACCTCGTGCAGAGCGCCGGCGTCCCGCTGACCGAGGTGGGCGCGCTGCGGGTTGCCGGCCGGAGGGTCCCGGCGGTCCACCGGCCGGAGCCGGGCGATCTGGTCGAGGTCCTCGCCCGCCCGCGGCCGCAGCCGCTGGACGGCCCGCCGTGCCTGCTGCTCGACGTGCACCTGGGCGCGCTGGCCCGCCGGCTGCGGCTGCTCGGCGTGGACACCGCCTACCGCAACGACTCCGCCGATGAGGAGCTGGTCGAGCAGGCCGGGCGCGAGGACCGGCTGCTGCTCACCCAGGACCGCGGCCTGTTGCGGCGGCGGGCCCTGCGGCGCGCGGCCTACGTACGAGGCAGCCGCGCCGACGACCAGCTCGCCGACGTCCTGGACCGGTTCCGGCTGCCGCTGGCGCCGTATACCCGGTGCACGGCCTGCGGCGACCAGCTCCGGCCGGTGCCCAAGGCCGACATCGTAGACCTGCTCGAGCCCGGCACCCGGCGCACCCAGAACGACTTCGCCCGCTGCCGGTCCTGCGGCCGCGTCTACTGGCGCGGCGCCCACGCCGCCCACCTGGACCGGCTCATCCACCGACACACCTGACCCTGCAGGCGCCGCAGAGGCCCGGTCTCGTGGTCCGGTGGATCTTGCTGGGATGCAAGGTCTGACCGGCCCCCGCCCTGGCCCGGCCCGGTGCCCACGGCGACCGGGCTCGCTGCCCGGAGGGCGTTTCCGCCGTGGTCTACGAGGTCGCCGTCGCCGGCGGCCCGGCGGCGGCCGGTGGCACGCGCGTTCGTCGGGCCGGCGTGGGTGGTGTTGCTTGCGGTGTGATCACGGGGCCGGGTTGTGTTTGCCGGTGCGTAGCCGTTGGATCGGGGCATGTCCAGGACGGTGGTGGCCGGTGCTGCGCCTTCGGCGTCGGCGCTGGAGGATTCCCGGGTGAGCCGCTGGGCGGTGGCGGCGGCGCGGGTGGCGGTGGCGTTCCTGTGGATCCAGAACGCGTACTGGAAGGTGCCGCCGGACTTCGGCGAGCGCCGGGGCACCGATTTGTACCGGTCCACCCGGTACGCGGTGGACCATCCGGTGTTCGCCCCGTACGCGTTCGTGGTCAAGCATGTGGTGTTGCCGAACTTCACGTTCTTCGGCTGGCTGACACTGCTCCTGGAGGCGTCGCTGGGCGCGTTCCTCCTCATCGGGTTGGCGACCCGGCTGTGGGCGCTGGTCGGGGTGGCGCAGAGTCTGGTGATCGCCCTGTCGGTGCTGAATGCACCGGGTGTGTGGCACTGGGCGTACTACCTGATGATCGCCGCGCATCTGATGCTCTTCGCGGTGGGCGCGGGTCGCTGCGGCGGGTTGGACGGCGTGCTCCGCCCGGTGTGGCAGGCCTCGCACAGCCCGTGGTCGCGACTGCTGGTGCGGGCCTCGTGACGGCGGCGCCGGTCACCGACCGGATGAGCCGGGCCACGGTCGCACTCGGCCTCGGCGCCCTGGCCAGCGGGCTGTTCGCGGCGGTGGACCCCATCCAGTACCGGCTGGTCCGCGTCCAGGGCCCGGGCCTGGCGGTGCTGTTGGCGCTGGCGGCGGTCGCCGTCGTTGGTGGCCGGCTGGCCCGCCGGGCGCTTGTCGTCTCCTCCGGCGCCGGCTTCCTGCTCGCCGCGGCGGTGCAACTGGTCCAGCTCGGCGCAGGCACCAACTGGCTGCGCGGTGACGGCTCCACCTTCTCGCTGTTCCTCGGCTTCGCCGCCGGCCTGCTGACCCTCGGCCTGACCCCGGTCTCCCCGCCCGCCGCCGACACGGCCCCGACAACCCGACAAGACGCCCCCGGCACCTGACCCGAGGCAGCCTGACAAGGCTCGCGCCCCGCGGCTTTCACCGTTCGGCATCGCAGCGCAACCGCATCCCCCTCCTCGTGCTCGTCCGGGCGGCAGGATCCGGGTCGGGCAATGAGGCCGCCAGGGCCGCGCGGGCGTATCCAGGTCGGCAGCCGTACCTCTGCTGTACCGTGCGCGCCGCGGGGGGCTCAGCAGCGGGCGCGGCCTGGGCGGTCTCCCGGGCCGGTCGCGGCCGCGAGGAGTCGGAGGATGCGATGGCGGACAACCCCTACCAGGGCCAAGAAGGCTATGAGCGGGCGTGGAGCGACGGCTTCGATCGGGGTCACCACAATCCGCATGAGGACCAGCCGGCGGCGCCGACCGTGTTCCCACCATGGGATCTGGACCAGCAGACCCTGTCCTACTGCCAGCAGGTGTGGCTCGAGGGCCACCTGGCAGGCCGGCAGACACCGATCTCGCCGAACGTGCAGCACCACGAGCAGGACGGCCACAACCCGCTGTCCACCGCCGGCCATGTCGCCGAGGGTGTCTCGATCGTCAGGAGTATCGCTTCACGGCACCTCGCCGCCGCGGCGGTCGAACTCTTCCTCGCGGTCATGATCCCCAGCGGCGCCCCGCGCTGGACCGAAGAGGAGGGAGACCTGCACGCTTGGTTCGCCGCCGCCTGCAGCCAGTACTCATGGAACGAGTTCTTCGTGCCGGTCGTGTGGGGACTCAGCGACGAGGCACCCGGATGGCACGGCAGTGCCTACACCAACTTCGACAGCGCCAAGCAGGAGGCCGAGCCCTACCTCCAGCAGGGCAGCCCGGTCCAGATCGCGCACTACCGCTGCGACACCCCGTCGATGATGGAAATGGTCGAACTCGGCTACCAGTGAACGGGCCGGACCGTGGACGCCGGAAGGGGTTCGCGGCTGGTGGTGCCGGAGGTGGGCGTCAGGCGGTTTGGGCGGTGCCGCCATTTGGTTCGATGCCGTGCTGGCGGAGCAGATCTCGTAGGCGCTCGATCTCGCGGTGCACTCGATGGTTCTCCTGGATCACGGCTTGAACGTCGATGCCGGCGATCCATTCCTGTTCCCGCCGTGTTTGGTCGGCCAGTAGCTGCTTTTCCCGGTCACGCAGCGCGGCGGCTGTGCCTAAGTCCCGCGCGTTGATCGCCGATTCCTTCTCCCGCCGGACCGCGGCGATCTTCGCGTTGTAGTCGTGAAGGTCTGCGGGCACGGTCATATGGACCAGCCGTGTCCGGGCGTCGGCCTGCTCGCGGTGGTGGGTCAACAGCTGCAGGACCCGTTCGCGGATGCGGGCGTGGTTGGCATCAAGCTCGGTCAGGATCTCGGCGGCGACGCCGTCACCCCCGCGGACCAGGCCGAGCAGGAGGTGCTCGGTGCCGACGTAGTTGTGGCCCAGCTGCAGCGCCTCCCGCAGCGACAGGTCGAGGACCTTCTTGGCCCGGGGCGTGAAGGGCGCGGGTCCGGTTGGGGCGGTCCGGCCGAGACCGATGATCTCCTCGACGCGCAGGCGGACGGCTCCCAGGGTGATGCCCAGCGACTCCAACGTCTTGGCGGCAACGCCGTCGTGCTCCCGGAGCAGGCCGAGCAGGAGGTGCTCGGTGCCGACGTAGTTGTGGTTGAGGTGCCGGCCTTCCTCCTGAGCGAGCACGACCGCTCGTCTCGCCCGGTCGGTGAAGCGGGCGAACCGGCCCTTCTGTCCGGTCCGGCGTCGTGGGATCGGCAGCCAACGTCGCATCGGTGCTCCCTTCGCGCAGGCGTCGGCCGCAGGCTCGGGGCGCAGCCGGGGCGCCAGCCAGTCCGCTACGTCCGCCGGCCCGAGCGAGCCGGCGGCCAGTTCGCCGACCAGGGCGCTGGTCGCCTCGGGCGGGTCAAGGTCAACCTGCCAGCCGTTGAGGGCGAGGAACTGCAACATGGCCACGAGCGCGACCTGCTGGTTGCCGCGCCGCAACGGCTGGTGGCGCACCAGTGCGTGCAGCAGCCCACCGGCCCGGCTGGCCGGGTCAGCCCGGTCGCCGCCCGATCGGGCCTGGGCCAGCGCCGCCTCGGCGGCGGCGCTGTCCAGCAGGTTCAACACCCCATCGGTGTCCAGGTCGAGCGCCCGGCTGGCGATCAGGACCAGGTCGGCGACCTCCAGCGCGATCACGGCTGGTCGTCCCGCAGTAGCTGGAGCACCCGCTGGTGGCGGGCGAGGCTGTCGTCGAGTAGGGCGAGGAAGCGTTTGTCGCTCCGGCGCTGCTCGACCAGCCCGGTGATGGCCTCGCGGACCAGGTCGGAGACCGACCGGCCTTCGACGGCGGCCACGGCCTGCAGGCGCTCGGCCAGTTCGGGGTCGAGCCGCAACAGCAGGTTCTTGGTGCTCCCTGGCTTCACCGGCATGGTGATATCAAGATATCACCCGTCGGTCCGCTGGGGAACAGCCGCCGGCGAGCGGCGTCCGAGACAGTCCTACTGCGCGAGCACCGGCGGACGGATGATCCGACTTCTGGCAGTCCGGCCAGAACCGCCGGATCAGCCGGCGGCCGGTCGACGTACACGCAGGCGGCCGCGCGCCTGCCGACGATCACGGTTCCGGCGTTGTCCCGTCGCTGTGGGCGGCCATCACCTGGGTACACCGAAGCCGCCGACGCGCCGACGCGCCGGCCCGCTGCGGCGCCGGTGTGGACAACCCGTTGATATTCGGAAATTTGCCTGCGGGACATTCGGGCGGTCGGCGGCGCCCGTTCGTATGCACAAATGCGCTCTCGCAGGCCAACGCGCTCCTGCACAATCAACTGTGGTGTCCCGGGCTGAAGGGTAGGCCAATGAGCAACGTCCCGGATGGAGCACAACGGTCTGAGGACGGCTATTGGTGGTGGGATGGCAACCAATGGCAGCCGGTCGAAGGTGGACAGGGCGCGGGCGGTGAAGCTTACTACGAAACCACCGGGTCGACTTCGACACAGGACTACCCCGGTGACGGGGGTCTGCCGCCCGGCGGTGTGCCAGAGCAGCAGGTCTGCAGTCTGGGGCCGTGTCCAGCATGCAGCGAGGATCGGCAGATGTCGTCTCCCTGTGTGTTCCTGATGGGCCACGACGGGGAGCACGAGTGTGCCCATGGTGACGCTTGGGAGCAGGCTGACGAGTACGCCACGCCTGAGCGCAAGCGCTGCGACGCGCCTTGCCAGACGTCCGGGTGTGACAAGAGGTGCATCCGGGACCGTGTGCACTATCCTCCGGAACACATGTGCAACCTCGGACACACGTGGTGACTCGTTTCGGACCCTGACCGCGCGCCAGGCTGTGGCGGTAGTGGCCGACGCTCGCCGACCCGACGCTCGCCGACGATCTGCCAGCCGAGCACGAGCTGCGGGTGTCGATCGGTGCCGCTACCCGTCGCCAGGGCGTCGCCGAGCGGGGTGCGCCGGCGGGCCGGCCTCGGACAGGGACGGTCACGGGTCGACGTTGCCGATCTGGCGGCGCAGCGATGAGTTCCGGCCGGCGGCACGGTCGTAGTCTCTGAGACCCGAGTCAGAGGAGGACCAGATGAGCGATCCGCAGGTCGTGTCACGGGAGGAGTGGCTCGCCGCCCGCAAGGAGCTCCTGGCCAAGGAGAAGGAGCTCACCCACGCGCGGGACGCGCTGAACGCGCAGCGCCGCAGGCTGCCGATGGTCGAGGTCGACAAGGAGTACGTCTTCGAGGGCCCCGACGGCAAGGCCAGGCTGCACGACCTGTTCGACGGCCGTCGCCAGCTCCTCATCTACCACTTCATGTGGCTGTGGGACGAGGGCCAGGGCTGCCCGTCCTGCTCGTTCCTGGTGGACAACATCGGCCACCTCGCCCACCTGCATGCACGCGACACCTCGCTGGCCGTCGTCTGCCGGGCGCCGCTGGCCAAGAGCGAGCCGTTCAAGGCGCGGATGGGCTGGACCGTCCCCTGGTACTCCTCCTACGGCAGCGACTTCAACTATGACTACCACGTCACCGTGGATGAGGCCGTCGCGCCGGTGGAGTACAACTACCGGGACAAGGAGGCGCTCGAGCGGGCCGACGCCACCTGGGTGGGGTGGTCGGGCGAGCTACCCGGCGTGAGCGCCTTCCTCCGCGACGGTGACCGCGTCTTCCACACCTACTCCACCTATGCGCGCGGTGGGGACCTGCTCATCGGCACCTACAACTGGCTCGACCTCACCGCACGCGGCCGGCAGGAAGACTGGGAGGAGCCACCCGGCCGCAGCGATTCACCGTTCATGGGCTGGCTGCGCCACCACGACAAATACGACACCTCAACCGGGTAACAGTTGGCGACTCCGGCCAGCGAGTCACCCTGCCGCGCGCTGGGAGGAACGCGCACCGACGTGAACCCCACAGTGATCCGCGGCCCTGAGCCGGTCCTCCTTCTCACGTCGGCCGGGTGGTCATCGTGGACGGTCGACGTCGAGGATCCGGCCGACCACCTCGGTGAGGTCCGGGCCGACGATGTCGGGCTGGTGGCCTACCGGGGACAGCACCGCACCGGGGCGGGCCACGAACGCGGCCCGGCAGCCGGCGGCCAGCGCGCCGGAGATGTCCCAGGCATGCGCGGCGACCAGCCGCACCTGCGCCATCGGCACGTCGAACCGGGCGGCGACCGCGGCGTACGGCTCGGGGGCCGGCTTCAGCCGGCGGACGTCGTCGGCGGACAACACCGCGTCGAACAGGTCCCGCAGCCCGGCGTTGACGATCTGCGCCTCGGCCACCTCCCGGGTGGAGTTGGTCAACGCCGCCACCGCCAACGGTGACCCTCGTAACGCCGTCAACGCGGCGCGGACCTCCGGATGTGGTGGGAGCCGGCGCATGCCGGTCACGATCGCGTCAGCGTCGGCCGGGTCCAGGTCGGTACCGGTCCGGGCGGCGAGCATCCGCAGTGCGGCGTGCTGGGCGGTGCCGAAGTCGATGTACTCGCCGGTGATCGTGCCGACGAACGCCAACTGCAGCATCTGCGCGAACCACAGCGGCCGCGATGCGGCGCTGCCGAAGGCCCGCGTGAAGGGCTCGTCCAGCGCGGCCAGGTCCAGCAGCGTCTCGTTGACGTCGAACGCGACGACCCGCACCACTGCCCGCGCCTGCCTTTCGACCTCGTGACCGCTCGCGACGGGCCGGGCCCGCTGCGGTCGGGTGGTTTCAATAGATCGGATGCCCGGGCCGAGCTGACAACGGGCCGGGTCCCCATGGGCGTATACCCAGCGGGGATCCGAACGACGCCCGCCCACGTCTCGCAGGCAAGCTCGGCGTGGCGTCCGGGCCGAGGCGGTGCTGCCGGCCCGCGACGCCGGCCTGCTCTGACGGGCTGCGGCGGGCAGTCGGCGACGTCCCGACTTCTTGATCATCTAGGGGTGGTCCGTCACCGGCTTCCCACCCGACCTGTTCCCGATCGTCGGCCTACCGCCCACGCCCTGACCTCGATGAGGTGGGCCGGTGTGAACGCCGAGCTGGTCCCTCACCCGCGGGCGAGGAGCTGACGCTGTTTGCGCGGGGACGGTGCGCCGTGCTCGACGTAGTGCTTGAGGTCATCGAGGAGGTGCCGGCCGGTGCGCCCGACCTGGCGGAGGATCCACCACCGCGCCAACCTGCCGAGCACGCCACGCACCTCGAACTGGGCTTCGACAGCGATCCGGGTGCGCCGTTCATCCAGCGCCGTGACCCGCCAGCGGTTGCGGGCCGCGGTCACGAACGCCGGCATCCCGGTGATCGCCTCGTAGGTCAGCGTGCGGCCGGCCTCGTCATAGGCGACGATCGCCACGGTCACCTCCGGTACCAGCCGGACGCCGGTACGGCAGACCCGCCCGGCGACGGGCGCCCCGAAGGTTGACGGCGCACCGCCGTGGGCGGTGGAGGCCGGGACGGCCGTGGCCCACTGCCCGATGCGGTCGAACTGGTGGGCGACCACCTCCCAGACCGCGTCGGCGGGTGCCTCGACGGTGATGTGGTTCGACAGCCTGGACATGGGCCCAGAGTGGCCGCGACCGGCCGGGCAGTCGATTCCCGCGGAGGGATCGGCGCCCACCTGCCGACCCGGGATACTCCCGTCCGTGGACACCATGCTGGCCGGGGCGCCTCGCGCCGGCCGACGTCGAGCAGCTCGACGGCGAGCACCGGACGGGCGGGTAATCACCCGACGGCCGGCGCCTTTCGTGCGGCTTCGAACGGCGCGCGGTCGAACACAATCCGGATGTGGGTGATCGTGCCGTCCCGGACGGTCACGCACTCACTGCCGGGCGCGCTCTTGACCGGGACGGTTTCGGTGTCGTACATCAGCAACGCGGTCTGGTCGTCACCAAAGGCGGCGATCAGGTTCGAGGCGGTGAGGATCTGCGCGAAGGGACCCATGAAGGCTCGAAAGGCCTCCGCGCCTTCGATGCGTCCCGCCGGAGCGTCGCAGACGATGTCCTCGGCGATGTAGGTCATGGCTTGATCGAAGTCGTGGCTGGTCCAGGCCCGGTGATAAGCCAGTGCGGTGTCAAGGGCCGGGCTGGATTTCTCGGTCATGGCAATTCCTCTCTGTAGGGGTGGTACCGGTGATCCGTTTCCTGTCACGGTGACAAAGGCGTAGAACCTGCCAGCGGTCTTCAAGCCAGCCGAGTGCAACATGCGCCCCCGCCCGTCGGCGGGATGCTCCTCAAGCAGCTTCCGGCTGACGCGTTCGAAAACGTCCATGTTCATGGCCAGTTGCCACCCTTGGTTCGCGCGCGTCGCGGTCGTTCGCTTGTTGAGACACCGCCAGCCCACAGAACGGAACGGTCCAGGCCGGACGAGTCTGTGTGCCGGGTGGACTGCCGTGGTGCTGTGGGAGGATGCCGCGGTGAGCCAGGCCACGCTCGACCGCGCGCGGGCTGGGGATGCGCACGCGTTCCGCGAGCTCACCGACCCCTACCGGCGCGAGCTGCAGCTGCACTGCTACCGGATCCTCGGGTCGCTGACCGATGCCGAGGACATGCTGCAGGAGACGCTGATCGCGGCGTGGCTCGGCCTGGACAACTTCGCCGGCCGAGCCTCGCTGCGGACATGGCTGTACCGCATCGCAACCAACCGCTGCCTCAACGCGCTACGCGACGCCGGGCGACGCCGGCCACCCGAGCCGGTACCGCCGTTCGATCCGCCCGAGCCCACCCGCCGCGGAGAAGCGACCTGGCTGCAGCCCTATCCGGACACGCTGCCGGAGCAGATCGTGGACAGCGCGCCCGGGCCCGAGGCCCGCTACCACACCAAAGAGGCGATCGAGCTAGCGTTCGTTGCAGGACTGCAGCACCTTCCGCCACGCCAAGCCGCCACCCTGGTGCTACGTGACGTACTCGGCTACTCCACCGCGGAGGTTGCGGCCATGCTCGGGACCAGCAGCACCGCAATCAAAGGCGCCCTGCAGCGCGCCCGCGCGTCACTGGACCAACACCGCCAAGCCATCGACCCCGAGCGCACACCGCTCCCGGGCTCACCGCAGGAGCGGGACCTTACCCAGCGCTTCGCCGACGCATTCACCACCGACGATATCGACGGCATCATCACGCTGCTGACCGACGACGCGTGGCTGGCCATGCCGCCGGCACCACACGAATACCACGGTCCAGCGGCGATCGCGGCCTTCCTCAGGGCGAGCGCCACATGGCGCGGACGCCGCCGCGTCCGGCTGATACCCACCCGCGCCAACACCCAGCCGGCGTTCGGCTGCTACCTCACCGAGGCCGACAAGCCGACCGCGCACCCAACCGGACTGCTCGTCCTCACCCTCTCCGATGACCGGATCCGCGCCATCACCCGCTTCCTCGACGACGACCTGCCACGCCGCTTCGGACTGCCCGAAACAATTGGCTGATCCGTCGCAGATCTCCATGTCCTGGCCCCCCGCGCCGTCCACCGCCACACGGATCAACTTAGTGAAGAGAAGCACCCGGACCACGACCCGACTCCAATACCGCCGTTCTCATCCCGCCGGCGCGAGCAGGCCAACCTCGAGCTGAACGGTGGGCCCGGCCGCGGACCCGAGCTGACCCGGGCGGCGAACCGGCTCGGAACCGGGCCGGAGAACCCGCTGGGAACGGGTCGGGAAGGATTCTGGCCGGGATGTCGAGAACCGGGCGCCCGCTCCGACCGGGGGTGAGCGCCCGCCCCGGGCGCCGGACGAAAGGACCGAGATGAAGTACATGATCATGATGTTCGGGGGTCTGGGCGCCACGATGGAGTCTCGGACACCTGAGTGGATCACGGGCATGCACGAGTTGATGCTGAAGCTCGACACCGAGTTGAAGGAGGCCGGCGAGGTGGTGGCCGGACACGGGCTGGTGGACCCGAGCCAGGCCAAGACGGTCCGCTTCCAGGGCGGTGTCCCGGTGTCGACCGATGGGCCGTTCGCCGAGGTCAAGGAGTCGCTGGCCGGGTACTGGATCGTCGAGGTGAGCGAGGAGCGGGCGATCGAGATCGCGTCCCAGGTCGTCGCGTACACCGAGTACCCCATGGAGGTCCGGCAGGTCATGAAAGGCTGAGCCATGGGGAGTCTGCGTAACCGGGTATCGCCGGCGGCGCGGTGACCGCGGGGCACCGGATCGAGGACCTGCTGCGAGAGCTCGCGCCGCAGGTCCTCGGCACGCTGGTGCGCCGGCACGGGCAGTTCGACGCGTGCGAGGACGCCGTGCAGGAGGCGCTGCTCGCGGCGGCGCTGCAGTGGCCGGCGGAGGGGGTGCCGGACCGGCCGCGGTCCTGGCTGCTGAGGGTGGCCGGCCGGTCGCTGGTCGATGAGTGGCGCAGCGAGAGCGCGCGGCGCCGCCGCGAGGAGACGGCGGCGCTCGATCCGGCCGGCCGTGAGTCGGCCGCCGATCCGCTGAACGCTGATTTCCTGGGCGCCGGCCACCGGCCCGCCGACGCCGACGACACGCTCGTGCTGCTCTTCCTGGGCTGCCATCCCGCGCTGTCGCCCCCGTCGCAGCTCGCGCTCACGCTGCGTGCCGTCGGTGGCCTGACGACTACCGAGATCGCGGCCGCGTTCCTGGTTCCCGAGGCCACGATGGCGCAGCGCATCAGCCGGGCCAAGCAGCGAATCAGGAGCGCCGGAGCCCGGTTCGAGCTGCCGCCGGAGCCGGAACGGGCGACGCGGCTCGGCGTGGTCCTGCACGTGCTCTACCTCGTCTTCAACGAGGGGTACACCACCAGCTCGGGGCCGGCGCTGCACCGGGCCGACCTGACCGCCGAGGCCATCCGGCTCGCGCGTCTGCTGCACCGCCTGCTGCCCGGCGAGGGCGAGGTCGCCGGGCTGCTCGCGCTGATGCTGCTGACCGACGCACGCCGGGCCGCCAGGACCGACGCCGCCGGGTCGATCGTGCCGCTCGCCGAGCAACGCCGGGAGCTCTGGGACAGCGCCGCGATCGCAGAAGGCCTGGCGCTGGTCACCAGGACGCTGGGCACCGTCCCGCTCGGTCCCTACCAGCTGCAGGCGGCCATCGCCGCGGTGCACGACGAGGCCCCGACCGCCGAGGAGACGGACTGGCCGCAGATCCTCGCGCTGTACGAGGTGCTCGCCCAGGTGGCGCCGGGACCGGTGGTCACGCTCAGCCGGGCGGTCGCCCTGGCCATGGTGCACGGGCCGAAGGCCGGGCTCGCCCTGCTCGGCACCCTCGACACCGACGACCGGATGGCGCACACGCACCGCCTCGATGCGGTGCGGGCGCATCTACTCGAACGAGCCGGTGACACGGTCGCGGCGCGCGAGTCCTACCTGCGGGCGGCGAGGATGACCGCGAGCGTGCCCGAGCAGCGCTACCTCGCGCTACGCGCGGCCCGGCTGCACCACCCCGCGCCGGGCGATTCCCGTGGAGGGAATCGGCGCCCGCCGGCCTAACCGGGATACTCCCGTTTCGTGGACACTATGCCGGCCGGGGCGCCGAGCCCGTTCGGGGCCCGGCTGCGGCAATGGCGCACTCATCGCGGTATCAGCCAGCTTGCCCTGGCCGGGCAGGTCGGCTCCACCCCGCGGCACCTGTCGTTCCTGGAGACCGGCCGATCGCGACCCAGCCGGCAGATGGTGCTGCGGCTCGGCGAGGCGCTCGGCGTCTCGCTGCGAGAACGCAACCGGCTCCTGCACGCCGCCGGGCTACCCGCCGCCTACCCGGAAGCAGACGTACGCGGGCCGGACCTGGCGCCGTACCTCGCCGTTATCGACTCGCTCCTGCACGCCCACCTCCCCTACCCGGCGATGGTCCTGGATGCGCACTGGAACGTGATCATCGCCAACCACGCCTGCACCAGGCTGTACGGCGGCGACGTGGTGGGGGCGAACATCGTGCGCCGCTTTCTCGACCCGGCCGCCGCGCAGGCGATCCTCAACTGGCCGGAGGTCGCCTGGGCAGGCCTTGACCGGCTGCGCCACCAGCTCGACCGTGCCCCCTTCGACGAACAGCTCCGCGAGCTGGTCACCCTCTCCGAGACAGCCGTGTCAGGCCTGCCCCGCCCGCACCCACACCCACCCGAATTCGTGGTGTGCCCGTGGTTCCGCATCGGCGACCAGGTGGTGAAAACCATCGGCATGGCCGCCCGATTCGAACCCACCACCGAGGTGACCCTCGACGAACTTCGCATCGAACTGACCTACCCGCAGGACCGCGACGCCGACCGCTTCTTTCACGACCAGACTCCGCCAACGCCCCGCGAACGAGGCCACCAAGGCCACCGCCGGACGTAGCCGGCTCACCGGCTGGTGGTGGTGGCGGCGTTGTGGCGGCTTTCCGCGCCGTCGAGCCGGTGGGGTCACCGCTCAGCCTGGTTCCGAGCTGTGGCGCGGGCCCGATGGGAGGGTCCTGACCCGGGGGCCCGGTTGCGGTCGTATGCTGCCGGAACGCACGAACACGAACAGGAGAGGTGAGGGTCCGCAGTGGAGCGGCCAACCTGGCTGTCGGAGGAGTTCGACCTCGATCGGCCGAACGCCGCCCGCGTCTACGACTACTTCCTGGGGGGTTCGCATAACCTCGCCGCCGACCGGAAGCTGGCCGCGCAGGTCCTCAGCGCGATACCTGACGCGGCGCTGGTAGCTCAGGCCAACCGTGCGTTTCTGCGGCGCGCGGTGCTGTATTGCGTCGAGGCTGGGATCCGGCAGTTCCTCGATCTGGGTTCCGGCATCCCGACGGTGGGGAATGTGCATGAGGTAGCGCAGCGGGCCGCGGCGGACAGCCGCGTGGTGTACGTCGACATCGAGCCGGTGGCGGTGGCGCACTCGCGGGCGATCTTGGCTGGCAACGACCGGGTGGCTGTCCTGCAGGCGGATGTAGGTGACACGGAGCGGATTCTGGGTGACCCGGGGCTGCAACGGCTGCTGGACCTCGGTCAGCCGGTGGCCGTGCTGATGGTGGCGGTGCTGCCGTTTGTCTCCGACGCCGTTGATCCCTGGGGGATCGTGGCGCGGTTCCGGGATGCCGTCAGTCGTGGCAGCTACCTGGTGCTCTCGCACGGCACCGCGGACGCACGACCGGAGGATGTCGCGATGTTGACCGAGCGTTACCGCAGCACCAGCACGCCGGTGACGATGCGGTCGCGGCACCAGGTGGAGCGGTTCTTCACCGGGTTCGAGCTGGTGGATCCGGGTCTGGTCTTCGTCCAGCAGTGGCGGCCCGACTGGTTGGGTGAGGTCGAGGGCCGCCCGGACTGGTCCAGCATCTACTGCGGAGTCGGACACAAGCCATGAGCGAGGAGTGGGCAGCGTGAGCGACCGGGCCGGCGGCCGCGCCGGCGTGAGCCGTACCGGCCCCCTGCAGCCGGGTCCGGCCGGGTGTGTGCGTGAGCTGGTGCGGGCGGCTGCCGGGACGGGTTACGTGCCGCTGAGCCCGGTGGAGGTGGAGGAGGTTCTGCGCGGTCTGGTGGGGAGGCTGGTCGAGGCCCTGTTCGCCGAGCCGTTCCGGACCGGGCCCGGCTACGAAGTCGGGCTTGCCCTGGTAGAGGCGGACTTCATCGCTCCGGAAATGCTGGGACGCACCGTGAAGGTCCTGGGCGGCCGGCTGCTGTATGACCTGGGAGCGGACACCGCCGAGCTGCGCGGGCGGCTGGCTGCGCTGCTGGGCGGGGTGTCGAGCGGGTACGCGCGTGCGCTGCGCGACCGGGTCAGGGACGACCAGGAGTCGATCGCCCGGGCGATGGTCCTCGCCCAGCACCTGGCGGAGCAGGCGGTGCGCGAAAGCGAGGAACGGCGGTGGTGGGAGGCCCGGCACGATCCGCTGACCGGACTGCCCAACCGGGCACTGTTCACCGAACGGCTGGCCGCGATCTTCACCGATCCCGCGAAGGGAGCCGGGCTGGGGCTGTGCCTGCTCGCCGTGGACAGGTTCGGCGCGATCAACGACAGCCTCGGCCACGACGCCGCCGACGCGCTGCTCGTGGCCGTGGCACGCCGGCTGGAGGAGCGGTTCGGTCCGGCCGGACACCTGCTGGCGCGGACAGGCAGTGCCGAGTTCGCGATCCTGGCGGCCGGCCTGTCCCGGGCCGAGGATGTGGATGAGATCGCCGACGCCGCGATCGCAACCCTCGACCTGCCGTTCGCGGTCGGCCAGCACAGCCTCCATGTTGCGGCGAGCGGGAGTGTGGTGCACCGGCTTGTGGGTGAGACGACCCCGGCCGAGGTGGTGCGCTGGGCCGAGATCACCCTTCGGTGGGCGAGACTCGACGGGGGCGGCCGCTGGCTTCGGTTCGACCCCGCACGTCACGCCGGCGACGTGGCGCGGTGGGCGTTGACGGCCGCGCTGCCAACGGCGCTGGAGCGTGGCGAGTTCACCGTGGAGTACCAGCCGATCCTTGGGCTGGCCGACCGCGACGTCCATGGGGTGGAGGCTCTCGTGCGCTGGCGGCACCCGGGGCGCGGACTGCTGGGGCCGGACCACTTCATCGGGCTGGCCGAGGAGACCGGGCTGATCGTCCCGCTCGGACGGTGGGTCCTGGAGCAGGCGTGCCGCGAGGCGCGCCGATGGACCGGCTCCGGGTCCACCTTCGTCTCGGTCAATCTCGCCGTTCACCAGACCCGCGACCCGGGGCTCGTGGCCGACGTGGCCAGGTTGCTTGCCCAGACCGGCCTCGAGCCGTCTCGTCTACAGCTGGAGATCACCGAGAGCGCCTTCGTCGGGCCGGGCGCGCCGATGGACGCGATGCGCGCGCTGGCCGGGATGGGTGTGCGGATCGCCATCGACGACTTCGGAACCGGCTGGGCCAACTATGCCAACCTGCGCGCCCTACCTGTCTGCGAGGTCAAACTTGCCGCCGCGTTCCTG
>WNGA01001909.1_pt1 | contig 31921 bp, 38 predicted proteins | sample 5400061 | NCBI WGS metagenome assembly WNGA01 (sample SAMN13153366, study PRJNA577476) | soil metagenome | isolation source: 100 cm soil or saprolite under grassland replicate 2 | place: USA:California | collected 2016-06-15 | reverse complement strand
TTCTGCCACGTGGCGACGATACTCGGCCTAGAGGATCGGCCGGTCCGCGCGGCTCACGCCACCCGACCCCAGGAATGCGTGCTCACCCAGAGCCCCGGCCCCGGCACCTCGGTGTTCGTACGCTGTAACCTTCGCCTCCGCGATCGGGAATCGAACTCACGGGGTTCGGCGGCAGTGGTAACCGTCTCGCCGGATCTTGGCGTGACGCTGACTTAAGGCGACGGCAGGCCTTCTACCTGCAGACATTTTTTTGACTTCTGTCCAGTTGGGTGCACACGCACCTTGACGAATTCGCCGACATATTGCCTCGTAGGCGGCATGATCCGATGTCCGATCGCTCGTCGTCATGCCACCAGATGTTGGGGTTCGAATAGGCTCCTGCGCTCTTACTCGTTCGATCGTCGATCGGCGCCTAGCCCCGCCATTCAATCGATCCGTCTCAAGACACGACGGCTCTCAGAAACCGCTCCAGTTCGCTAGGCGTGCTAGCACTGGTTGTGGCCTTGGGTCTGGGAGCCTGGGCGGGCAGCCGGTGGGTTGCGACGGCTGGCGCGACCAGCGTGGTAGCCCGGGCTAGTGTCTTCGGTGCTCGCGGCTGTGGCTGTGGATCGACGGGCCCAAAAGGCGCCGGAACGGATCACGGGGAACGTCCTAAGGTTCTTCGGAGGAACAGGATGAGCGATACGAGCACCGGAATCGGCAAGGTGGTCGTGAACAGGTCGATGTCGGTTGACGGCTTCATCGCCGGTCCCGGCGACGCGATGGACTGGGTCTTCGACTTCGTGGCGCCGGACGAGTTCCCGGAGGTCGCGGCGGCCACCGGCGCCATGCTCGTCGGGCGGCGGACCTACGAGGTAGGCAAGAGGATGAACGCCAGCAAGGAGCGAGGGTCAGCATCGAGCGGCGAAACCTACCCGTTCTCCGGACCCGTGTTCGTCCTGACCCACGAGCCGCCGGAGCCGCCGAACCCGGCGGTCACGTTCCTCACCGGTGACATCGGAGAGGCGGTCGCCACGGCGCGCAGCGCCGCGGGCGGCAAGAACCTGGAGATCCTCGGCGCCGACGTGGCCGGGCAGTGCCTGCGGCGGGGGCTCGTCGACGAGGTCCTGGTGTATGTACTGCCGGTGCTGCTCGGCGACGGCATCCGCTTCTCGTCCCCGGGCCTCGGGAGGATAGACCTGGAGCCGGTCACCAGCACGCGGTCGGGAGCCGTCACCATCCTTCGCTTCCGCGTCCGCAAGCAGTCATCGGTGTAGTACTGCGGCCAATGACGCCGCTGGGCGTCTAATCACGACGACTTGGATCGCCGCCGGGGACCCGCATCGCCTCTGATCATCGAGTTGGCGGCGCCGCCCTTGGTGGAAGCCGACGGAGTGGAGCCCGTGCAGCAGGCCTTCCTATCTCGGGTCGAAGAGGTCTTATCTCGGGTCGAAGAGGTCTGCGGGCTGCGCATGCACGGCGGCCACCGCCGACGGTCCATCTACTACGTGTGCGAGGAGTACCGCCGACCCGCCGATCTGCGGCTCCAGGATCACCCGCGAACCGTGTATCTGCGGGAGGACGTGGCGGTGAGCAAGGTCGTCGAGTTCCTCCAGACCCACGTGTTCGGTCCGCAGCGTCGGGAGCTGCTACGCCGGGCGCTCGAAGCGAGCGACCCGGAGGCTGAGGAGCGAGGCGATGAGATCGAGCGACTTCGGCGGCTCGTCGATGAGCTCTCGCTCCGAATTCGTCGGCAGATGGCGAACCTGGAGATCGAGGAACCGGGAAGCGAGGCTGCTGGGGAGATCCGGGCCCGGCTCCGTGAGCTTGCGGCCATGAAGGCGAGGACGCAGCGCGAACTCGAAGCGGCTGAACGGGCCGTGACCGGGCAGCCGGATCCGGACACGGCGACAACCTTGCTCGACCGCCTGCAGGTGAGCGCTGAGTTGCTAAGGGAGGAGAGCTGCTGGAGGCGCTCCATTTCGATGCGCGCTTCGACCCCCAGCGCAAGGCTCTCGGGATCCGCGTGGTGCTGCACCCGGATCTGCTGACCCCACCCGAGCGCCCGCAAACGTCACCCCTTTTGTCAGTGCCCCCGGCAGGAATCGAACCTGCGACACACGGTTTAGGAAACCGTTGCTCTATCCACTGAGCTACGAGGGCCCAGGCGAGGCCGAGGGGTCCGAGCCCGGAGCACCAGTGTACCGAGGGTCAGGCAGACCAGGGGGCCAGCGAAGTCGCTGCTCAGCGCGTCGGCGGTGAACCAGGGGCCCCGTCGCGGTCAAGCGGTTGAGGGGAGAAGCGCTGCGATCATTCCTTCTGCGACGAACCGTCCGTAGCGCTCCAGCGGCCATCGTAATTGGGCGGCGGGCAAGGGTGAGTCACGTACCGGTGCCGATGATGCGGGTCATGTCCGTCCCCATGAAGCGGTTCAACCCGACGATGGCCCGATTCGCTCTGGCCGGTTTGCTCATGGACACTGCCGACATGTCATTCGACGCCTCTGTTACGCGCCAGCGGTTTCCTCAGTCTCGCTCACCACTCTGAGCGAGATCGTCCGACGTGACTACATGCGCAGCGAAGGGTGCGATCAGAGCCCCCTGTCGTAACATCGAAGGGTCCATGCTGCCGGCACGGTCCGAACCCCGTTTAGGAAACCGTCGCTTCATCCACTGAGCTACGAGGGTGAGTTTGGATCAAGGGACATTGCGGGTGAGAGCGGAGAGCGAGGAGAGGGTCGAGCTATATCCGCAGATCGAGCCATATGAACAGGGCATGCTCGACGTTGGAGATGGACATCTGGTGTACTGGGAGGTCTGCGGAAGCCCGGACGGCAAGCCCGCCGTCATCCTTCACGGCGGCCCAGGCTCCGGATGTACCCCGGGTATGCGTCGATACTTCGACCCCGGCGCGTACCGAATCGTGTTGTTCGACCAGCGCGGATGCGGCCGGAGCATGCCACACGCCAGCGACCCGACCGTCGACCTCACGACGAACACGACGCCTCACCTCCTCGCGGACATCGAACTGCTGAGGCGTCAACTTGGCATCGAGCGCTGGCTGGTGTTCGGATGGTCCTGGGGCTCGACCCTGGGCTTGGCCTACGCCGAACGCCACCCCAACCGGGTCTCGGAGATCGTCCTGGCCGGAATCACCGCTGGGCGACGCCGGGAGATCGAGTGGATCACGCGGGGGGTCGGTCGGCTGTTCCCCGAACAATGGGCACGCTTCCGCGACGGCGTGCCCGAGGCCGACCGCGAGGGCGACCTCGTCGGTGCGTACAGCCGACTGTTGCACGAGCCCGATCCTGCCGTCCGTGCTAAGGCGGCCAGCGACTGGTGCGACTGGGAGGACGCTCACGTTAGGGTGCGCCCAGACCACCGGCATGATCCCCGCTACGACGACCCGATGTTCCGGATGGCCTTCGCGCGCCTCGTCACCCATTACTGGCGCCATGACGCCTGGCTCGAGGACGGGGTCCTGCTGAGGGAGGCCGGGCGCCTGGCCAGTACCCCCGGCGTACTCGTCCACGGCCGACTCGACCTGAGCAGCCCCTTGGAGACCGCGTGGGAACTTGCGCGGGCGTGGCCGCGCAGCGAACTGATCGTCGTAGACGAGGCAGGGCATTCCTCAGGCGACCCCGGTATGACCGAGGCCCTGGTTGCAGCTACCGATCGCTTCGCCAATCGCCCCTGACCCGACTGTAGGCGAAGCGATGGCCCGGTCAGGCAGTGGGGTGCATGACCGGCCGATAGCCGTGGCAGCCGGTCCTATCCGAGTCTGCACTTGAACGAGGTGGCCAGGACTCTCGATCATCAGGCTCCGACAGCGGCTTCCAACGCGCCCAAGAACGCTTCGGGCTGCTCGATATGGGGGACGTGGCCGGTGTCCTCGACCACATGCAGCGGCCACCCCAACTTCGCACTCGCCAGCTCGGCGATGCGGAGCGGAGCCATCCGGTCGTGCCTGCCCCAGATCAAAGCCGTAGGGATTGCCACGCGTTGAAGCTCTGCATCGGCGATCTTCTTCGTACCGGCCTTGATGAGCTGGCGCATCGTGCGCTTGACGTGAGGGACCCTTCCCCGCGACAACCCGTAGGCCATGAAGGCGTCATACCACTGCGGGTCCTGCCGGCGGGTTTGGGCGGGATCGAGGAATGCCCAGTCCGCGAACCGGGCATTGTTTCGCTCGGAGGGTTTGAGCTCGAACCGGATCGCCGTCACCAGGAGTCCCAGAGGCATGCGGTAGTGCCCGATCCCGGGTGCACCATAGAGCACCAAGCCCCGAAGCAGATCGCCGTGCTGCGTTGCGAAGTGCGCGGCCAGGCTGCCGTCCAGGGAGTGCGCGATGAGCGTCGGCTTCTCCTCGCACGCCACCCGGAGCAGCGCGGCGAGCCATTCGGCGAACACTGCTGCGTCCAGCTGGGCGACCGGCTCGGACTCCCCCAGGCCGGGGACATCGGGGACGACAAGGCGATAGCTCTCCGCAAGGCGGGATATCACCGGTGCCCAGTACACCCCACCGGTCTCGATCCCCCCATGAAGAAGCACCATCGGCGGACCGTCACCGCCCTCCAGCCATGTGGTGGAAGCTCCCATCAGCTGAAGCCGTCGCTCCGTGAGGGGAATCCCGGCCAGCAACCGCTTTCGAGCCTCGTCGTTGGTGAAATCCCGGCGCTGCTGCAGGTCTCGCTGCCCGCTCATGGCTATCTCCTTCCAGTGGCGGTCGTTCCCAGGACATCCGCCGTGGGCTCGGCGTTGGCCTGGCGCTTGGAGATGTGCTTGGCAACGTATTCGGCATCCCTGCCCACTCCGACCAGCACGTCTGACGAGGCCGCGTATTGGAATTCCAGCCCGACGAAGCAGATCCCGGGCGCCCCCGGCACCAGGCCGCGCTCCTGCCGAAGCCGGCCATCCTCACCGAAGATCGGGAGATCGATCCATCCGAACGCGCCCCTGAAGCCCGTGCACCAGATCACGTTCGACACGTCGAGAACGTGTCCGTCCGCGAGCTCTGGACGACCGTCCTTCACCCCAACCGTTCGGGGCACCTGCTCGACGCCGTCGGCGGCAAGGTCCTTCAGCTTGACCCGGATGAGCGGGACCGCGTGGCTCACGAACTTCGGCTGAATCTTGCGGCCGATCGGCGTCTTCAAGGTCAGCACGTGGTGGCCAACGAACCGAACGAGGGGGAGAGCGAACCGAGCAGCGGCCGGCCCGTGACGAAAGGGGATCTGGGCGGTCGGCTTGCCGGACAGCCAGGTACGGTGCGTGCGCGAGACCTCATGGGCGATCTCGGCCCCCGAGTTCCCGATGCCCACGATCAGAACGCCGCCCTCCTGCAGCTGGGAAGGATTCCGGTACACGCTGGAATGCAGCTGCACGATGCCCGGATCGAGCTCGGAGGCGAAGACGGGGATCTTCGGGTTCTGGCAGGCGCCCGTGGCCACTACCACGTTGTCCGCCGCGAACCGGAGGTTGCCGGATGCCACGACGTAACGGTCCCCGTCTCGGAAGAGCCCATCCACGCTGACGCCGGTTCGAATGGGGAGGTCGAACAGCGCCGCGTAGGCCGCCAGGTACTCGGCCATCTCGTCCTTCGTGGGGAAGGAAACGGTGGGCGCAGGGAAGGGCATGCCCGGCAGCCCGTTGTATTTGGCGGGGGTGAACAATCGGAGCGAGTCCCAGCGCTTTCGCCAGGCATCGCCGACCCGCTCGTTCGCGTCCAGGATCACGAACGGCCGGCCACGCTTCGCCAGGTGGTACCCCACTGCCAGGCCGGCCTGCCCCCCACCGATGATCACGGTCTCGAACCGCTCTGTGCCGTTGCCGTTCATCGTTCTCCTCCGTTCTCCTCCGCTGACTGCCTCAAGGCGAGAACGGTAGGCGCGAGCCGCGGGGCGGCGCATCGGGTGAACTATCCAAATCGGTTCGCCTGGGCGACGTGGGTAATTCTGTGTAGGCGCCTACACGAGGTCGTGCTCGTAGGCGTACGCCGTGGCCGCGGATCGGGACGAGAGTCCCAGCTTGGTGAAGATGTTGCTCATGTGTCGAGCCACGGTCTTCTCGCTGATGACGAGCTTGTCGGCGATCGCCCGGTTGGTCTTGCCTGCTGCCACCAGCCGCAGGACCTCCACCTCCCTCGCGGTAAGGCCGCCTGACGAGGCCTTTGGCGCCGGCCTGCGGGAGAGATCCTCGATCCGGGCGAGGTCCGGTTCGGCGCCCAACTGCTCGAATACCCGTCGCGCCGCGTCCAGCTCCATCGCACCGGTGTCCTCGTCCCCGAGCTCGCGACAGGCGAGTCCGATGAGAGCCCGGGCGCGGGCCGCCTCGTACGGGGCTTCGATCTCCTGCCAGACCCTCCAGGCGTGTCGGAGCGCGTCGAGCGCGGCACGCGCATTGCCATCGGCAAGCAGCACCGCCCCCGTCGCATGGGCGGAAAGAGCACGCAGAAAGGGTGCATCGAAGTCGGCAGCGATCTTGGACAGCTCGTCGGCTGCGGCGCGCGCCGCTTCCACGTCGCGTGCGGCGAGCATGACCTCGACGTAGGCGGGAAGTAGCCTGGCCCGGCTCACGCGGTCCTGGGCCTCGTCTAGGGTGAGTCGGATCGCGGCAAGGGCGGCGTCGACCTGACCCCGAGCCAGCCGCAGCAGGGCCTTGCCGGGTTGCGGGCTCCGACCCCACTCGCTCGCTTGGCGATAGCCGTTTTCTGCCTCCACGAACTCTCCGCGCAGCCGATAGAGGTCGGCTTGCTGATAGAAGGCCAGACCCACCGCCGGTTGGCCAGAAAGCCGATCGCACGCCCGTTGCGCCTCGCTCGCGGCATCCGGCCAGGCACCGTGCAGCTGCATGATCTGAGCTCGATGCACCAGGCACTGACCGCGAAAGGGGACGAGGTCGGGCTGAGCCTCGCACCAGCTGCTGAGCGCGGCCGTCCATTCGTGCGCCCGGCGCAGATCGAACATGTCCTGGCAGGCTTCGATCACCGCGCAATAGACGATCCCGGCGACGATCGGGGAGACCTCGCCCGCAGTGACGGCCACCATGGCGTCATCGAGCCAGGCCACCCCCTCGACGGTTTCCCCCATCAGGATCAAGCTCTGGCCCCGGCCGAGCCGAGTCAAAGTCATCAGGTCCGGATCGCCGAACCGGTCGGCAATCTTGCCAGCCTGTTCGAAGATCGGGTAGGCAGTGGCAGCATCACCTTGAATCAAGCTTTGAAGCGCGACGGGAGCGAGCACGTACCCTTGCTCCACGCAGTCCTCCTGCGTTGCGTCGAGAAGCCGCCGACCCCGGGCGAGCCAGCCGCCGCCTCGGGCCATCTCCCCTTTGTCGAGTAGCGTCATGCCGAGCCAGAACGCGGCCCGGACGGCTCGCGGGACATTGCCCGAGCGCATGTACTCCTGGTGCGCCCTCGCCAAAATCTCGGTCGTGGCTTCGTGCCTGCCGATCAGGTGAGCAGCCACTGCAAGGCGCTCGAGGTCTGCCGGCTCGAGCGAAGACTCCTTGTCGGCGGCCGACAGCTGGGCGAACGCATCCCCCCACGCCTGCCCCTGGAAGGACTCCCTGCCCCTATCGAGCGCGTCGGCCACGGTCATAGGCGGGGGCGTGTCACGAAGAAGGATCCATTCGGCATCTGGTCACCCCTCGCACCTAGATTTGGTCAAGGGAATATAGTCGTTCGCTCCGTCGCGGAGGCTATCCCTCTGACCGGTGACATCGTCTCCGACATCCCGACCACGGTCGAAGCGGGCGCCCTGTACCTCGTCAACGCGAGGTTCACCACGCCGCCCATGCCGGACACGGAATATTGGGTTTCGCCGATCAGGAAGCCGTAAAAGGAGCTAGCCCCCGGCGAGCTTCTCGGCGCGCTCGATGAGCTTCTCGCCCTCCTTGATCAGCTTCTTGGCCTGCTGCTCGTCGATCGGCTGCCCGGCGAACGCCGCTGCCTCCAGCATGTCACGCATCTGAGCCGCGATGGCGTCGCGATCGGCGGTCGGGTCGGCGAGCGCGTCCTCGAGCTGCTCGTAGGTGGCGTCGTCTCCCTCCAGGGCTCTCGTCGAGACGTCGATCCCGGCCATGCCGACCTTGCCGAAGGGCGCCATCACCTGCTTGTACACGGCACCCAACCGGCGCAGCGTTTCCGTGTGAGCCCGCAGGCTCCGCGGCAGGGCCTTGACCGTGAGGAACTGGATCAGGACGCGGCCGTCATGCACGTAGTCGTCGCTCAGCCCCGCCAGGGTGAGGATGGTCGGCCGGAGGTCGGTGTGATCCATCCATATCGCGCCGTTGTCGCCGAGGCGTCGCACACCCGGACCGGCGAACCCGACCCACGTGGTGGCGATCTCGGGCGCGATCCCGCCATGGTTCCAGGCGAAGAGTGGCTGGACCTGGACGCACGGTGAGTTGCAGTCCGGAGCCCCGCCGAACCCGAAGTAATCGGGATCCAGGAAGGACACGAACGTCGGCGTCCGCAAGGGATCAGCGGTGACCATGTGGAGAAGCGACATCCCCACCCGGTCGATCATCTTGTCGCTGACCGGCTCGGGATCCCCCGTGTAGGGATTCGCCGCAGAGAGCGCCGCGACGTCCCGCTCGAAGGTCCGGGTGAGGGGGTCACCTCGTTCGGGGTTTCCGATCAGGTAGAAGGCCGGGGCCATGTCCGAGTGGAGGTCGAAGGGCGTCGTGTTCGAACGCTGTGTCGCCAGCAGCCCCCGGAGGTTGACGTTGATCTCCCCGACGTCGTTCGACGGGCAGTCGTGGTCGCAGATGACGTGGGCAAACTCGCACGGCGTGTTCACCCCGTCGCAGCCTGGGTTGGCCGGCGTGCCCCCGGCGAAGTGGTCCCCCTCCTCTTCGGTGAAGACGAACAGCGTGTTGGCGGGCGTGATCCCGTCGCTCTCCAGGCGATCGAAGAACTTGGCGAAGGCTCGGTCGTAATCCGCGAGCTGCTGCACGTACCCGATCTCTCCCGGACCCTGGGCGATGTGGCCGTAGCCGTCGTTCTTCGGGTCCGGGGGATGCAGGTCGTGAGCGTCGGAGATGTACGCAAACGTGACCGGGATCCCGTGCTCCTGCATCGCCGCCACGAAGGAGAGCGACCGCGTCGCGGACATCCCGTCGAAGCCGGGGAAGCCCTCGTTGCCGACCGGGTCGGTGATCACGTTGCCGTCGAGGTCCGGAGTGGTCCGTCGGGGCTGATGATCGGGTTGACGTACTTCGTGCCGTACAGCGCGTCGAATCCCAGGTAGCCACCGGGCTCGTCCGGCAGCAGGTCGGGCACCGCCCTGTTCGACGGAGCGCACGCCGCAGAGCCCTGGGCGCAGTGAACGGTGATCCCGACGAAGTCGGCTATCGCTCTGAATGGGTCGTCCTTGGCTTCTTGGGCCTCGGGAGAGTCCGGGCCGAACACTTTGGGAACGTCTGGCCCGATGTTCTCCAGCACGGTATTGGCCGCGCCGACCGCTCCGAAGTCGCAGCCCGCCCGGGTGAACGGCACCCACGGACCGGGGGCGTTCCGCCCCTCTTTCGTGACCATGTTGTAGGAGGTATCCGGTGGCGTGGGATTCGCCGGGTCGAAGATGCCGTCCGTCCAATAGGCGAAGGAGACACCGAGGCCCGTCTTGCCGTCCGGCTTGTAGTAGCGGAAGCTGTTGCTGACCGCCTGGCCGTGCCGATCCGGGTAGACGCCGGTGAGCGAGCTGAGGATCCCCCCTGCCGTGTGAGAGATGAGCACTGTGTGGTCGTTCGAGGAAACGGTCCCGTTTTTCCGCAGAAAGTTCAGGAGGTGCGGCATCTGCTCGAGGTCTGAGGGGACGCTGCCCAGATCGCGCAGCAGGTGGGTGTTGTCGAACTGGACGTAGATGACGTACTGAAGGGGCCCACTCCGGCCCGCGCAGCCGATCTGGCCCAGGTCTCCCTGGCCGACGGCGGCCACTGGATGAACGGCTGCTACAGAGGATGGGGCTGCGTGCCTGGAGGCGAGAGCTCGGGCAGCCATGCCACTCACGCCGAGCAAGCCCAGGAGCGTCACTGCGACAGTAAGGAAACGGGTCTGGACTTCATCCCCTTCCCCCTTTGACAAGGTAGTGGGCAGCCGCCCTGTCGACTCAGATCGCTCCACCGATTAGATGCACGGGCCGAGCCAGGGCGCAAACCGACCGGTGAGCGACCACTCGGGTAGAATCGTTGGCTGCCCGCGTCCGATGCGGAGAGGCGGCTACTCCGTGAGTCCTCAGGAGAAATCGGCGATGCCGAAGATGCCCAGGCCCGACGAGGCGTCGAAGGCCTTCTTCCATTCCGTGGTGCCGGAGGGCCCCGACGTTCGGGTGAGGCCCATGTTCGGGAACCTAGCGGCGTTCGTGAACGGGAACATGTTCATGGGGCTCTTCGGATCCGACCTCTTCGTGAGGCTCGAGGACGCGGATCGTGATTCCGTGGTCAAGGCGGGCGGCGGTCCGTTCGAGCCGATGCCGGGCCGAGCCATGCGCGAGTACGTGGTCTTCCCGGCCGCATGGCTCGACCAGCCCAAGCGAGTCCGGCAGTGGGTGGATCGTTCGCTCACCTGGGCGCGAGAGCTGCCACCGAAGTAGCCCTTTCAGCCCATGGCGTGATCTCCCAAGTGGAAGAGCACTCGAGGCGATCGGCCCCGTTGCTCGTGGCGGGCGCCCCCCGGATGGGGACGACGTGGGTCGCGAAGATCCTCAGCTTCGCCCCAGGCGTCGCCTGGATCAGCGAACCGGACAACGACTGGCCGGATCCCTTCGGCCTGAAGGCCAAGCTCTCGCTTGGGCGATTTCCGATTCTGGCCGCTGGAGAGTCGGCTCCGCAAGAATACGAAGTGCTCTGGGAAAGAGCGTTTGCCGGATTCCGGCAGAACGGTCCTCTCCTCGCCGTGGCGAAGCGACTGGAGACGTGGGAGAAGACCAAGCAAGACCTGTGGCGGGCCATGTGCGACCATGCGAACACTCGAGTGGCGCCCTGGCTGCGAGTGTTTGCCTCGCTGGCCACACCCCCGTCGAAGCGAGAAGGGGGGTATCCGGTGATGGTAAAGACGGTCCACGCTCCGCTCGCGCTCGAGTGGCTGGCGTCCCGGTTCGAGCCGCGGGTACTCGTGGTACTACGCCACCCCTTGAACGTCATCGCGAGCTGGTTGGACTTCGGCTGGGGAGGCCACTATCTCGACACGCACCCGAAGATTCAAGAGCGATTCGCCGCGCAGTGGGCGCTTCCACGTCTTCCCGCCGACCGTTCGCCGCTGGCCGCGGTGACGTGGGAAGTCGCCCTCTTCACGTCTGTTCTCCATGCGGCAGTCGAGAACCACAAGGACTGGTGGGTGGTCTCCCATGAGTCCCTGTGCACTGAGCCAGTGAGCGGCTTCCGAAGTCTCTTCGCGCGTCTCGACCTGACTTGGGGAGGTGAGGCTGAACGCGTGCTGATGGAGTCTGATAGGCCGGGAACGGGCTACGTCGTCACCAGGGTAGCTGCCGAGCAGCCGGAGAGCTGGAAGCGACGTCTCACTCGAGAGCAACTCAACGAGATATGGTCCATCCTGTCCCAGATTCAGGCGCCCTGGCTCGAGCGTGTCGCCCGTGATCTGGAGTGATCGGTGGCTAGGAGCGCCGCCTCAAGAACGGGGTAGGACGAAGCGGATCGTGGTGCCGTGTCCGGATCGGCTTTCCGCAGTGATCTCGCCCCCATGGGCTTCGACGAGACTCTTCGCGATGGCCAGGCCCAGGCCGGCGCCGCCAGAGTCGGCCGCCTTCACGAAGCGATCGAAGATGTGGGGGAGGAGGTCGGCCGGGACCCCCGATCCGGAGTCCGAGACGGTGAACGCGACCGCGTGACCGCCCTGGGCGGGGCCGGCCGAGACGATCACCGACCCACCGGCCGTCGAGTGGCGCACCGCATTCGAGAGCAGGTTGGCCAGGACCTGGCCTATGCGCACGGGGTCCACTTCGAGGGCGGGCAGGCCGGACGCCACCCGGAGCTCCAGTGACACGTGTGCCGTCTCCGCGGGTCCTCGGAACGCGGCCGCCGCATCCTCGACCAGAGTTCCCGGGTCGACCGACTCCCTGTGCAGCCGAAGCGCTCCCGCCTCCGCCGTGGACAGGACCTGAAGGTCGTCGAGGAGGCGGGACATGACCCGGGTCTCTTCGAGCAACGGCTCCAGGTGTGCCCGGTCGATCGGATACAGGCCATCGAGCATCCCTTCGGCGCCGCCCTGGATGACCGAGAGCGGCGTGCGGAGCTCGTGGGCTACGTCGGCGAGAAGATTCCGCCGCTGCTCCTCGTTCGCCTGCAGGCGCTTCGTCATGGCATTGAACGACCGGGCCAGTCGGCGCATCTCCCGGGGGCCCTGCTCCCCCACCCGCCCCTCGTAGTCGCCGGCGGCCACCCGCGAAGCCGCCTCCATCACCTCACCGACGGGACGGCCGAACCGACGCACGGCCCGGCCCGCCGCGACGAGCGCGATGAGCAAGCCGATGCCCAGGATGCCGACCAGCGGGGCGAAGCCTCGATGCCCTGGGCGTCCGAACCCTGGAAACAGCGCCCACGCGAGCGCGTTAGCCAAGAACATGAGCGCGAAGAAGGCCGCCACCACCAGACCCACCCGTCGGGCGAAATGCCCTCGCATCCCCCGCCAGGCATTCGGGCCGGCCGGTGGAAAGGGCTCGCCCTCCGGCCACCAGGGCGGCCTGAACCGGGTCTCTTCAGGCATCGGCAAAACGGTAGCCCACCCCGTGGACCGTCAGGAGGTATCGGGGTCTTCCCGGAGTTGGCTCGATCTTCCTGCGGATGTTCTTCACATGAGCGTCGATGGCCCGCTCGTACGATTCGATGGCCACCCCGTGGACTGCGTCGAGGAGTTGGCCACGGGTGAACACCCGGCCTGGCTCCCGGACCAGGGTAGCGAGGAGCTGGAACTCGGTGGGGGTGAGGTCGACGGGTCGCCCGCGCACCGAGACTCGCAGGCGGGGAACGTCGACCTCGATGTCCGCGACCCGAAGTACCTCCGGTGGACCGGCTCGAGCAACTTCGGTTCGCCTGAGCACGGCCCGGACCCGAGCCACCAGCTCCTTCGGACTGAATGGTTTCACCACGTAATCATCAGCGCCGAGCTCCAGGCCGACGATGCGGTCGGCCTCATCCCCCCGGGCGGTCAGGATGACGATCGGTACGTTCGACGAACGTCTCAGCTCCCGGGTCACGTCGAGGCCGTCCAGGCCCGGGAGGCCAAGGTCGAGTACGACGAGATCGGGCTTCGCGCCCCTCGCGCTGGCGAGCGCGGCCCCGCCGTCGCCGGTGATGATCACGTCGAACCCGGCGTGCTCGAGGTAGTCGCGAACGAGCCGGGCGATCTTCATCTCGTCCTCGACCACGAGGATCAGCTTCACATCTCACCTCCGGCACCGAAGCGTGACGAGGCGACGAGGCGGAGGCAAGCGCCTCCGCCTCGTTCGGTTCGCACCCGTGGCCTAGACCTTCGTCGGTTCACCGCCGGACCCTGGATGGTCCCCGGCCTGCTCGTGCTGATGACGGTGCCACTCCTCGAACGTCTGGGGGCCGCCCCATGGACCGTGGCCCCACCGGCCGGGGCCGTGCTCATGGGCTTCCCCGCCTCCCCACCGCCGGCTCCAGAAAGCGCCCCGGATCAACAGGAACAAACCGATGAAGAACAGCGGGAACAGGAACAGCCCGAAGGGGAAGTATCCGTAACCCCGACCGACCCGAACGACCTCTACCGCCCGCCCGGTATGCTCGAGCCCGTGCGTCACGCCCGCGTTGTAGGCGCCCACCGCGATGATGATCGCTCCGAGGATCACCAGCAGCGACACCCCGATCCACGTCCACCGTCGCATCTGCTCCTCCTTTCGACGGTTCCATCTTTACGAAGCGATGCTGCGGCTGCGGTGTGAAGGAGATGTGAATCTCCCGCGGAGGCTTCCGGAAGGGGGCCGTAGTCCAAAGGAACGAGATTCCATCCGGGACGGAATGATTTCGAAGAAGATGCGCAGCGATTCGGCCTCGAATGACGATGTGGTGAGCATGAAAACTCCTCATCCATTCATCAGGGTGCTCCTCATGAGCATCCTGGCGGGGCTGCTCGTGGCCTCCGCCGGGATGGCCAGTGCGGGGCGCCTCGGTTTCTTCCGAACTTCGGCCGAGAAGCCGACGGTTCCGCACGACTCGGCGACCTGTTCCCCGGACGAAGGCACCTCCGAGGACGAGAGCTCCGAGGACGAGGGCGACTCCCAGGAATGCGAGGACCCCGAGGAAGGCGACGGGACCACGGAGCCCGGAGCACCGGGGGATCTGGCCGACCGTGAGGCCGAATGCAACAAGGTCGCGGGCCTGGATACCAGTGCGGAGGGTTCCGACGCCGACGTGAAGACGACTGGCCTGGACGACGCCATCGAGGTCGTTCTGGCGAACTGCATCAAGAATCCCCAGGCTCCCGGGCTCTTGAATGCCCTGAGCCTCCTCGTGCAGAACCGCGACAAGCACATGGCTCACGATGCGGAGAAAGCCGTGCGCCGGGCGGCTCGCGACGCTGCGAAGGCGGCTCGCGACGCTGCGAAGGCGGCTCGCCATGCCGCCCTGCACGGCGGAGGCCACGGCTAAGGAGGGGTCGCTCTCCCTGGGCGAAGGCGCTCGGGAAGGAGTCGGCGCCGCGGGTGCGTTCTCGCGGGTCTAGAGTCCTGGCCACATGGCCTCGGCTTCGACGTCGCGACGGGCGTGGGTGGCACTCGGGTCGCTCGTTGTCGGCTATGCGCTGATCGACCTGGTGGCGGGGGCGCCGGACTCGCCCCTCGTCCCTCCTCTTCCGGCCGGGGTCCGCCGGCCCGGCTGGGCTCGTGCGGGGGCGCGATGGATCGGCCTGGACCGTCTTACCGCGACGGCGTTGACCGTTGCTTCGATCGGCCTGATGGTCGCGATCCTCGCTTCGTTCTTCCTCCTTCTGGTGGAGGCTCGGCGGGGACGCCTGGGCTTGGGCCCCGCATTGATTGCGGCCGGCCTGTCGCTCGCTCTGTCCGTTGCTGCCCCTGTGTTGCTCTCGAGGGACGTCTACAGCTACGCGGCCTACGGACGGATGTACGCACTCCACCATGCCAATCCCTACGTCCGGATGCCATCGGCGTTTCCGTCGGATCCGTTCGTGGCAATGGCATCACCTGCGTGGATCGGTACGAGGGCGGTGTACGGGCCCGCTTTCGTGCTTGCCGGGGCTGGAGTGGCCCGAGCATGGGCGGGATCGCCCGGCGCCACGATCACGGCGTTCAAGGTACTGGCCGGGACGGGCGCGGCGCTCGCGACGGTGCTTGCGGCCTGGGCGGCCGCCAGATCCATCCGCCACAGGGGCGCTCCTGCTCCGCCCGAGCGCTCGCGGGGGAGTGTTGCCCTCGCTGCAGCCGCGGTTGGCCTCAACCCGGTGATCGTGGTCCACACGGTCGGAGGTGGGCACAACGATGCCATGATCGCCGCATGCTTGGCGGGCGCGCTCGTCCTTGCCGGCCGCCGGAGCCACCGCGCTGCGTCCCTTGGGGTGACGGCGCTCCTCACGCTGGCCGGCCTGATCAAAGTGGTGGTGTTCCCCGCGCTCCTGGTATGGCTCTGGATCCTGCTCCGGTCCTCAGCTAGAGAGCGTCGCGCGCCGACTGTGGCGCTTCACGTCGGAGTCGCCCTCGCCCTGACGCTGGCGTTCTCTGCACCTTTCCTGGATAGCGCCCGGGCGTTTGTATCCCTGGCCACGCTCACGTCGGTGGAGGGGTGGGCCAGCCCGGCGCGATTGGTGGCCAGAGGAGCACGGGCCCTCGGGTCCGCGATCGGGGGGTCGGACACCGCCCACGTCCTCGGGAAGGTGGTGGTGGTGGCGTTCCTGGCGTTCTTCTCAGCTGCCTTCATCCGATTCCTCCGCCACCGACACGCGGGCGGCACGGCGGTCCGAGCGGATCAGCTCGCGAACACGTGGGGCGCGTGCATGTTGGGGCTTGCCCTGGCGATCCCCTATCTCCTCCCCTGGTACACGGCCTGGTTCCTCCCGTTCCTCGCCTTGATGTCGGAGGGCGGCCTGGCAATGATCGGGTTCGTCGCGGTGGGTCTCCTCGCGCTGACGGGGATTCCGGCAGAGCCCGGGTCGGTGCCCGGCCTGTGGCGAGACATGGTCCTGGCCGTGCATTACGGGATCGCTCCCATCATGCTCGGGCTGTTGTTGGCGTGGGCCGGCCGGGTCCTGAGGGTTGGACCACCCGACCCCGCCGGGATCGACACTGTCCCTAGAATGGCGGACCGTGCTCGACCCTGAGCTGGTGTCACACGTTCTTGCCGAGGCCCTCTCCAGTGGCGGTCGTTTTGCGGAGCTGTTCGCCGAGGTCCGATCCTCCACCTCCATCCGGCTCGACGACGGGAAGATCGAGGAAGTGGTGTCGGGACGTGACCGCGGCGCCGGCGTCCGCGTGTTCCACGGAGACGCACAGGCCTACGCCTTCTCCAACCGACTGGAGGAAGACGCGCTGCTCCAGGCCGCGAGGGTCGCTGCCGGCGCGGTGAGGGCAGGCGGCCGGAGCGCTCGGGCGGTAGACCTCCGGCGCCGCGAGCCCTATCGGCACGACGTCCAGGAGCCCGTCCATGCGGTGCCCGTCGATCGCAAGGTGGGATGGCTGCGAGAGGCCGACGACGCCGCCCGAAGCCTCGATCCCTCCGTCCGCCAGGTCATGGGTTCATACGCCGACGGACGGCAGCAGATACTCGTGGCCACGTCGGAGGGGCTGTGGGCCGAAGAGGAGCGCCCCCGTGTCCGGCTGCTCATCCAGGTGGTGGCCGCCCGGGACGGGGTCATGCAGACGGGCCACGAAGGGCCTGGGGGACTCACCGGAGCCGAGCTCCTGCGCCGGTTCCCGCCGGCGCAGACGGGCGAGCGGGCCGCCCGCCAAGCCGTAGCCATGCTGGACGGGAGGCCCTCGCCGGCGGGAGAGATGGCGGTCGTGCTCGGTCCCGGAGGTGGCGGCATCCTGTTCCACGAGGCGTGCGGGCACGGACTGGAGGCCGATCACATCCAGAAGGACGCCTCGATCTTCAGGGGCAAGCTCGGCCAGCGGCTGGCTTCTTCTCTGGTGATGGGGGTGGACGACGGAACGGTCCCATCGGCGTGGGGCTCGTTCGCCGTCGACGACGAAGGAACGCCGGCCCATCGAACGGTCCTGTTCGAGGGCGGGGAGCTGATCGGCTATCTCTACGACCGGTTCCGCGCGGACCGCGACGGTGTTCAGTCGACTGGGAACGGTCGTCGGCAGTCGTATGCGCATCTCCCCATCCCGCGGATGTCGAACTCGTCGATCCTGTCGGGAAGCGACCGGGCCGAGCACATCGTCGCTTCGACGAAGCGAGGGCTGTACGCGAAGACCCTCGGGGGAGGCCAGGTCAATCCGGCTACCGGTGACTTCGTGTTCGGTGTTTCGGAGGGATACCTGATCGAGGACGGTCGCATCATGTCGCCGGTCCGCGGGGCCAACCTGATCGGCAACGGACCTCAGATCCTCGCAGCGATCGATGGGGTGGCCGACGACTTCGAGACCCGGGACGGGGTGTGCGGCAAGGAAGGACAAGGTGCTCCGGTTTCGAACGGAAGCCCCACCATCCGGATCGCCCGCATGACAGTCGGGGGAACCGTTGCCTGAGCTGGTCGACCTGTGCGCGCGGGCGGTGGGGGGCGCTCGAGAGGGGGAGGACGTCGAGGCGTATGCGTCTGCAGGACAGCGCACGCAGGTTCGCGTTCGAGGCGGCGAGGTGGAGTCGCTGACGTTCGCGGACTCGCGAGGCGTCGGCGTACGGATGATGGCCGGCAGCCGCGTCGGGTACGCCTACGCCGCCGATCCCGATGAAGAAGGCGTCGACGAGCTGGTTCAGAGCGCCCGGGAGAGCGTGGGCTTCGCCGAACCCGACGAAGGGAACGTGCTTCCAGCGCTCGGCCCCCTCCAGCCGCTTCCGGGCATCTACCGGGAGAACCAGAGCGGCGTGGAGACGAGCCGAAAGGTCTCCCTCGCCTTGGAGCTGGAGCGGGCGTCCGTCTCGGTTCACCCCGACGTGCGCAAGGTGGAGGGAGCCGGGTACGGCGACTCGGTGAGCTGGGTGGCCATCGCCTCGACCAGAGGCGCACCTCTCGAGTACGCGCGGACGGACAGCTGGGTGACGGTCAGTACGCTGGCTGAGCGGGACGGTGAAACGCAGACCGGATTCGCCCTGGCCCTCGCTCGTGGGGTCGACGAACTGGACTGGGAGCCTGTCGCCCGAGAGGCCGCGCACCGCGCTGCACGCCTGCTCGGGGGGACCAAGCCTCGGAGCGAGCGGATGGCGGTGATCCTCGACCCGGTGGCCGCCGCGTCGTTCCTGGGCGTCCTGGCGGGAGCGCTGTCCGCCGAGTCGGTCCTGAAGGGCAGGTCGCTTCTCGCCGGGAGGGTCGGTCAGGAAGTGGCGGCCGGCCGGGTCACGCTCGTCGACGACGGCCGGCTCGCGGATGGACCCTCCGTCGCTCCCTTCGATGACGAGGGCGTTCCCACGACTCGAACCGCGCTCATCGAGAACGGGATCCTCCGCGGCTTCCTGCACAATGAGTACACGGCCGCCAAGACCGGCGAAAGCTCGACGGGCAACGCGGGCCGGGGTGGCTACCGGACCGTGCCGGGTGTCTCTCCGTCCAATCTCTACCTTCAACCAGGGGAGAAGACGCCGGATGAGTTGCTGGGGCAGGTTGCCTGGGCCGTGTACGTGCAGGAGATAACCGGCCTGCACTCCGGAGCCAACCCCATCTCGGGCGAATTCTCGGTCGGGGCGACCGGTCTTCGCGTGGAGGGCGGGACGTTCTCCGGTGCCCTCCGTGAGATGACCATCGCCAGCACCCTCCTCGACGTGCTCGGCTCCGTGGTCGCAGTGGGAGACGATCTGCGGTTCCCGTTGGGTGGAGGCCTCGGCGCGCCCACGGTCCTGATTGCCGAGATGACGGTCGGGGGAGCATGAGCGCACCGGGGAGCCGGGTGCGATGAACTGGCATTCGTTCGAGCAGTCCGCCTGGGAGCTTGCGGCCATCGGCCGGAAGCGTATCGAGGAGCCTCGGTTGGTTCTCGTCGGGACGGTGAAGAGGGACGGCTCCCCGCGGATCAGCCCGGTCGAAGCGTTCTTCGTGAGCGGAGAGCTCATGTTGGGCATGATGTGGCGATCGAAGAAAGCCCTCGATCTCCTGCGCGATCCGCGATTGGTCGTGCACACGGCGACATGCGATCCTGACGGCACCGACGGCGACTTCAAAGCCTACGGCAGGGCGGTCGATGTCCAGGATCCAGCGCTTCGCACGAAGTACAGGGACGTGCTCGAGGAGAGGATCAATTGGCGGCCTTCCGAGCCGTTTCACCTTTTCTCGGTGGACATCCAGAGTGCGGGCTACATCGTGTTCGGCAAGGCGCCCCAAGCGATGCGATGGACCCCATCTGAGGGACTCACCAGGATCCGTCACCCCGATGCATGACCCCTGCTGGCCTCACTGACACGAACCTCGAAACTCAGCCTTCGGGGGGCGCCATGGTCACCTCCAGATTGGCGAACGCTCTGGCGTAGGCCAGCCGCTCCTGCTGTTCGGCGGAGACCAGGAGCACCAACGTGGTCGATCCGGTCAGGCCGCCGGCCGTCGCGTCTGAGTCGAGGCCGCCGGCACCATCGGAGGTGCTGGAGCCCTCCTTCCCCGAACCCGCGGAGGCCAACACGAGCAGAACCTCCACCCCACTCACCACGATCTCCGTGTGGGCCTGGCCCGCATTGAACGTGGCCAGGACGTCCACCCGATCGCCGGGGGCGACGAGTCCGGGCGGGAGGGCGGTGGGTACGGCGAAGGCCCGGAGTCCCCGCGGCACGAGTGACGCCACCGGGCCCGCCCGTACGCGGGCCAGCCGGGTCTCGGTCACAACCTCGCCCGGTGAGAGGTCCGCAAGGGCGACCCGGCCGGCAGCTCTGGATACATCGGTGAGCGCGCCCGGAGGCGCGTAGGCGACCGGCATCTGGGCCAGGTGCAGGTCGCTCGAGGTCACAGCGGTCCCGCGCTCGATCCGCTTCGATGCCTCGACCACGGCAACTTCCGGGACGGCCGCGGAGGCCACGTTGACAGCTCGGATCACGTAGGTGCGAAGGAGGAGTCCGGCCGCCACCGACAAGGCCACCGACCCCATCAAATACGAACGGGAAGACCTCCACCGGCGCCTTTGCACACGCGCTCTCCGCTCGGGGGAGGAAGGCCGACGAACGCAGGCCACGTTAGCGGCTCGAGGCCGACTTGGCTATGAAGTACCTCACAGAACGGCCAGAAAAATCGGCCCTCAAGAAATGGCTGCGGCTATACCTCGAATCGGGCGTTCGCCAGCGCAGTGGGACAGGGGCAGTCATGCTCTTCCGGGATGGCGCCCACGATCTTGAACAGCAGGGTCCGGAGGCGCTCGTTGTTTTCGTGGAACACTCGGATGACCTCCTCGTGGCTCACCGGCGGGACCTCTCCGATGACCCCCACGTCGTAGTCGGTCACCAGCGAGATGTTCACGTAGCACATCTCGAGCTCCCGGGCCAGGGGGACCTCCGGGTGCTGAGTCATCCCGATGACCTCCCATCCTTTCTGGGCGTAGTTCGACGACTCGGCCCTGGTGGAGAAGCGAGGCCCTTGGATCACGACCATGGTCCCGCGATCGTGGTTGGGGATCTCCAGCATGCTGGACTGCTCGATGGCGACCTGTCGCAACGTGGGGCAGTAAGGATCGGCGAACGTGATGTGCGTGGTCACCGGCCCGTCGTAGAACGTCGAGGGGCGCCCGTTCGTCCGGTCGACCAGCTGGTCGCAGACGACGAACTCACCGGGCTTGACGTGCGGCTGGAGCGATCCCACCGCGCAGGGCCCGAGGACCCGCTCCACTCCCAGCTTCTTCATGGCCCAGGCATTGGCTCGGTAGGGAATGACGTGAGGGGGGTATTCGTGCTTCACCCCGTGCCGGGGAATGAACGCCACCTGTCGGCCCTCGATGGACCCAACCGTGACCGGGGCGGAAGGCTCTCCGTACGGGGTGTCGACGTGGATTTCCCGGACGTCCTCGAGAAGCGAATAGAAGCCCGATCCTCCGAAGACCCCGATCCGGATGGGCTGGCCTTCGTCCCCGTTCAGGCGGTCTTCTCCTTCGTGCTCGAGTTCCGCGTCTTGCCGGATTCCTCCGATGACTTCGACGTCTCCGAGGTCCCAGTCTTCTCGGACTTGGCAGCGCCCGGCGTCGAAGCCTCACCTCCGGAGGATTCGGCCTTGTCACCTCCACTCTTGGAGGCCGCCCCGGCCTTCGATCTGGAATCGGTGGCGTAGAACCCAGGGCCCTTGAACAGGATGCCGGCCGGATGAAAGACCTTACGCAAGGGACCTCCGCACACGCCACATTCCGTCAGCGGCTCCTCGCTGAACCGCTGGTAGACCTCGACGTGAGTCCCGCACGACTGACAGACGTACTCGTAGGTCGGCATGCTCCGATTATAGGTTCGGCACAGGCCCGTTCCCGATCGAAAGAAGCGTCGGCTTTAGAAAACCCTCGGGCTCGCCTCGATGAACACACCGTTCGGATTGGCCTTCCAGATCCACGCGAGATTGGGTTCTGGCTGGCTGGGCGAGATTGGGTTCTGGCTGGCTGGGATAGACTCCTACACGCGAGGGAGGAACGCGATGAAGGTGAAGAAGGCGGTCATCCCGGCGGCCGGTCTGGGCACCAGATTCCTTCCGGCCACGAAGTCACAACCCAAAGAGATGCTGCCACTCGTCGACAAGCCGGCCATTCAGTACGTGATCGAGCACGCCGCCGGCGCGGGAATCAGCGACATCATCATCATCACGGGACGGGGCAAGCGGACAATCGAGGATCACTTCGATCGATCCTTCGAGCTCGAATGGCACTTGGAACATGCGGGCAAGTTCGAGGAGCTGAAGGAGGTCCGGGCCATCTCCGACATCGCCGCGATTCACTACATCCGCCAGAAGGAGCCGAGGGGCTTGGGAGCGGCAGTGGCGCTGGCCGAACCCCACGTGAACGGAGAGACCTTCGCGGTGCTGCTCGGCGACGACATCATCGCCACGGGGAATCTCCTCGCCCAGATGCTGCAGGTCTACGAGCGGTACGGGCGGACGGTGATCGCCGTCAAAGAGGTTCCGCGTTCAGAGATCGACCTGTACGGGTGCGTGGAGCCGGAGTACGTGGAGGACAACCTGGTCCGGGTGGTGCGGATCGTGGAGAAGCCCGATCCGGAGGACGCTCCTTCGAACCTGGCGGCGATCGGCTATTACGTGCTCACTCCGGAGATCTTCGACGCCCTGCGCGAGACCCCACCCGACTCCAGGGGAGAGGTCCAGCTCACCGATGCCATCAACGCCCTGGCCCAGCAGCAGACCGTGTACGCTTACGTATTCGAGGGCCTCAGGTTCGACATCGGCAAGAAGCTCGACTACCTGCGGGCAACCGTCGAGCTGGCCATCGACCGGGAGGACCTGGGGCCGGAGTTTCGCGCCATCCTGGCCGAGCTCGTCCAGCGGAAGAAGCTCCTGTAGGCATGGCTGATCCAGGCATGGAGCCCTTCCCAGACGAGATGGACGAGTCAGAGCAACACATCCAGCACGACCACGGCCAGGAGTCGGGGGCGATGCGCTCGGTCGACGAGGTCAGGGACATGATCCTGCAAGCCGTCCACACCCTCGTTCCCATCGAGCTGCACCTACAGGAGGCGTACGGCTGCGTGTTGGCCTCCGATGTTGCGGCCGAGCTGGACATCCCGGCCTTCTCCTCCTCGGCGATGGACGGGTTCGCCGTTCGCGCCTCCGACGTGGCGACCGCCGTGGTCGACGAGCCGGTGACCCTGCGGGTGGTCGGCCGGGCGCCGGTGGGCCAACCTCCTGGGGGCACAGTGGGAGGTGGTGAGGCCATCCGGATCGCCACGGGAGCGCCCGTCCCGGCGGGGTCGGATTGCATCGTGCCCATCGAGCACTGCGTGGTCGAGGGCGAGACCGTCCATGTCCTCAAGGCGTTTCGGGAGGGGGCCAACGTCCGCCCCGCCGGAGAGGACGTCAGGGCGGGAAGCGTCCTGGTTCCCGCAGGGCGCCGGCTGGCCGCGCCGGAACTGGGGATGCTGGCAAGCTCGGGGCACGCCTCGGTGCTGGTCCATCCTCGTCCTCGGGTCGTGGTGATCTCCACCGGCGACGAGCTGGTCGAGCCGGGCCGCCCCGCTTCTTTCGGCATGGTCCGGGACGCGAACTCATTCACTCTTTACGGCGGCCTGCGCGAGGTGGGCACTGTGCCCTATCTCGCCGGGATCATCAGGGACGAAGCCGAGGTACTGAAAGACGAAGTGCTGGGGCTCGCCGCCCGGGCCGATTGCTTCATCAGCTCCGGCGGAGTCTCGGTGGGGGAGAGGGACGTGGTCAAGATGGCCTTCTTCCGACGTGGCGAGATCGACTTCTACCGCGTCGCCATGCAACCTGGGATGCCCCAGGGGTTCGGGGCCATCGACGGCGTGCCGTATTTCGGCCTGCCCGGCAACCCCGTTTCGGTATTCGTGTCCTTCGAAGTCTTCATCCGCCCGGCCCTTCTCAAGATGATGGGCCGGCGCGACATCTTCCGGCCGGAGATCTACGCCGTGCTCGAAACCGACATCACCGGCCCGCGGGAAAAGGTCATGTTCGCTCGGGTCCGGGTCTGGAGGGAGAAGGGCCAGTGGCGGGCCGCCAGCACAGGCCCTTCGGGGTCGAATCTCCTCGGCACGGTGACCAAAGCAAACGGGCTGGCGGTGATCCCGGCCGGCATCGACGCGGCTCAGGCCGGCTCTCGGGTGAGGATCATGATGTTCCGGGCACTGGAGGAGGAGCCGTGACTCTCGACCTCAAGTTGAGTGTTCGCCGTGGCCGGAGAGATGGGGCATGACCGAGGCCTCGAAGATGGTCGAGGTCGGCACCAAAGAGGTCACGGCGCGGGAGGCGACCTCCGAGTGCACGATCCACATGACCCCTCGAGCGTGTGCTGAGCTGGTAAAAGGGACCCCGAAAGGGGATCCACTTGAGGCGGCAAGGGTGGCCGGACTGATGGCCGCCAAGCGCACGGCGGAGCTGTTGCCCTTCTGCCATCCCATCGCCATCACGGGCGCGACCGTCGAACTCGACCCAGATCCGGGTACGGGGACCATCAGCGTGCGGGCTACGGTGAAGGCGAATGACCGCACCGGCGTGGAGATGGAGGCGCTCACCGCGGCGGCTGTGGCGGCGCTGAGCCTCTATGACACTGCGAAGGCATTCGATCGTGCGGCAGAGATCACAGACCTCCACCTGTTGTCGAAGTCCGGGGGTAAGAGCGGTAACTATCGCCGCAACTGACCTCAGTCTCTAGTCGACGCAACGAAACTTTTCAGGCCAAATGTCTCAACTAGGCTTGAGGCACCAGATGTTGGGTGCTAACCTGCGGTTCCAGCCCATATGTAGTGGTCGGACCGGGGCTCGACCGCGAGGAGGGCTGGTGTTGACTTGGCTTTTGCTGGCAGCTTTAGGCATCATCTGGGCCGCACTCTTACTTCCTTCTCGATCGCGCTCGCCGAAGTCGAGCGTGGAGGAGTTCGAGCAGAAGATGAATCTGCTGGCTGAAGCGAACAGGGCAGCCCCCGGGCGATGGGTGCTCATGCCCCGCAAGGGCCAACGGTTCATGGGACCGGACCGGGGACGAGCTCGGGTCAAGCGCCGCCGTCGTCAGGTGTTCATGGTCCTGGTGGAGGCGACCGCCCTGACGTTCATCATGGGGCTCTTCCCCCCCTTCAGAATCATGCTGGGCGTCACAGTGGTGTTGGTGTTCCTGCTGCTCGTGTACATGGCGGTTCTGGTACGGCTTCGGGCCGAAGAGCTGGAGCGCGGCCGAGTGCAGAGGGTGGCGGCCTACCAACCGGAGGCCCACGCCGCGCGATACGGCAACGGAAACGGGAATGGTCACGAACCTGTCTACGCTGGCAACGGCCATGGCTACAGCAATGGACATCGGGAGCTCGACGTCGGGGTGGACTGGCTCGAGAGCGGTCTGCGGCTGGTCGACGACGACGTCCATGTCGTGGTGTACCGCTCTGATGAGATCGACACATCGAGCCTGACGCATTCCTCGGGGTGAATCTGCCCGAATTGGCCGAAGCGTTCCAGCGTAGGTTCGAGGAAACGATGGCTGGACGCGAAAGGGCGCTGGCCGCTGCCCGGCGATCGATCCGGGCTTCCGCCAACGCCATCCGGGCGATCCATCGCGGCGAGCTAGATCAGGCCCACCGACTCATGGAGGAGTCCCGATCCGCCATTCAGGCTGGACGGGAGGCCGTCCGAGAGCCCCACCCCGACGTCTATTTCGCCGGGTTCCTCCAGGACGCTCAGAAAGAGTACGCGGAGGCCAACCTGACCGAGGCCATCGTGGCCGGGACCGATCTTCCCGGGCCTGAGGACCTCGAGGTCGAGCTCCCTCCCTACCTGAACGGGATGGCCGAGTCCATAGGGGAGGGTCGCCGGGCGATCCTGGACCTGCTTCGCCGGGGCGAGGCGGGGGAGAGCGAGCGGATCCTCATCGCCATGGAGGAGATGTACTACCTCCTGGTGTCCATGGATTATCCGGACGCCATCACGGGGAATCTGCGCCGTTCCACCGACGTCGCCCGGAGCATCATGGAGCGAACCCGCGGCGACCTCTCAGTGGCGCTCGTTCAGCGCAAGGTTCAGGAGGCGCTGGAGGCCGGCCTCAGACGACTCGAACCATAGCGAGGAAGCGGGCAGCGAGCTCCTCATCCCCCTGCACCTCGAGGAGGCCACCCCGTCGGAGCGTATCGAAGGTGTCGCGCCCGGCGGCAGCCATGATGAAGCTCGGAGCGGGACCGGCGATCCGAGCTGCAGTGTCGGAGGGCCCAGCGGGCCCTCCGATTCCCGAGGCGAGGTTGTAGCGCCACGGAGGGACCGGCGCTCCTTCGAGAGATACGGCGACGTCTCCTGCCGCCCCTTTCAGCTTGGGGAGCACGGCGGAGACGATGGCCGTGAGGAGGAACTCGGAGGGAGATCCCAGGTCGACCTCTTCATCTGAAAGGCCGAGGGCCCGGCGCATGTCCTGGCGGTGGATCCACTCGTCGTACACACGCGACCAGATCAGAAGGCCCACCGGGGCGCGGCCGAAGATCGTGGGCAGCCTGAGCCGATACAGAGTGGTCGGGACCGTCCGGGCCAGTCGAATCATCCCCCTTCCCCAGCGATCGAGACCCATCAGCAGCTCGGGGACGGGCCGATCCGCCCACTTTGGAACCTTCTGCTCGTTCCATCGTTCCAGCCCTTCCATGGAGCCGAGGACGGAGAGGAGGTTGGCTCCTGTCACCGATGCCTTGTCGGTAGTGATGAGGTGCGCGATCACCTCGCGGAGCCGCCAGCGGGGGAGTGCGGTAGGGACGTCGAACTGTTCGGGCTCCAGGCCTCGGAGGAACGTCAGCGTGCGGCGCCGCTCGTCCCGGATGTCCCGGACGATCTCGTCTTTGTTCAAGTGGAAGGCGTCGAGGGCGGGATCGGCTCAGTCGGCCCGGCTCCGGAGGGGTCTTCGCTCGCCGATCCTCTCGCGGGCGGAGGCGCCGGCGACTGGGGCGGCATCACGGGGTGCAGGAGAACATCCCGCCGCTCCAGGAACTCCTCGCGGGAGATCTCGCCGCGGGCATATCGCTCCTCGAGCATCCGGAGGGCCGGCGGCTCACCGAATCGATGATGCATATGTGGCAACTCGTGTCGAAGGAGCAGGACGGCGGCCACGATGATTGCGACCCAGAACGCCGCCCAGACCAGCCCCCAGACCAGACCCCAGCCGGGACCGCCCATCCAGAACATCGTCAGGAGCCTCTGGTGAGGTCGCCCCGGATCTGGTGCAGCTCTTCGGCCGAGATCTCGCCGCGGGCGTAGCGCTCCTCGGCGATCCGCACGGCGGGGGAGGCCCGACCCGGTGCAGGTGGGGCACCGCCAGGAAGCTGCTGGCCCTTCGGTAGCACGATCCACAGGACGACGTAGAGCAGCACGCCCCATCCCATCAGGCCGGCCACTACGAAGCCGATCCGAACCAGGATGGCGTCGATGCCGAAGTATTCGGCGATGCCACCGCACACGCCGGCCAGGCGCTTGTCGGTCTCTGATCGGGTGAGCTGTCGGGACTGCATGGGTCCATGCTCTCTTACCCGGAGGCCGGAGGTCAAAATCGGGCGGGGTTGCTGAGGGCCTCTGTTACGCTTGCTCGTGCCGGGGGTGTAGCTCAGTGGTAGAGCGCTGCCTTCGCACGGCAGAGGCCGAGGGTTCGACTCCCTTCACCTCCACAGGTCAGAGGCCCTTTTTTCTGCTCTCTCTGTCGCTTGGTCCCGGATTGGTCCCGCATCGCGCACACGAACTCGACCCCATGGAGGTGCGTCTGGCGGTCCCGATTCTGCTTAGAAGACGCAGTCGTGATAGCCGGCGCGCCCACGCCGGAGTTCAGGCACAGCCACCGGTTCCAGCCAAGAGCAGCCGCCACTACCGCCAAGTTGAGTACAGAAGAAGTCCTCAACCACGCCGCCATCCGCCCCCGATCGGACGTACCTAAGGCTCACTCAGCCTCGCGCCTCTCTCCACGCAGAAGCATCGCGAGTCCTTCGAGGTCGGTTACCACGGCTCCCAGATCTCCTCTGCCTTGCTTCGCCTCAGGCGTCGCGTCGCGTCCCGCCCGTGCACTCCGCCGCGCCCACGAGTGTTTGCTCGAAGGCTTGGCGGTCTTCCCACCAACGGTCCGTCGGCGATGGGACATAGCGCAAGCTTGGCCAGTAGGATGTCGCGTAGAAGTTCTGCTCGCCACAGGCGGCGCGGAGAGCCGTGTGCAAGTCCTTGCTGCCAGGGAGCGACCTCTCGGTCCTGATGCCCACGTAGATCTTTGGCACGGATGGGCCCGAGAGAAGCTCGCCACGGTGCATCTCAAGCGTTACGCCAACTGGCACGCGCCGATCGGGTTCGGCCGGCGGCCAGCTACTTTCGATGAGGGCGTAGGCCGGATAGGAACTCTCAAGAAAGGGCATGAGGAGCGGCGCCCCGTCGAGACCACTCACCGCTGCTTCAAGCTTTTCGCCCAGCTGCTGAAAGACGGCATAAACGGCATCGACCGCCTCTGTCTTCAGCCGCGCCCATTCGTCGATCTGACGGCGGTTCTCAAGGTAGAACGCGATGCGCTCGTCGCCGATCTTGGTCATCGGAATTCCAATTCGAGGGTTTGCAGGTAGTCCTCTACGATGTGACGGCCATCCTCCGTCTGCCTCTCATCGGCGAGGGCGGTCCTGAGGATGTCTCGGAGCTCGCGATACGCCAGAGGCCGGAAGAGTTCTCGTCCCAGCCCAGTCGAGTTCTCAGGGGGCCGGCCTTGCCGAGTGAGGAACACGCAGGGGTCGGGCTCGTTGGCGAACTCAAGGCACATCCCGTCGCACTGTTTGACCGACTCCGAGCATCGACCTTGTTCTCGATGATTAGGGTGCGACCGGAGAGCCACACAACGATGTCTGCACGGTAAGGCCTCTGATGACTTCACACTCCGGCCGCGCTTCCTCAAGCGGCTCGAAGTCCTCACCCGGGAAGCATCGTCCGAGGAGAGCGCGGAGAACCCCCGCGCCCAAGCCGTGGCGGCCGAGCGGGTCGAGGAGCCATGCGATCAGCCTGGAGTGGCGGATCTCGGCTCGCTCCATCCACATGACGCCGAGGAAGTCCGCCCGCCCCCTCGTCCATTGCCCTACCCTCTTGAGCTCAAGTTGGCGCGTCAAGAGTTCTCGAAACCGAGGAATCCACCGCGCAACGACGATCTCGGCCTCGCCGGCCTCCCGGGCCTCGATCGCCGTCAGGACGGCCTGCCATCTGGATGTCAGCTCCGCGAAGGTCGCGGTGTCTGCCGCCGCAGGAGCTGAGGTCACGGCGAGACTGTACCTGGACAGGGGCCAAGACGTTAAGCCAGGACAGCCGCATGAGTCTCTGATCGTGGTCGCGGGCTCGACGCCAGGCGGGCGCCGATCCTCCGCTCATTCTGGAGATATTCTGCACGGCGCATTCGAACTTTGTCCTCATCGGAGGCTCACGACTTCGGCGCGCGGCCAGGAGGCAGCGAGGATCATCTCGTCGAGCCGGGCCCGGAGCCGGTCGTCGTGGTTGGGGAATAGGTGTCCGTAGCGGTCGAGGGTGAAGGACACCGACATGTGGCCGGCGCGCACAGCCACCTCCTTCGGATTGGCGTCGGCGGCGATCCACAGCGCCACGGCCGTGTGACGGAGATCGTGGGGCCGGAGCGGCCGGTCGTGGGTGACCGAATCCACTGGGAGGCCGCACTTGCAGATGCCCGCCTCCGCTCCTCGATTGAATCTATGGGGGAGGTCGGAAGAGATAACGGCCGGTTGCCAGAAGCGTCGGCGGAACGTCGGCGTCCGGAGTGGCCCGCCCTCGGGTGCCGTGAACACGAGGTCATCCGCGGCCCAAGTCGCGAGGTGGGACTCGAGTCCACGAACCACCGTTCGGGGAAGGCCGACCGATCTCCGGCCTGCCTTCGTCTTCGGCGGCCCGAAGAACAGCCGACCCCGGACCTCCACGGCAATCTCGGCGACGTCCACGCGCCCGCGGAGGAGATCAACGCGGTGCCGTCGAAGGCCGGCAATCTCGCCAAGGCGAAGGCCTCCGTATGCCCCGACTAGAACCAGGGCTCGATAGCGAGGGTGGATCGAGTCTGCGAGGCGCCCGATCTCGTCCGGAGTGAGGAAGCGCATCTCCTGCCGCTCGATTCGCGGGAGTGCGATCCCGCGACAGGGGGAGCGGGGAATCATGTCGGCAGCGACCGCCGCCGCCATCGACTTCGCGAATACCTGATATGCCTTCTGCACTGTAGCGGGGGCAAGTCCTCGCGCTGACAGATCCGCCACCCACGCTCGAACGTCGACCTGCTCGATCCGGCCGAGGTGGATGGGCCCGAACACGTCGAGAATGTAGGAACGCATGTAGGACTCGTCGCGGGCCCGGCTTGAGGGCCGGAGGTCAAGCCTCGTCGTCCACCACCGTTCGATCCAGTCGGCGTAGGGGGTCCGGGCGTGTGCTGGGTTCGTCCACTCGCCGCGGAGCTTCGACATTTCCACGGATGCCCCGAACCGCTCGGCGTCGAGCCGGCGGTCGAACGAACGACTGCGCTCGGTTCCGTCCGGGGCCTGATAGCGGAGCAACCAGGCGACGTCCCGGCTCCCGCAGTGTGGGCAGGATCGGGGCCGCGGTGGGACCACCCGTCTGCATGTGTGGTTTCTGCAACGCCGCTGCAGATACAACCTCACACCTCGTCGTGGGCCTTACTTCTCCTCGGGCGGTAATCACTCCAGACGAACTGCTTGCTCATCCCCACCGCCCCACTGATCTCGACCCATGTGTGGCCGCCCGACGCACCCTCCGGGCTGTGTCCTGGGCGGGCCCCTTTCGACTTCCCCGAAACCCTGGAGACCGGCCTGACCACCTCCAGGGGGTTGCGCCCTCGAAACGTTGCGGACGGCGACAATATCTCGGAGTGGTGACATGTTCGGCCGAATGCGTAGCTGCCAGGGCCATTCGGTCCAGACCGGTGGATTCGTTGCGAACCAGCCCTTGGGAGCAAGCCGAGGTCGCCGTGGCAGACCGCTATCTCGAGCCTCCAGGTTCCTCAACCGAGGCGAGCCAGCGCGCAACAGCAGACCGCCGGTAGCGCAGGTGTCGGCCGACGCGGAACGCAATCGGGCCGGTCCGGAGATAGTGCCACTGGTAGAGGGTCTTGAGTGGGATTCGCAGGAGAGACGCAAGCTCCTGCGGGGTGAGCAGAGGAGGAAGGGAGGCGAGATCATCCCGTAGCTCGTCCGATGAAGCGACGGGCCGGTTCATCGTTCGCTCTCCGGGGTTCGCGGGGTGTCACCAGGCGACCTCAACGACGATGCGGTCCGTCCTTGCTGGTAGGCGAGATGTTCGCGGACTTCCGAGAGGGACTCCTCGATCCGCTCCAAGCGGCGCTCCACGCCTCCCAGCCGGGTCTCGACGAACTTCCCAATGGGCACGCCGTCGGAGGAGGAGACCGAGCGGCGGAGCGACCGCATACCCACGATGAAGGCCAGGATCGATCCGGTGACCGACGCCGCGGCTGCGATGAGGGCCGAGACTACGGCCTCGCTCATCCCGCCTCCCTCGCCGACCCGACGTCAACGATTCGGACGCGGCGGTCTTCTGCGACTGGGAGCCAGACCGGGCCCAGGGGATCATCCATGGCGTACCGCTTACTCCCGGTGAGCACTGGCATCCCGCAGTTGAACAGCGCGCGGCGGGCCTCGGCTTCCCGGCGCTCGGTCGGGAACAGGAACACGAGAGCCCCGGGGGCGTCGGAAGCGCGGGCCACCCGAGCGTAGCGGGTCAGCTTCTCCTCAAGACGTGCGGAGTTCTCGGTCCCGCGGTCGAGTTCCAAGAAGAAGCGGACGTCGACACCAGGTCCTTGAAGCCGTCCCAGGCCGTCCGGGCGAACGATCCCCTCCCACTCAGCGGCGCAGCGCCGCTCGCTCCACCACTCCGCGAGCCGAAGCGGAGTGCTCCGGCACCGGTACGCCAGCCGGCAGAAGAACCCGTTGACCTCTACCAGATGGTCGAGGCGTGGGCTGTGACCGATGCGCCGCAGGCGGTCCATGCGGACTGCCAGTTGCTTGCGCTCCACCCCTCGCCAGGAGGCGACGAGGCCACGTCCGCGCAAGTGGTGTATGAGCTCACCGCTTCTCCTCGGTAATTAGCTCGCTGCCACGAGCTCTCCGATCACCTCCTCCTTCGGCTCAGTGTCCGCACCGTCTACGACCGCCATGCGGGCCTTCGCGAGCAG
>WNGA01008158.1_pt2 | contig 31958 bp, 24 predicted proteins | sample 5400061 | NCBI WGS metagenome assembly WNGA01 (sample SAMN13153366, study PRJNA577476) | soil metagenome | isolation source: 100 cm soil or saprolite under grassland replicate 2 | place: USA:California | collected 2016-06-15 | reverse complement strand
CGCCGCATCCCTTCGTCCGACGAGCGCCAAGCAAGCGGACGGGCGCCGTGCTTCGAGCCGCGGCGTTCGGACCGCGCGCTTAGCGGCAGCTGACCACGTCCATGGGTTCTTACAACGCCTGCCCCTGTTTCGTGCGGGCTCGAAAGCTGGCGCCCGAGCCATCGCTAACGCCCGCACGATGGCGCTCGTCGGACGAAGGGATGCGGCGCCCCGCCGACTGTCCAAGGACGAAGGGATGCGGCGCCCCGCCGACTGTCCAAGGACGAAGGGATACGGCGCCCCGCCGACTGTCCAAGGACGAAGGGATGCGGCACCCGCTGACGGTCCAAGGACGAAGGGCGGCGGCGCCCCGCTGACGGTCCAAGGACGAAGGGATGCGGCGCCCCGCTGACGGTCCAAGGACGAAGGGCGGCGCCCCGCCGACGGTGGCCAAGGACGAGGGATGCGGGCCCGCGCGATCAGGGGAGCGTGTGACGGTCACACCCGTATTTCCGCGTCTCAACTACAATTGCAACATGCGAGCGTGGCGGCCGGGTTCGTCGGCGCATGTGCTCCCGGCGTCGCCCATCGGGCGCGCACGCGGACGGCGAATCGGAGTTCTCGTCGGTATCTTGGGTGTCGCGGGCCTCGCGGCTTGCGGCAGCACGCGCCCGCCGAACGGAATGCCCGGGACGGGTGGAACGGGGGGGAACGTGTCCGCCGGGACGGGCGGCGCTGGCAGCACCGACCCGACGGACGCGGCGGACGCCACCAAGGATGCACCTGACGATCACGTTGGCGACGCCGGGCAGCCCGCCACTGGAGGCAACGGAGGGGGAGCCGCGGGCAGCGGCGGCGCTACAACGGGCGCGGGCGGCGCGGCCGGAGTGGCCGGCGCCGCGGGCGGGGCCGGCGTTAGCGGCTCGGGCGGATCGTCCGCCGGTGGCGCTGGCCTGGGCGGAGCCGGCGGGGAGGGGCCGCTGCCGAGCCCTGGATGCGCGCTTGCCAATCCCACGCCGCCGGAGACGGTGGGGGACAGCGTCCACAAGTGGGACGTCGTCCTGCGAAAGTTTCCCAGCGCCTATGACGGGAAGACCCCCATGCCCCTCCTCCTCGCGCTGCACGCGACCGGCTACAGCGCCCAGAACATGTGGAACGACCTGGGAAGAGACCAGCCGTTGGCCGCCCCGTACATCTTCGTCGGGCCACAGGAATCCCGACAATCTTTTGTCAGCTTGGAGGATCGCGTTCCTTTGGACCTCAGCCTGCTCATCGATGGCTTGTTGCGCGAGCTCTGCATCGACGAGCGTCGAATCTTCGGGGCTGGCAATGGCTCTGGCGGTCGCTTCCTGTTTAGGTGGATCGCCGCCACGGCGAACCCAGTGTTCAACGTCAACCCGACGGTGCCCCAGCTGCGGGCTGCCGCGATGGTGGGTATCTACATAACGGGTCCGCGCCAGGGGCCGCTACCGACGATCTTCATTCATCCCCTGAAAACCAGCAGTTCAACGGACCCCGACGGTGCCATGGCTGCCCAGTCCTTCGCGACTCGTAACGCCTGCGGCACGTCCACCACTCCCGCCACCAGCGGCGAGACCGCGGGTTGCGGCCTCACCCCGGGCTGTGTCGACTTCGACTCCTGCTCCGCGCCATTGCGCTGGTGCCAGCATAACGGGACCGATCACGGAGAGGATCCGTGGCCTTGCTTCGCAAGCGCGGCCATCCTGCAATACTTCCAGCTCTTCCTCTGATGACGGCGCGGTGTGGCTCAGCAGAATTCATCAAGCCGTCTCATCAGGCTATCCACATCCACCGGTTTCTGGAACGCCCCAGCCGCTACCGCCCGCACGATGGCGCTCGTCGGACGAAGGAATGCCGCCCCCCGCCGACGCGTGGCGCGGGCGCTCGTCGGACGACGGGATGCCGCCCCCCGCCGAGGGGTGTGGCCGGCTACCGTCCGAACACGATGATCGACGATCGCGCGCTTCGGCGCACCAGCGCAGGCCGGTTGTTCGCCGCGGCCAGCTTCTGCCAGCCGGCGTACCAGGGCTCGGCGCGCAGCGCCGGAATGGCTTCGATCATCTGCGGGACGTAGAGGTCCACCTCGAGGTACGCGCCGCGCGCAAACGCGTGGATCGCGGGGCCGAAGCTGTAGTTCGCCAGCGTTGGATCGGGGTAAAGGTCGTTGTGCAAGGCGCCGCCATACACGATCACGAGCGGCCGGCTCGTGCCTCGCGGCAGAAGCAAGGCCTGTTGGATGGCACGCTGGAGGTGCTGCCTCGTGATCGTCAGCAGCTTGTCGTAGTCGAGGCCTTCGGCCTGGCCGTTGCGGCCGGCGCCACCGGCGAGGGCGCGGTATTCCTTGCACTCGATGCCGAGGACGTGGGGCGCGACGCCGAGCTCCTTCGCGCGGCGCATGAGCCGGACGATCTCGTCTTCGGTCTCCGCGGGGCGCTCGGTCGTGCGTGCTACCTCCGCGGTCACGCGCGCCTCGCTCTCGCCACATGCGCCCGTCGTCATCCACGTCTCGACGACCAGGTGCGCGGTGTACGGCGCGACGACGGGAAGGATCTCGTCAGTGAACCGCGCGATCGCCGACTTGACCTTGGCGGTAGCCGTGGTCTGGTGAATCTCGCCGAACGCGATCACGCCGCCGGCGTCGGTGACCATCGCCCGCGCCGCGTCGGCCGCCGATGCGATCGCGACCGTCGCAGGTGCCGTGTCGGCGGCCGGTGGCGGCGCGGGCCGGGCGAACAGGGCCGCGGCCGCGACCAGGCCGAACGCGATCAGCCGCCGCCCAAGGTGATGAACCGCGTCCCGTTCGCGCCGCGCACGCGAACCAGGTGGCCGCCCTTGCGGGGCGCCGTCAGCGCCGCGAGCGCTTCCTCCGCCGTTATCACCCGCTGGCGGTCGACCTCCAGGATCACGTCGCCCTCCTCGACGCCCGCGGCCGCCGCCGGGCTGCCGGGCTCGACCTCCGCGACCGCCGCGCCGCGCGTCGCCGGGTCGAGGCCCATCGACTGCGCTAGGTCCGGGGTCAGCGTCTGCAGCTCGAGGCCCAAGCGCTCACGCGCGCCCGCACCGGCGCCGGACGGCAGCTCGCCGAGCGTGACCGCGACGCTCTGCTTGCGGCCCTCGCGCAGGAACCCGACCGTGACCTTCGCGCCGATCGTCCGGGTCGAGACATAGTCGATGACGTCGTTGGCGCCCGCCATCTTCTGGCCGTCGAGATCGACGATGACGTCACCGGCGCGCAGCCCGGCCTTCGCCGCCGGTCCGCCCGGCGTCGCCTGGCTGACCTCGGCGCCCGCGTCGATCGCGGGAGCCGGCTTGCCGGGCTCGGCCCCGACGTCGCCGACCAGCACGCCGAGGTACGGGTAGCGCACTCGCCCTTCCTTGCGCAGCGCGGCCGCGACCATCTTGACCTGGTTGATCGGGATCGCGAACCCGTACGCGCCGCCCGGTCCGGTGTTGATGAGCGTGTTGATGCCGACCACCTCGGACGACAGGTTGACGAGCGGTCCTCCCGAGTTGCCCGGATTGATCTTGGCGTCGGTCTGGATGTAGCGGCGGACTCGCCCCCCCGACATCTGCACGTGCCGCCCGACCTTGCCCTTGCCGCTGACGATGCCCGCGGTGACCGTCTGATCGAGCCCGAGCGGGCTGCCCACCGCGAGCACCCACTCACCGACGTCCAGCTGGTCCGAATCTCCGAGCCGCGCGGCCACCAGATCGGCGGGCGCCTTGTCGAGGCGGATCACCGCAACGTCGGTCTCCTGGTCCATCCCGAGCGTCTTGGCTGGGAACACACGGCCGTCGCTGAACGTGACGTTGAGCGCGGAGGCGCCCGACACGACGTGGCGGTTGGTGACGATGTCGCCGCTGGCGTCGATGACGACGCCCGATCCGGTTCCGCGCTGAGGCTCGACCTCCTGCGGCGTGAGCCCGAAGAAGTGATGGAAGAACGGCGCGTCACCCGCTCCGCCGCGCTGGCCTTGCGGGGTCCGAATCTCGACGTCGATGCGCACGACCGTCGGACGCAGGGCACGCGCGACCGCCGAGAATGCCGACGACAACACCCGCGCCTCGTTGGGCGCTTCGGTCTTGGGCGTGACCGGTCCACTCGGCGGCCCCGGTAGCGTCGGCCCGAGCGGCGGGGAAGACTCCGCGGGCGCGGCCGGCGCGCCCGGCACGGCGCCGGAACGCGACGACGAGCGCTGGCAAGCGGGCGCGGCCAGCATCGCCGCGACCCCTCCAGTGGCGGCGACGATACCGAGGGAGATTCGCGGGAGCCTGAGCATCGGCTGAATGATTAGCGTTCCGCGTTGCCGTGGGCAACCCTCGCGACGGTTTGCGAGATTTCAGCCGCGCTGCGTCCGCCTCTGAACAATTTCGGCTCAAGTCGATCGACGCACGTCCGATTTTGGGTGGTTGCCCTGAGCGAGCCTCACGAACGACGTGCGTTACGTTCCGTAAACATTTTCAGGAGCTTCTGCATGCGTTTCTGGGAAGTAAATTCGACCCAACCGCGTTGCGAAGGACGAGCAATCTTGCGTGCAAAATGTCCAAGGGGTGTAAACTCCTCCCCGCAACATTCTTCAGGGGTGTAGATGATTCGTCAGCGATCGGCAACGTTCCGGCTAGTTAGTTTGGGGACCATGGGCAAGGGCGAGGGTTCGCTGGTGAGGAGATGAGCACGCTCTCGCCGTCGGTGAGCGAAGACCATGGCGGGGAGCACATCTGCCTCCCCTTCGAGACCGAATCGGAAAAGCGCGACGCCGTCGTCGGCTTCATCCATGAGGGGCTCTCGCGCGGCGCCCGCTGCATCTACACCGGCACCGCGGAGGAGTTCGAGGACCTCAAGGCGCAGCTGGAGATGCTTGGCGTTTGCTCGCGGCGCGCCGTGCAACGCGACGCGCTGTCGTTCCGGACGCAGGAGGACGCCTATCTGAGCGCCGGCAAGTTCGACCCGCCGGAGCTGGTCAAGCGGACCCACGCGCTCATCGACGAATCGCTCGCCAATGGCTTCACGGGCGTGCGCCGGACCGGCGAGCTCGGCAACGCGCCCGACGACGAGATCTGGCGCAAGATCGGCTGGTACGAAGCGCGTGTGAACGAGCATTTCGCGCGCCGGCCGTTCTGGGCGCTTTGCCGATATTCGCGCTCCGCGGTGTCCTCCGAACACGTGAACGATCTGCTGCGCTCACACCCGTTCGCGATCGTTCGCGGCGAAAAATGCGAGAACCCGTTCTACGAGCGGCCCGAGCTCGCGCTCTCCGACGACAGCGAGACCCGCCTCAACTGGCGGCTGCGTCAGCTACTCGAGCAGAACCGGACCAAACGGTACCTCGAGGGCAAAACCGCCGCCGCCGTCGCGGCCGCCACCGAGCTGGCCGTCGAGCTTTCCGCGTTGCGCGCTGGCGAGCCGCGGCAGCTGAAGTAGGTCGGCGCCCGAATCGCGCACTTCGCCGATCTCGGCGTAATGTTTCCGATTTGTCAGGTCGCCCGGCGACGAAAAATCGCGCTCGCGGCCTAGCCTGGCTGTTGCGCTGGAGCGCAACCCGGGATATGGCGTAGGCAGCATGCACATCCTGGTCAACACCGGCGGCGGGGACGCTCCGGGGCTCAACGCGGTCATCCGAGCGGTCACATTGTCGGGTCTGCGGCGGGGGTGGAAAGTGACCGGTATCCGCCGTGGCTACCACGGCTTGCTCGAGAATCCGGCGGAGGGCCTCATCGACCTCACCCGCGACAGGGTTCGGGGCATCGCCCACCTGGGTGGAACCATCCTCGGCACGGTCAACAAAGGCCACCCGTTCGAATTCATCAAGGAGCAGGACGGCAAGAAGATCACCGTCGACATCTCGGATGACATCGTGCGGCGGTTCCACGAGGTCGGTGCCGACGCGCTGATCGCGATCGGCGGCGACGGCGCCTTCCGGATCGCCAGCCGCTTCCTGAAGAAGGGCATACCGATCGTGGGCGTGCCCAAGACGATTGACAACGACCTGTCGTGCACGCAGGCGACGTTCGGGTTCGATACCGCGGTCACGGTCGCGACCGAGGCCATCGATCGCCTGCACACGACCGCCGAGTCGCACGAGCGGATCATGGTGGTCGAGGTGATGGGCCGCTACGCGGGTTGGATCGCCATGCACGCCGGCGTGGCGGGCGGCGCGCACGTCATCCTGTTTCCCGAGATCCCGTACACGATCGAAAAGGTCGTCGACAAGATCAAGAAGCGCTACGCGGCCGGCCGCCGGTATTGCATCGTCGTCGTCGCCGAGGGTGCCAAGCCCAGGGACGGCGACATCAGCACGCTCGGGGAGGAGATCGGCCGCGAGGTGCGCCTCGGCGGCATCGCCGAGAAGATCGGCCTCTACCTCGGCGAGCGGACCGGGTTCGAGACCCGATCGCTCGTGCTCGGGCACATCCAGCGCGGCGGCAGCCCGACCCACCGCGACCGGTTGCTGGCGCTGCGATTCGGAGCGGCCGCGGTGCGCATGGTCGAGCAGGGTAAGTTCGGCAACATCGTCGCCTATCAGCCGCCGCACATGGTGCCGGTGCCGATCGAGGAGGCGATCGCGGTCATGAAGACCGTCCCGCTCGACTCCGACACCGTCCAGACCGCCCGCGACCTCGGTACCTGCCTCGGCGATTAGCGCTCGCCGGGACGTAAACTCGGCCGACGCTAGCTGGTTTGGCGCTCGGTGGTATCATCCTGCCCGTCGCCGATCCATGAGCCCGCCGCAGGAGCAGGACCCGGCCTTGAGCAGCCTCGACCCGTTACCGGGTCGGGTGGTCGCCAAGAATTTCAGGATCGACAAGCTCATCGGTTCGGGCGCGATGGGCAACGTGTACCGTGCCGAGCAGTTGTCGCTGGGCAAGTTGGTGGCGATCAAGGTGCTGCACCAGCACCTGATGAACGACGACAAGTTGGTCGCCCGCTTCAAACGCGAGGCGAAGAGCGCGTCGCTGCTCAACCATCCGAACTCGATCCAGATCATCGACTCGGGCCAGGACACCGACGGGCTGCTCTACATCGCCATGGAGCTCTTGGTGGGCCGGGATCTGGCCCAGGTGATCCGCGACGACTTCCCGATGCCGCTGCCGCGCGTGGTCCGCATCATGTCGCAGGTGCTGTCGGCTCTGGATGAAGCGCACGCGCAGGGCGTGATCCACCGCGACCTCAAGCCCAGCAACGTCATGCTGGTCGAGCGCCGTGGCGAGAAGGACTTCGTCAAGGTGTGCGACTTCGGCATCGCCAAGGCCGCCGACAGCAACCAGGACGATCGGGCGGCGATGCTCACCATCCAGGGCCTCGTGTGCGGGACGCCCGAATACATGTCGCCCGAGCAGGCGCGCGCCGAGGCGCTCGACGGGCGCGCCGATTTGTACTCCGCCGCGGTGATCCTGTACCAGCTCGCGACCGGGGACATCCCGTTCCGCGCCGATTCCCCGATGGGGATCGTCAGCCGTCACCTCGCCGAGCCGCCGGTGCCGCCCAGCCTCCGCCGGCCCGACCTGCACATCCCGTCGATGCTGGACGACGTCGTGCTGCGCGGAATGGAGAAGGCCCGCGAGCTTCGGTACCCGAACGCGATCGCGTTTCGCGACGCGCTCGAGGTGATGCTGAACGCGACGCTCGGGCCCCCGACGCCGCTGCCGCCGGCGATACGGGCGATGATGCCCACCGCGCGGAACATGCCGGGCAGCGGCACCCACCCGGCGGCGCGCAGCGGAAACCGCGGTGAAACCGGCGAGCTGCCGACGCAGCCGGCGCGCGATCGCTTCGGCACCACCGCCGACATGACCGGCGGCCGGCGCCGCAACAACAAAGCCGCGGTGATGGGAGGAACGGTCGCGTTGCTGCTGGGGTCGGCGGTCGGCGCGGTGCTGATCGCGCGTTACCGACCGGAGCTTGGATCGCGCCCGAGCCCGATGGCCGTTTCGGTGCGCGAGGCGACAGCGCCGCGACCGCCGGCCGAGCCGGTCGCGCCCGCGACCCCGCCGTCTCCGGCCGCCGCCGCTGCGCTCCCGTCCGCCGCGGCTCCCCCGACGCCCGAGCCGCGCCCGGCGACCGCACCCCCGGCGCCGTCCCCCCCTGGCGCACACGTCGTGCGCGAGCGCCTGCGACGGCGCTCCATCCGGGCCGAGGAGGTCCTTGCGCCGATACCGACCGCGGCTACGGCAGCACCCGTTCCCACGCCACCTCCCCCGGCGGCCGCGCCCGAGGCGCCCGCGCCACGGGGCGTGCGCGAGGTGCTGGCGGAGGCGGACAAGCTGCTCGCCCAGGGCGAGGTGACCGACGCCTGCGTGCGTGGCGAGGAGGCGAAGCGCCTCGGCCCGAAGCTCGCGCTGGTGTACAAGTTTCTGGGCAAGTGCTACATGCGCGCGGGGCGTACCCACGAGGCCAATGACAACTATCGCCAGTACCTCGAGCTCGCGCCGAGCGCGCCCGACGCCCCGTTCGTCAAGAGCATGATCAAGTGACGGCCAGCCATTCGAGCGCGGTGGTCGCGATGATGGCGGTCGTGCTCGGCGGCGGTTGCCACGTCGACGAGGACGCCTTCCAGGAACGCGTATTCCACTGCGACACCTCGGCGCCCGACCCGCTGTGCGGCGAGGACGCGGAAGGCGAGGCGATGACCTGTTTTCCAGCCAGCCAACTCGACGGCTCCGACTTCTGCGCCAAGTCCTGCGGCGAGCCGATGTCGCTGGCCGCCGAGGACGCGGTATGCGTGCAAGGTGGCGCCAAGCTACGCGCCTGCCGGCCCTCCGATACGACGACGCCGGGCGGCCCGTGCGGCCGCACCGATCTCGGCTGCCTGCGCACCGACGTGACCTCCGACGAAGGCGTCTGCGTCACCATGCAGCCGTGCACGGCCGACGACGATTGTCCGAACCCCGTGCGCTCCACCTGCGCCGCCACCTTCCTGACCGGTCTCTACGCCGCTGCACCGCTGCAAGCCGACCACCTCTATTGCCTGCAGAAGGGGTGCGTGAGCGGCGGGTCGTCGTGCGCGCCGGGGCAGTCTTGTCTACCTAAGCTGGTGGCGGCGGCGGCGCATCCGCCGGACATCTGCGTGCCCAACTGCGACTCGCAGCTCGGCTGTCCGCCCAATCACTTCTGCTTTCGAAAGCTGTCGGGTGCGGGCAGCCCCGCGATCTGCCTACCCGGCCTGCTCGGGTTTCTGTGCGAGTCCGACGTCGACTGCATGGTGGGAACGTGCATGCCCGACGGCGAGCCCGAGCCGCTGGCGCTCAACCTGTGCACCGTGGTCGCGGCCAGCGAAGCCGAGTGTGAGCAGTTCGACAGCGACCAGGGGAAGCTCGTCCGCATGCCCGACGGCCGCTGCGCGTCGCCCGACGCGTACCGGGGCGCGCGCTGTTACGACGACGCGGACTGCACGCGTGACCAAGGCACGAAGTGCGTGTTCTCCAGCAAGCCCACGTTGCCGACCGACCAGGGCACGTGCAGCCGGCTCTGCGACGCCGACAACCCGTGCACGCCGCGGGGCGGGTTCGGCCACGTTTGTCTGTCCTTCACGGTCAAGCGGGACGGTACACAAGCGCGAGGTTGCTACCCGGGCTACTTCGGGCTGCCGTGCAATGCCGACGCCGAGTGTGTAGGCGGAATGATCTGCCGATCGGCGGGCGCATCGTCCAAGTTCTGCACCATCCCGTGCACGCCGACCACGCAGGTGGACTGCGAGCGGAACCGATGGACCTCCGGCATCTCGATGTGCTCCCAGGATGCGGTCTGCGTCCCGACGACGATCTCGCCGCTCGGGCCGGAAAGGCCGTGATGTTCCGCGCCAAGGCCACGTCGCTCGCATTCGCCGCCGCATCGATGTTGCTCGCGATTGGCGCCGCCCCACGCGTGGCGCATGCGGGCGAGAAGATCGCGGTGCTCGTGCTCGCCACCGCAGAGAAGGACGCCGAGCTCGCCGACAACCTCACCGAGGTGATCATCGCGAACGCTGCGCGCGGCGGGTTCGAGATCGCCGGCAAGGAGGAGTTTCGTGCCCGCCTCGGGGTCGAGAACGAGCGCCGGGCGCAGGCGTGCGTGGACGACATCTCGTGCCTCGGACGCGCCGGGGTGTCGCTGGGCGTCCGGCGCATCGTCGCGGGGAGCGTCGGCACCCGCGGCAAGCGTTTTCTGTTCAATCTCAACCTCGACAACGTCCAGGACGGACGGGTCGAAAGTCGCGTGTTCCGCCTGGTCGAGGGCGGGGTCGAGGACCTGATCAAAGCGGTGCAGGAGGCGGCGAGCGAGCTGTTTCGGCCGCGCGTCGAGCCCGGCAAGATTCAGGTCGCGTCTGAGCCGGCGGGGGCGCGGGTGTCGGTCGACAACGCGTACCTCGGCATCACGCCGTTGCTCTCGCCCACACTGCTCGCGGGGAAGCACAACGTCCGGGTCGAGGCCGACGGCCGTTTCCCGTGGACGTCGCGAGTCGAGGTGCTCCCGGGGCAAGAGCTGCAGATTAGTCTGCTGCCCGAAAACTTGCCGCGCCGGCGCCGGTGGCCGAGCACGCTCGGCTACGGCTCCGCCGGGCTGGCGATCGCCTCGATCGCGACCGGGGCATTCCTGGGCGTGCTGTCACAGCTCACGCCAGGCGGCGACTCACGCCAAGCTGCGATGGACGATCTGGATCAGAAGCGCCGGTTCGCGCAGGGCGCCAACATCGCGTTCGTCGCCGGCGCCGTGTTGTCGGTGGCGTCGCTGGTCACGTTCATTCACTACCGCGACGACATCTTCGGCCGCACCGACCGCTACGAAGACGCGCCCTAGAGAGACGGCTAGCAGCCGCCGCCGCTAGCAGCCGCCGCCGCTGGCGGTCGCCGTGACGATGAGCTCCCCGTTCACGGTCGTGAGGCCGACCGGAATCTCCACGGAACCTTGCCCGAACAGGCACTGGGTGTCCTCGGGGATGCCGTCGTACGCCTGCAACGTGAACGTCAGCGAGCCCGAGTCCGCGTTCGACGAGAACTCGAACGTACCAAGCGTCAGACCCTGCTTTCGAACGGCGCATTCCATGGGATTCCCGAAGTAGAAATCATCCGTGTCGGCGCCCTTCACGTACACGTGACAGGTCTCGGCCTTGCTCCCCGCGCCGTCGCTGATGGTCGTGCCGTCGAACTTCACGGTGACGTCGTAATAGTGCAGGTCCTTGCACCCGACCGAGGCCAGCGCCGAGAGGCCGAGCAGCGCGACGCCCAGACCGGCGCGGTTCAATGTCCGTCTCCGGTGCAGGTGATGAACGCCATGGTATTGCACGGACGCGCGTCGCCGCCCGCCATCTGGTGCGCGATCTTCTGGGCGGTGAGGATCGCCGCGATCCCCCCGACGATGATGCCGCCCGTGAGCGCCCAGAACTGCCACTTCTCGTAGAACGGCTTCTTGGGCGCCTCTTGAGCCTTTTTTGCCGCCACCGCTTCATCGGCGGGCTTTTTGTCGAGGATGGAATCCTTCGGGCGATCTTTATCGTCCGATTGCGAGGCTTCGGGCTTGCTCGGCTCGTCGCCGAGGTCGGCCCACGCCACGCGCGGGAGGCCAACCATCAGCACGGTGAGCAACCCGACGACGATCCCCGACCCCAGGTGTCGCGTCCGAAATGGCGCCATGGGCTCGCATATTACACAAGCCCAAGCGAGTTGGAAGTTGCTAGCGCAAGAGCCCCCGTCGGCGATCCGGCCTTGTAACCCTTCTCGGTCCCTGTAACTCTACCGTCTGACGCGCCATGAGTGGAGAAGAGGCGAAGCTCACCGGCCCGGATCTCGAGGCCGGCGTTCCCGAGTCGGACCTAGGTCCGGAGGCGTCCCTGCTCGGGCACGCGCGCGGCGAGTCGGTGCTGCTCGTCCGCCGCGGTGAAGAGGTGTTCGCGCTCGGCGCCACCTGTACGCACTACGGTGGCCCACTGGGCGAAGGGCTGGTGGTGGGCGAGACGGTACGGTGCCCGTGGCACCACGCGTGCTTCGACATACGCACCGGCGCGCCGGTGCGTTCGCCCGCGCTCAACCCGGTCGCCTGCTACGACGTCGAGGTCGCGGGGGGCAAGGTCAAGGTCGGGACCAAGCGTGGCGGACCGGTGTCGATCCGCCGTTCGTCCGCGCTGCGCACGATCGCGATCGTGGGCGCCGGGGCCGCCGGCGAATCGGCGGCCGAGGCGCTGCGCCGCGAAGGCTACGACGGTGAGATCCTGCTATTCGGAGCCGACGGGTCGCCGCCCGTCGACCGCCCCAATCTATCGAAGGACTACCTCGCCGGTACCGCACCGGAGGATTGGATGCCGCTGCGCCCGCCGGCGTTCTTCGGCGAGCAGAAGATCGCGCTGTCGCTGTCGTCGCGGGTCACCGGCGTCGATCCGGGCGCGCGCAAGCTGACGCTCGAAGACGGGCGCGAAGTCGGCTGGGACGCGCTCTTGCTCGCGACCGGGGCCGAACCGATACGGCCGCCGATCCCGGGCGCGGAGCTCGGGCACGTGCACACGCTGCGCACGCTCACGGATTGCAAGGCGATCATCGATCGCGCGACTCGGGCTCGCCATGCAGTGGTGGTGGGCGCGAGCTTCATCGGCATGGAGGCGGCGGCCTCGCTGCGCGCCCGCGGCATCGACGTTCACGTCGTCGCGCCCGAGGCGGTGCCATTCGAGAAGACGCTGGGGCCCGAGCTGGGTGCGTTCTTGCGGGGCATCCACGAGGAGCGCGGGGTCAAGTTCCACCTCGGACAGACGGTGTCGTCGATCGGGCCGGATGCGGTCACGCTGTCGGGCGGCGAGCGGGTGGGGGTCGATCTGGTGGTTATCGGCGTCGGCGTGCGGCCCGCGATCGAGCTCGCGCAGAGCGCGGGCCTCGAGATCGATCGGGGCGTGATTGTCGATGACCGGCTTCGCACCAGCGCCGCCGGGGTGTTCGCCGCGGGCGACATCGCGCGCTATCCGTACGGCCCCACGGGCGAGCGGGTGCGCATCGAGCACTGGGCGGTCGCGCAGCGGATGGGCCGTGTGGCGGCGCTCAACATCCTGGGTGGCGACCTGCCGTTCACCGCGCCGCCGTTCTTCTGGACCGCACAATACGACGTCAGGCTGTCCTACGTCGGCCACGCCGAGAGCTGGGACAAGATCGAGATCGCGGGCGATCTCGCGGCGCGCGACGCGACCGTCGCCTACCGGCGCGGCGGCAAGACACTCGCGGTCGCGACCGTGGGCCGCGATCGCACCAGCCTCGAAGCCGAGGTCGCGCTCGAATCAGGCGACGACAAGACCCTCGCGACCTTCGGCCGCAGCCGCTGAGGGCACTTGCAGCCGGCTTCGCTCACCCCGCGCGGGAGGATCCGCGTCGGGGTGGCGGTCGCCGCCGTCGCCGGGGTCGCGATAGCCGCGTCCGCCGCGATGGCGGCCCGTGCGTCGCTCCAGCAGGACTTCGCGGCGTACTACACCGCCGGCCGCGCGCGGGCGCTCGGCCTCGATCCCTACGTGAACCACGTCGGGTCGCAGGCGGCGCCCGCGCTGTGGGACGGAGTGGCCGCGTTTCGGCACAGCCGCTTTCTCTACCCGCCCCTCGTCGCCGAAGTGTTCCGCCCGCTCGCCGCCTTGCCCTATGCCGTCGCCAAGCGGGCGTTCACCGCGGCCTCGGTCGCGGCGTTGTTCGCGACTGCAGCCGCCGCGGGCTCGGGCGCGGCACCCGCGTGGCTGGTCGCGGGCGCGCTCTGCTTCCCGCTCCACCTCGCGCTCGACCGCGGCCAGATCGACCTCCTGCTGCTGCCGTTGCTGCTGGTCGCGTGGCGCGCACGGAGGTCGGCGGTCGCGGGCGTGGCGCTGGGGCTGGCCGCCGCGTTCAAGCCCGCGCTGCTCGGCGTGGTGCCGGTTCTGATCCCGCTCGGCCGCGCGCGGGCCGCCGTCGCGGCGGCGGCCACCGCGGTCGCGCTCGCGGCGCTCACGGTCGTGGTGTGCGGGCCGGCGCTGGCACGCAGCTACGTCGCCGATGTGTTGCCACGCGCGGTGGTTTACGGCGAGGGCGGCACCGAGGAGATGTTGCTTCCCGACGAACGTTTCCCGACCAGCGCCGAATTGGCGTATCGCACGACGCTCTGGGACCGCCCGACGTCGGCCAGCCTGCCACGGTTGCTGGCCCCGTCCGGGCCGTCGTGGCCGGCGACGATCGCGCCTTTTGTCATCGCGCTTGCCGGGCTGGTGTGGGCGGCGCGGCGCTTCGGCGCGCGTCGGGCGGAGAGCGCCGCGCTCCTCTACCTCGCCGGGCTGGTCGCGTGCGTGGTGACCTCGCCCTCCGGCTGGGCGATGGACCTCGTGTGGGCGATCGCGTGGATCGCGTGCGCGCTGCCGGCGCCGTTCGCCGGCTTCCCTGCGCTGGCGGGCGCCGCGCTGGTCGTCGCTGCGGTGTTGGTCGCCTCGGAGGCCGCCGCCGGCGCGAGCCCGGCATGATCGTCCTCGCCGCGACCCTGGCCGCGCTCGCGGCGATCGGCGCCGCGCTTGGGCGCGTCCCCGGCGAATCCGCCGCGACTCGACTCACGCGCGCGATGCTCATCGCGACCGCAGCCTTGATCGCGGTCGAGATCGCGCTCGGGGTCGCGGGACGGCTCGGCGCGACCAGCACGCTCATCACGCTGCTCGCGCTCGCCGCCTCAGGCTGGGCGTGGCGGTGGCGGCATCCGCACGCGCGCGCGCCGCAACCACGAACACCGTGGACCGCAATCGAGGCTGGCCTCGCGAGCGCGCTCGCGGTGGCGCTCTTGCTGCGACTACACGCGGGATGGAACCGCACGACGTTCCTCTACGATACGCTGTCGTACCATCTGCACATGCCGGCCACCTGGCTGCACGCCGGCCGGCTCGAGATCGTGCCCGCGGTGTTCGGGGACCCGGCGTCCGCGTATGCGCCCGCCAACCTGGAGCTGGTGTTCCTAGCGTTGATGGCGCCGTTGCGTTCCGACGCGCTCGCCAGCGTCGGTCAGCTGCCGTTCGCGGCTCTGGCCACCGCCGCGATCGTGGCCGCGGTGCGCGAGTCGGGCGGCGGCCGCGCGGCGGCCCTCGGAGCGGCACTCGCGTTCCTGCTCGTCCCCGAGGTGTGGACGCAAGCACCGACCGCGATGACCGACCTCGGCCTGGCAGCGTTCCTGCTCGCTTCGCTGCCGTTCGGGTGGCGGCTCGCGGGCGGCAGGCCACATCCCGCCGGCGCCGATCTGGTCGCGCTCGCGGTCGCGCTTGGACTCGCGATCGGGAGCAAGTACGCCGGCGCCGTGCTCGCGCTGCCGTTCGCGGCCGCGGTCGTCGTGACGCTGGCGCGTCCCCCCAACGGCCCTCGCCCGCGTGACCTGTCGGTTGCCGCCGCCGTCGTAGTCGCGCTCGGCGGGTTTTGGTACTTGCGCAACCTCGCGGTCGCCGGCAACCCCTGGTATCCGGTCGCGACGCTCGGCTTCCCCGGCCTCTACGACCGCCGCGCCATGCTCGCGTGGGACTACCACCTCCCGATCGGGGACATCCGCCCCCTCGGCGGCATGTTGGCCGCCTCCGGCGCCGGCTTCGCGAGCGCCTCATTCCTCGCGCTCGGGCGCGGATGGCGCGGGCGCGAGCTCCCGATGGTCGCGGCCCTGCTGGCGCTGTTTTGGCTCGCGATCCCGTACCAAGAGAGCCGCTTCCTGTTCCCGGCGCTGGGCGTGGCGGCGGTCGCGATCGGCCGGGAGGTCGATCGCGCGTCGCCGCCCGCCCTCGGCGCGACGGCCCTCGCGATTGTGATCGTTGCCGCGCTGCTGGAGTGGCCAACCCCTGAACGCGCCGCCGCGCTCGCCGCCGGCGCGATCGCCGCCCTCTCCCATGCCGGCTGGCGGCGGCTGCCCGCGCGCGCGCGCACGCTGGCCGCCGGCACCGCCGCCGTGGGCGTCGCGGCCGCGATCGCGGTCGGCGTCCACCGCTACGAGGCGCGCGACCCGGGCTACGCCGTCGGCGACGCCGGCCTCGAACAAGCCTGGCGCTGGATGCGCGCGAACGTCCACGACGCTCGGGTCGCGTACACCGGAACCAACCTCGCGTTTCCCCTCTCCGGTGCGGGGCTCTCCAACCAGGTCAGCTACGTCAACGTCGCCGGCGCGCCCACCGATCGGCTGCACGACTTTGCGCGACGCCTGCCCGGCCTGCGCGCGACTGCCGAGCCCGCGCCCTACCGCGACGGCGCCGACGCCGCGATCTGGAGGTCCAACCTGCGGGCGGCGCGGACCGGGGTGTTGTTCGTAGCTGCGCTCTACCCCATCGTCCGCCGCGACGTCCCGGCCGATGCCGACGGCTTCCCGATCGAGCGGGCGTGGGCCGACGCGCAACCGGCGCTGTTCAAGCTGCGATACGCTTCGGCCGCCGCCCGCGTCTACGAGGTCGTGCCGTGAGCCCGCGCGCCACCGAGATCGCCACGCTCGCCGCGCTGTTGTTGTTCGTCGCCGGTCGCTGTCTCGTGCCGATGGACGAGACCGACATGTTCTTCAACCTGCGCCTCGGCGAGATCATTGTCACCAGCCACGCGGTGCCGCGCACCAACCTGCTGTCGTTCACGTTCCCCGACGCGCGCGACGTCAACCTGGCGTGGGTATTCCAGATCCTGCTCGCGCTCGCCCACCGCGCCGGGGGCGTCCCCGCGACCGTGGTGCTCAAGACCATGTTCGTGCTCGCGACGTTCGCGTTTCTGTTCAGGGTCGCGCTCCGTCGTGGCGCCCACCCCGCCGCCGCGGCCGCCGCGCTCGCGCTCGCGGCGTGGGCCGCCGAACCGCGCTTCGTCGAGCGGCCCCACCTCTGCACCTTCCTCGGCCTCGCCTTTTTGCTCTACGCGCTCGAACGCGCGGAGGCTGGCCGCCCCCGCGCGCTGCTCGCCCTCGTGCCGCTCGGCCTGCTGTGGGCCAACGCCAACTCGTGTTTCTTCCTGGCACCCGTCGTGCTCGCGCTCTACGCAGCGGGCGCGCTCATCGACCGCCGCGAGCTCGACGGACGCCGGGCTGCGCTCGTCGCGGCGACGCTCGCGCCGCTTGTCCTCGCCACGCCGTCCGGCATCCACGCGCTCGGCTACATCGCCAATCACTGGCGGATGCCGACGCTGCGCCCGTTGCAGGAGTATCGCGCCGCCAGCTGGCCGCTCGACGGCCCGTTCTTCTTCGTCGCCGCGGGTGTCGCGCTGGCAGCCGCCTTGCCGGGCCGCCGCGTCCGCTGGTTGCTGCCGGTGGCGTTCCTCGGTCTCGTTGGCGCGCGCCGCATCCGCTTCGTCGCCGAGTTCGCGCTCTTGTCCGGCCCCATCCTCGCCGTCGCGCTGACGGATCTGGGCGCGCGCGCCGGACGCCACTTCCGTTCCGGTGGTCGGCTCGCCGCCATCGCCGTCGCGGCCGGGCTCGCGGGATTCACGCTGATGCCCAGGCTGGCGGCCGCGCGCCATGGCGGCCGCTTCATCGATCTCGCCCTCGAGCGCGACCTCGTGCCGCTCGCGGCCATTCGCTACGCGGACGACAACCGCCTCCGCGATCGCATGTACAACGACCTCGAGGTCGGCTCGTACCTCACCTGGCAGGGCTGGCCGGGGCACCGCGTGTTCCAGGATCCGCGCATCAACGGCTACCCCGCTTCGTTCCACGCGCTGCTCCGGCGCGACGACCTGTCGCGGGACACCTGGGAGGCGCTGCTTGCCACCCACGATGTCACGAGCGCGCTCGTCACCTACCCCGACCTCAACCCGCGCGCGGCGCTGTTCGACCCGGCGCGCTGGGCGCTGGTCTACCGCGCCACCGATGCGCTCGTGTTCGTGCGCCGCCGCCCCGAGCTGGCGGCGCTCATCGCCCGCGACGAGCAAGCGCTGAGCTTCGAGTTCGAGCGCGCCACCGGCGTCACCGCACGTGCCCTGCCCCTGGCGCCACCGGGCACGCCGCTCCCGGGCTGCGAGTGGGAGCGGCGAGCGGCTGACGCGCTGGTCGAGACCGGTGACGATCGCGAAGCGCTGGCCCGCTATCAAGCCTCCCGCCGCGATCCAGCGTGCCTCTCGCCGTCGTCGCGGCGGGCCTCGGGCCTCGCCCTCGGCGACGTCGCGCTGCGGCTCCACGAAGCCGCGATCGCGGTCGACGCCTATGCCGGCATCGACGAGCCGCGCGCCCATCTGAACCGAGCGCTGGCGCTGCTGGCCCTCGATCGCCCCGGCGAAGCGCTGACGGAGCTCGCCGCGGCGCGCGCCGGCGGGCTCGCGGACAACGACCCGGCGGCCATGCAGGCCGAGGTGATCGCGCGCGAGCGGATTCGGAGATTGTCCCCGCCGCCGAAATGACCAATGCTCGTGGCATGCAGGCGCGCGGGCTGACGGCGGGCGTGGCGGTCGTTTGCGTGTCGCTTGCCAGCGCGCCGCGCGTGCGCGCGGACGTGCCAGACCCCGAGCCGGCGACTGCGCCCGCGGACGCCGAGGCGTCACAGGCCGCACCCGAAGAACCGCAGGTGCTGGTCGACGGCGTGCCCCAGCCGCGGGTGAGGCGGCAGCCCGGTCCCGCGACCGAGCGCGACCCGTTCCCGATTCGGCCCGCCACCGCGGAGCCTGGCCCCGAGATCGGACTCGGTGCCGGCCAGCTTCTGCTCGGGTCGATGACGATGGCGCTGACGCTGTTCCCGATCGGCGCGATGGCGGTGACCGGCAGCGAGGCCGGCGCGGTCGGCGCCCTGCTGTTCGCGCCGATCGCGGGCGGCTTCGTCGTGTGCGGCATCGGCGGCACCAGTCGTTACTACGACGGCAGTTGCGGCGGCCCGCTGCTCGGTGCCTACCTCGGCGCGCTCACCTCGATACCGTTCGCCCTGATCGGCTGCTCACTCGCGCCGTCGCGCGGCGACCTCAACGGTTGCGGCGAGGGCGCGGTGCTCGGATTTCTCTCCGGCTATCTCGTCGGCACCGCGATCGGCGCCACGGTTGCGTGGCACCTCGGCAAGCGCCCGCGCGCGCCGCGCGCGCGCCACGCCCTGCAGGTGCCGCCGCCCGCGCTCGCGCCCTCGCGGTCTTCGACACCCACCGCCGACCTGCACGTGACCGTGCCGCTGCTCGCGTTCGCGTTCTAGGCGCTGCGCGACTGCGGCTCGGCGGGGATCTGGTTGGCCTGCAGCGCCGTCAGCAGTTTCGTCACGCTCTGCTTGGCGTCGCCGAACAGCATGCGCGTGTTGTCGTTGTAGACGAGCGGGTTGTCGACGCCTGCATAGCCGGCCGCCATGCTGCGCTTGAGCACCACGACCTTGCCCGCCTTCCACACCTGCAACACCGGCATGCCGTAGATAGGGCTCGAGGTGTCGGTCTCCGCGCTCGGGTTCACGATGTCGTTCGCGCCGATGACCATGACGACGTCGGTCTCGGAGAAGTCTTCGTTGATCTCATCCATCTCCTTGACGATGTCGTACGACACGTTGGCCTCGGCGAGCAGCACGTTCATGTGGCCAGGCAGTCGGCCCGCGACCGGGTGGATCGCGTAGCGGCAGGTCTTGCCCCTGTCGATCAGCAGCGACGAGATCTCCTTGACCGGGTGCTGCGCCTGCGCGACCGCCATCCCGTAGCCCGGGACGATGACGACGCTCTTGGCCTCGAGCAGCATGCTCGCGACGTCGGCGACCGACGTCTCGGTGACCTTCCCTGCGGGCGTCGCGCCCGGCGCGGGCTTCGCCCCGGCCTCGGCGCCGAACCCGCCCGCGATCACGTTCCAGATCGACCGGTTCATCGCCTTGCACATGATGTAGCTCAGGATCGCGCCCGAGCTGCCCACCAGCGCGCCGGTGATGATGAGGAGGTCGTTCGACAACATGAAGCCCGCCGCCGCCGCCGCCCACCCCGAGTAGCTGTTGAGCAGCGACACCACGACTGGCATGTCACCACCACCGATCGCCATCACCATGTGTACGCCGAGCAGGAGCGCGATACCCGTCATCGCCAGCAGCGCGGGCATCCCAGCGTCGATCATGCCAGCTCCCGCGTCCGGCCACGGCAGCTGCGCGTCCATGAAGATGACCGCGAGCGCGATACACGCGGTGAGCGCGATCAGGTTCAGCACGTGCCGTCCCGGCAGCAGCAGCGGCTTAGACCCGATGATCCCGCGCAGCTTGCCGAACGCGATGATCGAGCCGCTGAACGTGACGGCACCGACCAGCACGCCGACGTAGATCTCGATGAGGTGTGCGCCGTGCTCCTGGGCGGAGACGTCAGACGGCTGCAGGTAGTTCGCGATCCCGACCAGCACCGCGGCCGCGCCGACGAAGCTGTGCAACATCGCCACCAGCTCCGGCATCGACGTCATCGCGACCCGCGCAGCGAGAAAAGCGCCAACCAAACAGCCGACGATCAGGCCTCCGCCCAGTACGCCGACGATGCTGAGATCGGGCGCGCTCGCGGTCGCGAGATCGCCCGGCACCAGCAGCGCCGCCGCCGTGACAATCACCGCGAGCAGCATCCCGATGACGCCGAATCGGTTGCCGCCGCGCGCGGTCTCCTGGCTCGAGAGCCCGCGCAAGCTGAGGATGAACAGGATGCTCGCGGCGAGGTAGGCGAGCGACCGAAAGGTGGAGATCATCGCGGCTACTTCCTGAACATCCGCAGCATCCGCTGCGTCACGAGGAACCCGCCCGCGGCGTTGATCGCGGCGACCAGGACGGCGATGCCCCCGAGCGCGAGCGCGCCCGAGCCGCCGCCGAACAACACCAACATGCCGCCCAGGACGATGATGCCGCTGATGGCGTTGGTGACGCTCATGAGCGGCGTGTGCAGCGCCGGGGTCACGTTCCAAACCACGTGCCAACCGACCACGCACGCGAGCAAGAACACGGTGAGGTGCTGGATGAACTCGGGAGGCCCGAACAGCCCAGCCGCGCCCAGCAGCACGGCGACGACCGCCCCGGCGATGTTGCCGCCCCCGGACTTCTTCGCCGGCTTCGCCGCGGGCTTGGCCCCCGACTTGCTCGCGCCGTGCGCCCCGTCCTGGCCCGTCGCCGGTTTCGCCGCCGCCGGAGCGGGCGCCGCGGCCGCCGTTGCCGCCGGTTTGGGCGCGAGCGCGGGCTGTGGTTTGAGCGCGGGCGGCGGCCACATCAGCTCGCCCGCCCGCAGCACCAGCACGCCGCGGTGGATCTCATCATCGAGGTTGAGGGCGATCCCTTGCCCGGGCTTGTTCACGTCCTCGAGCAAGTTGTAGACCACCGTCGCGTAGACATCGCTCGACTGCCGCGCCATCCGGCTTGGCAGATCGGTGAAGCCGACGAGCTTCACGCCGTGCTTGTCGACCACCTCGTCGCGTTCGGTGAGCGGGCAGTTACCGCCCTGCTCCGCCGCCATGTCGACGACGACTGATCCTGCTTGCATGCCCGCGACCGCGTCGGCGGTCAGCAGCACCGGCGCCGGCTTGCCTGGGATGAGCGCGGTCGAGATCACGATGTCGGACTTGGCCGCGTGCTCGGCGAGCAGCTTCTGCTCCGCGGCGAGGTACGCGTCGCTCATCTGCTTGGCGTACCCGCCGGTGCCCTCGCCCGCCTCCTCGAACGTGAACTCGACGAACTGGGCGCCCAGGCTCTCGACCTGTTCGCGCGCCGCCTTGCGCGTGTCGAACGCGCGCACCTGCGCGCCGAGGCCCCTCGCCACGCCGATCGCCGCCAGCCCGGCCACGCCCGCGCCGATGATGAACACCTGCGCGGGTTTGAACTTCCCCGCGGCGGTGACCTGTCCCGAGAAGAACCGGCCGAAGTGTTCGGCGGCCTCGATCACCGCGCGGTAGCCGGCGATGTTGCCGGTCGCCGACAGCGCGTCCATCTTCTGCGCGCGCGTCGTCCGCGGGATCGCGTCCATCGCCAGCACGGTCGCCTTCCGCGTCGCCAGCCGATCGAGGAGGTCCTTGTTCTGCGCCGGCCACACGAACCCGACCAGCGTCGCGCCCGGCTTGAACAGGTCGACCTCGTGCCCGCCTCCCCCGAGCGCCATTGGCGGCCGGACCTTGATGACCACGTCCGCCTCGCCGTACAGCGTCTTCGCGTCCGCCACGATCTCGGCGCCCATCTCCGCATACGCTGCGTCCGAGTATGAAGCCGTCTCCCCCGCGCCCGCCTGAACCGCCACCGTGTACCCGAGCTTGATGAGCTTCTCGACGCTGTCCGGCGTCGCCGCGACACGCTTCTCCAGCGGCGCGATCTCCTTGGGAATTCCCACTTTCATCGTGCGCGAGGGTACACCGGCACCCCCGCTGGCGCTACCTCTGCTCGACGGTCAGCGCGGCGGTCGCCGCGCGTCGTGGAACCACGCTCGCACCTCTTGCATCTTGGCGCGCTGATCGGCAGGCGCGTGGCGCGCGCAGGTGGAGTACTCCGGTGTTCCCTCGGCCGCGCCCCAGCGAACCTCGACGCAGTCATTCGGGTTGTACGCCATCTCCATCGCCGCGCGCCGCGCGAGGATGTCGGCGACCGAGAGTTTGAACGGCGTCCCGTCCGTGCGCGTGTAGCTGATGCTGCGCGCGCCGATCGAGCTCGCGTGCAGCTTGGCGAGCTCCGCCCGCACGACTTCCGGCTTGCGGCCGTCGAGGCTGTAGAGCTCGGGGTGTTTCACGACCCGCTCCGGCAGCGCGAGCAGAACGTTGATCGCGATCAAGAGCCGCATGTCACGCGACGGCGTCGCGTAGTCCTCCCAGGGGCCCGTGGTCTCGAAGATCTTCGCGCCGTCGGGCATCGGGATCACCGGCGGGCTCTTCTCCTTCTGGTACTTTTCGCCGTTCGCCACCGATCCGACACGAACCGTGAGCTGCTCGACGAGAGCGTCCAGCGTCTCGCGGTACGCCTTCTCGGTAGAAACCGTCGCCGCTCAGCTTGCGCTGCTCGTCCGAGAACGCGACGTGACCGGGGTCGCCCGCGCCACCGATCGCCTTGTTGGGCACCGCCTCCAGCTTCCCCGAGGATGCGCGCGCGACCGGACGGAACGCCTTGAACCCCGGCCCCGCGCTCTTGGTGTCGTTGTTGAAGAGGAACGTCCCCTCCCAAAACCGCTTGCGCCCGATGGACGTGTCCGGTTGCCCGTCGACCGCGAGCAGGAGCCCGCCACGGTCGGCGGTCTGGTCGACCCATCTGACGACCACCATCACGTGTCCGTACGGGTCCGCGTAGATGACGCCGGGACGCAGCGCCTTCTTGTCGAGCGACACCGGGTAGTAGTCGGTCGCGTCGTCGTCGAGCGCGGTACGCGCGCTGCCCGACTGCACGCGATTCGACATCTGCCGGAAGAAGCTCTTCACCGCGCCGAAGTTGTCCTTGCCCGCCGCGGGCGCGTCCTCGTTGCTATAGAAGTTCGTGCAGCGTGGCGGCCGCGCGTCGGTGCCGCGATCGCAGTCGCGGAACCCGAACGGCAACCCCAGCTTCCAAGCGAAATAGCCACGCAGGAAGTACGGCAGGTCGGCGCAGTCTGGCGTCGCAGCGAGCGCGGCCTTGTTCTTCGGATCGTCCTCACGCAGGCCGAGGTGGCCGTAGAGGACATTGCGCGCCGGATCGCGCAACGCCTGGTGCAGCGGCCGGAAGTCGAGCGACGCGTCGACCGGCGCGTCGAACAGCACCGCGATCCACGCCGAGAACAGGTTCTCGTGGCGGCGGTCCCAGTCGTGCTTCACGGGCCAAACGTTCGCGCCCGCCGCGGAGGCTCCCGCGGTCGCGCGCGCGCCCACCTCGACCGTCCGACACGCGATCGCCTTGTCGCCCGCGGTCCACGTCACCCGGTAGCTCCCCGGCTTCGGCACCGGCAGGGTTGCGAGCAGGCTCGCGGGCGGCCCCGAGTTGGCGGTCGCCGTCAACGCCTGCGTCTGGCCATCGGGCCCGGTTACGGACAGCTTGCCGGCCGCGCCGTCGCCGACTGCGAACAGCTTGATGGACCCGCCCGCGACCGGCGCGGCGGGCGACCACCACAGCGCCGCTTCGTCGCTGTCGGCGCAGCCGCCCTCCCCTCGCGCCGGCCGCGCCTCCTTGCCCCGCTTGCCCGCTTTGCCCGCTTTGCCCTCCTTGCCGTCCTTGCCCTCTTTGCCGGGCCTGTCCGGCTTCTCCAGCTTCTCGGACTTGGCCGGCTTCGCCTTCGCGCTGACCGTGCCGGTCGCGCCCAGAACCGTCAACGCCGCGGCGCTCGCGGCCGCGACCGCCCAACCCGCGCGCGTCACCGTCCAGCCCCGAGCGGAGCCCCGTGTGTTCCCCCGTCCACCGCGTAGACCAACGTATAACCCCGGCGCTCCACGAACCCGGCGAACAGCTCGCGCGCGTGCGCCGACGCGCGCTCGAACGCGCCCTCCGCCAGCGCGCCACGTTCGATCGCCGCGCGCGCCTCGACGTACCACTTGTTGCGCTCACCGGGCGGGATCGAATTGAGCAACCCGGCCTGCTCATTGATGATCTCGAACCGGAGCACGTCGACCGACAGCAGCCGCGGCGGCGGCAACGTCACTCGCACCTCCTTGGTTGCGTGGTCGACCACGATGCCCGCCGCGTCGTCGCACACGTCGAACCCAGCCGACACCACGCCCGAATAGAACAGGAACGCCTCCGGCTCCTTGGTGAACGGCAGGTCGACCTTCTTCGGCACCGTCTTGCGCGCGTAATCGGCCAGCGACAGCTCCACGGTCGCCAACTTACACACCTTGCGAACGCCCTGCAGGATCATCAGCTCCTCGGCCCGACCTTCGCGTCGGGCGCGCTTGGCCACCCACGCGCCGGTGCCAAGAATCGCGAGGATCAGCACCGTCGTCCAGCCCAGCATCGTGCGCCGCGAACGGGGCTCGCGCGCAGCATCGGTGGTCATCGTCCGAGAGGATACATCATCTTGATCGGGACCCTGGGAGGGTCCCGCGCCCCCCCCGCGAAGAGCTCGCACGAGCAAAGCTCGTGCTCCCTCACGCGACACATCGGGACCCTGGGAGGGTCCCGCGCCCCCGCGAAGAGCGATCGCGCGGCGCTATTTCGGTGTCCAACGTATCAGTGGTAAAAACCCACGGGGAATGATGCGCTGGCGGGATCAGAGCGGGCCTGCACGCATTCCTCAGGCCGACGATCCCTCTGCCGCGCCCGCGCCCACCGGCAAGCGGCCCAAGGTCGCGGTGCTGGTGGACTCGCTTCGGAACTCCTACCAGACCACCGTGGTCGCGGGCATGTCGGACGTGGCCGCCCGCCGTAACGTCGACCTCGCGGTGTTCGCGGGCGGCGTGCTGGGCGCGCCCGGCAACGCTGGCGTCAACCGCAACTTCCTATTCGAGCTCTGCGACCGCGCGTCGTTCGACGGCGCGATCGTGCTCGGCGGCGCGCTCGGCAACGAGCTCGGCCCCGACGCGGTCGCCGAAATCTGCGCGCGGCTCGCGCCGCTCCCCATCGTCAGCCTCGCCATCGGCCTCCCCGGCGTACCCAGCCTGTCGGTCGACGAGGAATCCGGGATGCGGCAGGCGATCGAGCACCTCATCACGCGGCATGGGTTCCGTCGCATCGCCTTCATTCGTGGCCCGCGCGTCAACGCCGAGGCCGAACGCCGCTACGCCCTCTACCGCAGCGTGATCGAGAAGCACGGGATCGAGTTCGATCCCAAGCTCGTGTGCGAGGGAACCTTCGAACGCAGCGCCGGTGAGGAAGCTGTCGCGCTGTTCATCGACGAGCGCCAGCTGGACTTCGACGCCTTGCTCGCCGCCAACGACTACATGGCCCTGGGGGCGATCCCGGCGCTCGCGGCCCGCGGGCTCGAGGTGCCGTCCGACGTCGCGGTGGTCGGGTTCGACGACGTCGAGGACGCGCGCTTCTCCACCCCGCCGCTCACCACGGTCCGCCAGCCGCTTTACCAGCAGGGCGAGTCGGCGATGGAGCTCGTGCTGACGCAGATCGCGGGTGGCAAGATCGCGCCCGAGAACGTCGCGCCGACCGAGCTGGTCGTGCGCCAATCGTGCGGCTGTCTATCGGGGCTCGCGCGCCCCGGACGCGCCGGCCCGGTCACGATGACCGAGACCCGGATCGAGAGCCTGCTCGCCGAGCACGGCGACGAGCTGCGCAAGCATCTCGTGCGCGCCGTCCACGGCGCCGACACCGCGATGCAGCCAGGCTGGGATCGACAAGTGCTCGATGCCTTCGAGGCCGAGCTGCGCGGCGCGGGCGCCGGACTGTTCACGTCGACGCTGGACCGGTTGCTGGTCAGCGTCGCCGCCGCGGGCGACGACGTCGGCGCCTGGCAAGGAATGATCTCGGCGATGCGCAAGCTCTTGCTGCCCGCGCTGCCGAACGAGCCTCTGCGCTGGGTACAGGCCGAAGATCTGTGGCACGAGGCGCGGATCCTGATGGGCGAGTTGGCCGAGCGTGCGCAGGCGCAACACCGCCTTTACAGCGAGCGCCTCGCCCGGGTGCTGACCGAAAGTGGCGCCACGCTGCTCGCGACCCAGCAGGTCGGCGCGCTGACCGGCGCCGTGGTCGCGCAGCTGCCGCGACTCGGGATCCCGGGGGCCTGGATGGCCTTGCGGCCGCGCCGCACCGGCTCCGGCATCACTTCCGCGCCTCCATCGGACACCGACGCCGCCGCGATGGAGGTCGTCATCGCGTACGACTCCGAAGCGCCGCCCGGTTACGAGGTCGCGCTGCCTGCAAGCCCGCTCGCCCCGAGCGCGATATTGCCCGCGCTGGTCGGCCCGCTCGGGCGCCGCGCCGCCGTCGCCGTGCTGCCTCTCTACTTCCACGACCGCCCGCTCGGGTGCCTGCTGCTGGAGATGGGCCCGCGCGAGGGGTTCGTGTACGAATCGCTCGCCGAGCAGGTATCGAGCGCGCTCGAGGGGGCACGCCTCGTCGACTTACTCGTCGAAGAAGCGACGCGCCGCCAGATCGCGGAGCGCCAGCGTCTGGAGAAGGAGATGGAGATCGCGGCCCGTATCCAAACCTCGATCCTGCCGCGCGACCTCAGCGTCGCCGGGCTGGATATCTCGGCGCGCATGCAGCCCGCGACCGAAGTCGGCGGCGACTACTACGACGTGGTGCCGGTCGACGACGGCTGCTGGATCGGCATCGGCGACGTCGCCGGCCACGGGCTCCCCACCGGCCTCGTGATGCTGATGATGCAGAGCGGAATCGGCGCGCTCGCGCAAGCTGCCCGACGCGTCCCCCCGGGACCTGCTGCTCGCGCTCAACACCATGCTGGTCGAGAACGTACGCGCCCGCATGGGCCAGCACGAGCACGCGACGCTGACGCTGCTTCGCTACCGCCGCGATGGCAGCCTCACCTTCGCGGGCGCCCACGAAGAGATGCTCATCCTCCGAGCCGACACCGGCCGCTGCGAACGGATCGCGACGCCCGGACCCTGGGTGGGCGCCAAGCGCGACATCACCGCCGGCACCGTCGACAGCAAGGCCCAGCTCCGTCGCGGCGACGTGCTCGTGCTCTACACCGACGGTCTCACCGAGGCGGTCGCGGCCGGCGAGGGCCACGGTGCGCGGTTCGGCAGCGATCGGATGGTCGAGCTGATCGAAAAGCACGGCACGGCGACGCCGGCCGAGCTGCGCGACACGCTGCTCACCGCCGTCGCCGCGTTCGCGCCCAGCCGCGACGACGACGTGACGTTGCTGATCGCCCGCTACGTCGGGTGAGGGACTCTTCACCGTGGAACCCTGACAGGGTTCCACACCTCCCGCGACGAGCTCCGGCGAGCAAAGCTCGCCTTTGCTCACGCGACATTGACCGTGGAACCCTGGGAGGGTTCCACACCTCCCGCGACGAGCTCCGGCGAGCAAAGCTCGCCTTTGCTCACGCGACGGCTACGGGTGCCCGGGCGGCGGCGCCGCCGCCGACGGCGGCGACATCGGCGAGCCCTTTTCGATCGCCAGCAGCGTGACGTCGAAGATCAACGTCGCCCCGCCCGGTATGTCGGGCGGCCGGCCACCGTCGCCGTACGCGACCTCCGCCGGGCAGGTGAGCACGGCCTGCTCGCCGACCTTCATGCGGCCGACGCCGTCGGTCCAGCACTTGATGACGCCGGTGAGCGGAAACGTGGCCGGCTGTCCACGCTTCTTCGAGCTGTCGAACACCTTGCCGCTCGCGAGTCGACCCTCGTAGTCCACCTTCACCCGATCGCTCGCCGTCGGCACGTCGCCGGTGGCCGCCTTGGTCGTCCGGATCACCATCCCCGAGTCCAGCTTCACCGCCCCCGGCTCGCGGGCGGCCGCCTCCAGCACCTTTTTCGCCTGTTCCTTCTCGACCCCGACCCGGGCCAGCGAGCGCGTCCGCGCCAGACCGTCCACCTTGGGCCCGTACTTGTCGAGCTCGACGGTGGGCGTCTTTTGCAGCACGGAATCGGTCAGCCCCGACTTCACGAGGTCGAGCTCGGCCGGGGTGAGGTTGAAGACCGCGATGTTCCGCCCGAGCAGTAACCCCAGCGCGTACAAGGTCTTTTCGTCCTCGCTGCCGGGCTTGGCGCCGCCCCCGCGAAGCCGGTTGCAAGCCGACCCGGCGACCAAGAAACCGACCGCCACCAGCATCACGCCCGCACGCGGGAACTTTGTCATGCGCCCCTCGTAACACAGTTGCGCGCCATGCGACACACCCTCGTTTTTCTGAGGTCCACCGTCGAGGACCGGACATTACTGACCGGGCGAGCTGACGCTGTTGACTCGGGGCGGCAGCTAACCGCGCGATTCTTCATGGCCACATCGACAGTCAACCGTCGACGAATGGTGGCACAATGGTTGCTGCAAAAGTGCGACACTGAGGTCGTAACGATCTCACATCTATCGGGCACCGATTTTTGACCTAAATCGTTCACCAGCGGGCACGAGACATGCCGGAGGCTCTTATGACGAAGACGTGGCTTTCCCGAGGACTTATCGCGGCGTTCGTGGCCGTCGGCTGCGGCGAGACCCCAGAACCCTCGACCACCACGCCCACCGGCGAAGGCGGCGACACCGGTCAGGTCAGCCCCCTCTGCATGGACCTCGGTGGGGCCAACGCCGGCATGACTGACCCCGGCTTCCCGACCATCCCGGGTGGGCGCGCCGGTTTCTCGCAATTCCCGCCCGTGCTGCCCGCGACGGTCACCGCCGCGTCGGTGGCGCCGCCCGCGATCAGCGGCGGCACGCTGCGCATCAGCGCCGACGGCAAGATCGCGGTCGCCGCGGATCCAGATCGCGACCAGGTGTACGTCGTCGACCTCGCCGCACGCAGCGTTCGCGCGACCATCAAGCTCGCCGCTGGTGACGAGCCCGGCCGCGTCGTACTCGACGGCGCCAACCGGGCGCACGTCGCGCTCCGCCATGGCGGCGCGATCGTCAGCATCGACACCGTTGCCGGCACCTCGATCGAGCGGCGCAACGTGTGCGCGTCTCCGCGTGGAGTGGCGTACGACGCCACCAGCGACCTCATCCATGTCGCCTGCTCCGACGGCGAGCTCGTCAGCCTGCCGGCTGCCGGCGGCGCGGCGGTCCGCAGCCTGACCCTGGATCGCGACCTGCGCGACATCGTCGTCTCGGGCGGCCACCTCTACGTCAGCCGCTTTCGCTCCGCGGAGGTGCTGACGGTCGAGGCCGACGGCACGGTCTCGTCACGCGTGGTTCCCAAGGCCTTCCGTTCGGCCTCCGTGCGCGGCGGCCAGCAGTACACCGCCTCGACCGCCTGGAAGATGGAAGCCGCCCCCGACGGAGAGGGCGTGGTGATGCTGCACCAGCGCGGCGTCGTCGACGAGGTCCAGCCGGTCATCGGCGGCTACGGCGGGTCCGACACCTGCTCGGGCATCGTGCACCCGACGGTCACCGTGGTGACCGCCGACGGGCAGGCCCGCAGTGGCCCCGCCCTCGCGGGGTTGACCCTCGCCGTCGACATGGCGGTCTCGCACAACGGCGGGCGGGTCGCGATGGTCGCGCCTGGAAACTCGAGCAACCAGTTCCCGACTGACACCGGCCCGGATCTGACGCGCGTGTTCATGACCGAGGTCGACGACGTTACGACCACGGATTCGACCTTCGGCTGCATGCCCGACGGCATGCACGCTCCCTGCCCGCCCACCTTCAAGGGCGGTGGCATCCTGTTCAACACGGACGATCCGATGGCCACCGGCTTGGGCGGCTCGACCGGCACGGCCGGCTCGACCGGCGGCGAGGTGCCTCCGGTGACCTGCAACGGCCAGCCCGACCCGAACGTTCCCCAGGTGGTGGGCGAGCCGATCGCGGTTGCGTTTGACGGCAGCGACAACCTGGTGGTCCAGTCCCGCGAGCCAGCGATGCTGGCCTTCCGCGACGGCGGCCACGTCACGCTGTCGGCCGACAGCCGTTTCGACACGGGCCACTTCGTGTTCCACGCGAACGCCGGCGGTAACTTGGCCTGCGCCTCGTGCCACGCCGAAGGCAACGAAGACGGCCGCACTTGGCGGTTCACCTGCGAGGGCACGCGCCGCACGCAGTCGCTGCACACCGGGCTCAAGGGCACCCAGCCGTTCCACTGGGGCGGGGACCAGAACACCTTCAGCACGCTCATGACGAACGTGTTCGTGGGCCGCATGTCGGGGCCGCAGCTCACCCCGAGCGAGGGCGACACGCTGTTCAACTGGATCGACGCCCAGCCCCGGCCCAACCACGCGGCCCCGTCGGACGTCTCGGCGGTTGCGCGCGGCCGCTCGATCTTCAACAGCCAGCAGGCGGCGTGCGCCACCTGTCACATGGGTGACAGGCTCACCAACGTCGTCAACGGCCAAGAGTCGGCGCCGTCGTTCGACGTCGGTACCGGCGGGAAGTTCCAGGTCCCAGCGCTGATTGGGATCGGGACCCGTGGCCCGTTCATGCACAACGGCTGCGCCAAGACGCTCGGCGATCGCTTCGACGTCGCGGCCTGCGGCGGCGGCGACAACCATGGCGTGACCTCGAACCTCACTCGGGGCCAGGTCGGCGACCTGGTCACGTTCCTCAAGAGTCTTTAAGTTCGGGGGGCGTCGCGCGCTTTGGCGCCCCGCGCGCCCCCGGCTCGCTCCGCGTGGCAAAGCCACGCTGCGCTCGCAAATGCTGAGCGTTGCGGCGGGGGCGCGAGTGGGCTACCAATTCGGGATGCCGCTCATCGAGGTGCGTACGTCGGCGGCGGCACCCCAAGGTGCCGCCGGCGGGTCGTTGATGGGGGACCTGTCTCGACTGCTGGCCAAGCGGTTCGGCAAGCCCGAGCGCTGGGTGATGACGGGCCTGCAAGCCAACCTGACGATGACGTTCGGCGGTAGCACCGCGCCGGCCGCCTACGTGGAGGTCAAGAACGTAGGCAAGATGTCCCCCGACGACACGACCACGTTGTCGGGCGAGATCTGCGAGCGACTGGCGGCCGGGCTGGGCGTGCCGCGCGACCGCATCTACATCGAGTTCGCCGACGCCGCCGGCTACCTTTGGGGCTGGAACGGCGAGACGTTCGGGTGACGTGAGCGTCGCGGGCCGCGCGATGCGCCTCGACCGGCCAGGGCCGGCGGCGGAGGAGCCGCTCCACCTGGCCGGGTTCGAACCCGAGGCCCCCGGCCCGGGCATGATCCTCGTGCGGGTCGCCGCGTGTGGCGTCTGCCGCACCGACTTGCAGTTGTGCGAAGGCGACATCGCGCCGCGCCGGCTCCCGATCGTCCCCGGTCACCAGATCGTTGGTCGCGTCGAAGCGGTGGGCGACGGCGTGGCCTCGTGGTCGGTCGGCCAGCGAGCCGGCATCGCGTGGCTAGGCGCTGCGTGCGGCGCTTGCGACAAGTGCCGGCGCGGCCGCGAGAACCTCTGCGCGAAGGCGGTCTTCACCGGCTGGGACAACGACGGCGGCTACGCGACCCACGTGACCGCCCGCGCCGACTTCGCATTTCCGCTGCCCGACGGCTTCGATGACGTGGCGGCGGCGCCGCTTTTGTGCGGGGGCGTCATCGGCTACCGGTCGCTCGTGCGTTCGGGGATCGCGCCCGGCGGACGACTCGGCTTGTACGGGTTCGGGGCGTCGGCGTCGATCGCGATCCAGATCGCGCGCCACTG